>Ga0208902_1001616_pt1 | contig 10688 bp, 9 predicted proteins | sample AntAceMetag02UKH_FD_184767 | JGI IMG/M metagenome (GOLD analysis project Ga0208902, IMG submission 184767) | Saline lake microbial communities from Ace Lake, Antarctica - Antarctic Ace Lake Metagenome 02UKH (SPAdes) (version 2) | ecosystem: Environmental > Aquatic > Non-marine Saline and Alkaline...
CATCGTTTAAGGGCCTGAACCGGCATTCAATTCCAAAATGATCCGAGATCCCACCTGCAATCCCCTTGAGTGTCTTTTCAAACATCTTCGGGACATCAAAAGGGACTTTTGGGTTGCTCCTCTTTAGATGGAGGAAGGTAAAGATGTATCCGGTGTCCCCAAAGATCGGCCCCCCGCTGGAGATAACTCGATACACCGGGATCTCTTTTCTCCTGCAAAACTCCAGGTCGATCTCCTTCTGGGGATCGTTAAAAAAGTTTAGGACCAGACTGGGTACCGGAAACCTGCAAAATGAGACCGTCTCCGGCACTATTTCCTCGCCCACAGCCCGCATAAGGACCGGTCTGTAGATAGCGGTTTCCGCATAGCTCAGCCAATCAACCTCCAAAAATCTCCATTTTTCCACGCTAACAGCCTGATCCCTTTCTCATCCCTTAAAACCCCAATTCCCTTCCTATTATAAGACGTTGAATCTCTGATGTCCCTTCGGTAATAGTAAACAAACGTCCGTCCCTCCAGTATCGTTGAATAGGATATTCCATCATATATCCATACCCACCATGGATCTGCATGGAATCAGCAAGAATCTTCTGTAATATTTCAGATGTAAACAATTTGACCATCGGCGCTTCTTTCCGAACATTCTTCCCATTATCATACATCCAGGCCACGCGGTAGGTATAGGACCGCATGATATCAATATGCATGGCCATTTCCGCCAGTTTAAATTTGGTCGCCTGGAATTTGATAATCGGTTTCCCAAACTGGATTCGCTCCTTAGCATACTGCACAGTCAGGTCATATGCTGCCTGGGCAGTGCCTGTACAACGTGCCCCATAAGTTATCCGGCCCGACAGAAGGGTTTCTGCGATCTGTGCAAAACCACCCCCCTCCTTTTCGCCGATCATTTTGTTTGCCGGAACCCTGCAATCTCCAAAAACGAGCTCCCCTGTTTCAATGGAACGGTTGCCTACCTTGTCCAGCTTTCTCGATACGCTAAACCCGGGAGTGCCCTTTTCAACAATGAACAGATTAATGCCGACACCCCGTTTAGTTGGATCCGTGTAAGCGGCCACTATCACATAATCGCAAATGGGGCCATTGGTGATAAAGATTTTTGTTCCATTAATGATATAGCTCTCGGCATCACGGACGGCTCGTGTTTTGATGGAAGCTGCGTCAGAACCGGAATTTGGCTCTGTCAGGCCAAAAGCACCGATTTTTTCACCCTTGATCGCGGGAATAAGAATTTCCTTCTTCTGTTCATCAGAGCCGTAATTATAAATGGGTTGTGTAGCGAGGCCACTCTGGGCCATTAATGAGGCAGCGATGCCAGCGTTAACCCTGTTTAATTCCTCCACCATAATACATTCCGTGATTTTATCTCCCCCCCCACCTCCAATCTCTGCTGGATACCGGGGGCACAAAAACCCCTGTGCCGCCATCTTCCTGAAAAGTTGTTTGGGAAACACATTCGTCTCCTCTGCCTCGTCCACTAACGGAGCAACTTCCTTCTGGGCAAAGTCTCTAATGGCGTTCTGAAATATGCGGTTTTCCTCTGTCAGTTCAAAATCCATAATTTATTATTTTTCCTCCTTCTTTATAAGTACCTCCCAGACTTTGCCCCCTATTCACCACTGAATGCCGGCTTCCTTTTTTCAAAGAACGCCTTCATCCCTTCTTCACGATCCTTTCCGGAAAAAAGGAGACAATCGGCCAAGGTCTCATAGGCAATCCCGGCCGCCAGACCGGTTTCCTGAGACATGTTTATGGCCTTCTTGGCCCATTTCAGTGCGAGGGGGCTCTGCCTGGCAATCTGATTTGCAGTGGTCATCACGGTTTCATTCAGTTTATCCCGGGAAACCACGTCATTGATCAACCCTATCCGGAGCGCCTCTGCTGCGTCGATGGTCTTCCCCGTAAGGATAAGTTCTTTGGCCTTCCCCGGTCCCACAAGCCGGGGGAGCCGCTGGGTACCGCCGCTCCCGGGCATAATGCCCAGGAACATCTCGGGCTGTCCAAATTTTGACGCCTCCGACGCAATCCTGATATCACAGGACAGGGCCAGTTCCAGCCCTCCGCCGAGACAGAGACCGTCTATCATGGCAATAACGGGCTTGTCGCACTGCTCGAATCTCATATAGAACCTGCCCCCCAACGTTGATGTAAAGGCCTCCATCTCCAAAGGTGTAAATCTTGAAAGCTCGTTGAGGTCAGATCCTGCCATAAAACTTTTCCCCCCTGCCCCTGAAAGAATCAGCACCTTTAAGGCAATATCGTTTTCTGCATCCCCTAAGGCCTCCATCATCTCCAGCCTGGCTGCCCGGTTAAGGGCATTTCTCTTCTCCGGTCTGTTAATAATTATACGGGCGACCTCATTTTCCTTTCTATAGATAATGTCTTTAAAGTCCATAACTCCTCCAGATACTGTTACGACATTGCACTACTCCAATACTGCTTCACTCCAATATCCATAAGCGCTAACTTGTTTTGTAAAGATTTACAAGTTACATTTATGCCCTAAGCCGTCTTTTAGAAGATGAACATCGAACATCGAACGTCCAACATCGAATTAACAACACGAACATTTAACCTGACATGACGAGTTCTACTTCTTTTCAGCCGTTTCAGCACCCGTAACAAAGATCTTAATGGAGCTATGCACTTGACTCGACCGACCACAAGATTATAGTTTCGTAAATGTGGGCCTTAGCGTTGCTTTCTTCCGTTTGAAGCTGCGGCCCATACGCCCGGTCTTCAAGATCTTTAGGAAAGAACTTATTTTCTAAGTGAACTTAGTTCGTTAGAAGTGTCATCGTTCAATTATTTTTTCATTCAAAATTCGATGTTGGACGTTCGATGTTCGACGTTCATCTCAGTCCATCCGGCCAAAAAAAACTTAGCGCCTATGACCCCAACACCCCTGCATGCGTTCTTCAGACAACTTCTCTTTCATTGAGTCGTCTCGCATCCCTCAAGTACATCCCCTCTGGATCAACTTGCTCTCGCAGCACGCGCAATTCCTTTTCGCTTGGAGGATCTAAGGGGCGCACGTCCCTATGGATCTTCAGGTCCCATTGAACACCTGCTTTTACCTCCTGAATGGATACATCTGGGTTATGGGCCTTGAGTACCATCTCTCTCTGTTCATCAAAATGAAAAAGACCCAGGGTCGTGACCACCGCATACGGACCTGTGTCCGGTCTGAGGCCTGCCCTCATGCGATCGTCTTTTCCCCTCAGGTATCCGGGGGTTGTAATGAAATCAACCTGCTCGGGAAAACGCCGCCGGTCATGTTCAAGGATGATAACAGTCTTGGGTGCCAGGCTCCCGAAATCACATGCCCCCCCGCTCCCACCGAAACGGATCTTGGGGGATCTGTAATCTCCGATACAGGTAGTATTGATGTTTCCATAACGATCCACCGAAGCGGCAGACAAGAGCGCCATGTCGGCCCTTCCACCATGAAGGATCATTCCTAATGTATCAAAGGAACTTCCTAACAGTGCTGAACTCGAGTTGACCACCGGATCAGCAGTGAAGAGGGGGATACGATCAGGAACTTTAGCCAAGATAACGCCCCCCTCATAACAGATTGTGACACCTGGGGCGTGGAGAGATTTGGCCAGCAGGGATACAATGATGGGCCATTGGGTGCCGACCATCAGGACACTTCCGTCTGTTATTAACCTTGCGGCAGATACGATCATCTGCTCGATCGGTGTTACCTTTTCCTTTGTATCAGGCATATGGGACCCCAAGATGACTGGTGAGTCTGCCGTAGGAAACCGGGTCTGACGTGAACCGCTCCGGGCGAAGGGCCTTCAACCGCTCTTCCCCGACCAGATTCAGATAATCCTTTCTGTCCCTCGTCCCATAAACCCATTTCGTCATGAAATCTTCAAACAACTCCTCGGTACGCGTCTCTTTCTCGTAATAGGCATTATAGGACCAGTCCATGTCATAATATCCGGCCATGGGCCCAGGATGACTTCCCCATGGTTCTTCCACTACGGCACTCACACGGAACGCCGGCACGAGGGTCCGGTTAGGGTCACGCATGACAACATCCGTATCCACGATCTCCTCGGCACATATGATGACCTTCTCGCAGCTCTGCAGGGCATATTGAACCTCCCCCAACATCCCCCATGCCTGGGCATTACCATAGGGATCTGATCTCTGGACCTGTATGATCCCCACGTCGTGCTTTATCGGCGGGATTAGACAGACCCTCTCACCGGTAAACGGCGATTTCTCAAATCTCAGCCTGTTTTTAACCCCGGAATCAATCTGTTCCCAGTCAAACCCGGAGCCCAACAGGGTCTTGGTTGCCACATAGGGGAGATTTAGTGCCCCCGCAAAATAGGCCAGGTTGAGAGCCAGGATGGAATATTCCTCTATCTCGATCCTATGGGGGACTTCCATGGTCAGGGCACGGACAAAACAGTGCGCTGTGGTCGGCAGAGGGTTCCAGGTAAAGGTGGTAATCAGGTGTTTTACCAGACCCGCCCCGATCATTTGATCTACCGAGAGGAGACCGGCACACTTTGAGAGGGTCAGGTTCTTCTTCCCCTGCCGGATTATTTCATGGGCGGCCGCGAAGGGCTCATGATGGATGAAGCCCCCTAAATAGAGCGTATCGCCATCTTGAACATAGCGGTCAATAGCCTCGGACATGGATATGAGTTTTTCTTTTTCAGGCATTTAAAAAGATCACCTATGATGATTTCGTAAAAAGTCAGAAATCACCTGTTCTTGTCATTCCCGCGAAAGCGGGAATCCAGGGAAATCATTCACTTCTGGACTCCCGCCTTCGCGGGAGTGACGGCCTTGGAGACTTTTTACGAGACCATCACCTATGAATCACTCAAGGTCAAACAAATTCAACCATCCATGCCCCATTCCGCAATCCGAACTTCGGATTCCGCAATCCGCAATCCAAAATCGAAAGCTATCCCTTCTCATTCCCGAAAATAGCCACTGCGCTGATCTGAGGCGGCCCGCCAAAGGTATGTGCCAGCCCGAGCCTGGGGTTCTTTATCTGCCGTTCAGGCAGATCCGCCTTCCCCTGCAACTGCTTGTACACCTCATAGGTCATTCTCAGACCGCTTGCCCCGATCGGGTGACCAAAGCATTTCAGCCCACCGTCAATATTGACCGGGAGGCCGCCGTCACGGGTGAAAAATCCGGCGTCAATATCCTCCTTAGCCTTTCCCCTGGGGCTGAACCCGAAATCCTCGTAGATGAGAAGCTCTGTGATGGAAAAACAGTCGTGCACCTCGGCCAGATCCAGTTCATTGCGGGGGTCTTTTATCCCTGCCATTTCATATGCCTTGTGGGAAGACGTTACCAGGGCGTCAAAGCTGGTCCAGCTGAATCCCGGTCTGAAATGCGGCATCATGGCATCTGTAGAGATCCCGAATCCTTTAAGAAAAATGGGGTCTTTACGAAAATCTTTTGCCTTTTCAACCGAAGTAATGATGGCACATGCGGCACCATCGCTGTTGCCACAGCAGTCAAAGAGACCTAAAGGCCAGGCGATAACCGGTGCGTTCAAGACTTTTTCCACCGTTATTTTATTGTGAAAATGGGCCTTGGGGCATAGGCTCCCGTTGTCATGGTTTTTGACCTCTATCTTGGCCAATGCCTCCCGGCCTTCATCTATCGTTAGGCCATAAGCGTCAAAGTACCGCTGGGCAATCAGCCCGAACGACCCCGGAGATGTCCGTCTGGCCTCATAGACCGGATGCATTCCCCGTCCTGTTCCCAGCCCGGGAAACCCGGTATCCTTCAGTTTTTCCACGCCGAGGGCCATCACAACGTCGTACGCCCCGCTGGCCACTGCCATGCAGGCCTCAAGGAGCGCAATGTGGCCGGATGCACACCAGTTCTCATTTCGGATAACCGGAATATTTCCGAGTTTCAGGGAATCGGCGGCAACAGTACCTGAAACTCCGATGACAGGGCCCATGACCTGTGAGAACCAGCACGCCTCGATATTTTCCTTGCTGATACCCGCGTCTTCGTATGCCTCATAGGCCGCCTCGATGGCCAGGTCTTCAGGCCCTTTGTCCCACCTCTCGCCAAATTTGCTGCACCCCATCCCTACGATGGCGACTTGATCCTTTATGCTTCCCATTATTCACTCCTCCCGTTTCTCACTGGTCTGCATTTCCAGAAATAGTTGTGCATACCTGCGCCGTCATAGATTCTTCTGAAGGTGAGACGTATCGGCAGCCCTATCTTTACCTCAGATGGGTCGCAGTCTGTCATCATCCCGTAAAACCGGATCTTATCTTCTCCCAGGTCTGCGATGGTCTGGACCACGACCGGGTCATCGCTTCTTCCCGCAAGGTTGTCCAAGGTAAATGTGAATACTTCCCCCTTCAGATGGGAGATAGGAACTTCGTCAAAGCTATCCTTTGCATTACAGTGATAACAGACCCGTTGAACCGGAAAGGTCGTTTTGCCACACTCGTTGCACCGGCTTCCATGGCACCTGAGGATGCACTTACGGTCCCTCCAGCTCACCGTTGCCGACGGCATCAGCCGAAACGGTTCCCCGGGGGCGGTTTCAACCAGTCCCTTGTAACTCAGAAACCGGGCATATGAGGAAAGAAGTGTCTTTTCCCTCAGGTAATCCTTCATCCTGCGCTGGTTCTTCATCTTTTCAATTCTATCGGTCACCTTGAATAACATGGCATCCGCGCCATCGGCGTAAGTGGCTAAGAGTAGCAAATCGCCCGGGCTCGCTTCTTCCAGGGCGTTTACCAGCATCAGTAAAGGATGAGCAGAACCGCAATGCCCAACGTTCGATAAGAGAGGGTCCTGCACCTGTGTGTTGATGTCGAACCCCAACTGTTTGGCCAGATTCTTATGGGAACGTATGTCAGGGGCCGGCAAGATGGCCTTTGAAATCGCTTTCGGGTCAAGACCGCATTTTCTCAAAAGCCCTGAAACCACCTCTTTCATGTGATTCAGGTACCCCTCGCCCAAGATAAAACGGCTCTCCCAGGTCCTGACAAAGGTATCTTCCGGATTTCTCCACACATCCATCATCTCGTTGGAAATCGAATACCCGCCCTCAAAGGTTGCTGACAAGTTTTCGCCACTTACCATAACGGCCCCGGCCCCGTCCCCAAAGGTCTGCTCCTGATCCGATCTCGGATAACCGAGACGGCAGTCTGAAGCCACTACCAGTACGTTCGCCAAGGATCCGCTTTTTACCGAGTCAAAGGCGGCCTTGAGGGCACCGGTCCCTGACCTCAGTGAATGGGCAAAGTCGGTCGTTGTTATCTCTCTTTTCAAATCCGCCGCGGTCGCTATCAGGGAGGCGTTCATCTTTTCCTTGTAAGGGGCACTGGTGGTGGCAAAAAAGAGCCCGTCCACCGCGTCGATACCCTGTGGCCCCATGCAATTCCGTGAGGCCTCGACCGCCATTGTAATGGCGTCTTCGTCATTATTGGCCACACTCCTCTCACCACCTATGGATGGTCTCCCCCATATCTTGGAAATGACCCCCCGGTCGAGCCTGATGTAGGGTATGTAGCCCCCGAATAAGCTGATTCCTACTTTAGTCATATGTTTTCCTCCTTTTCATTTTCTGTAACAGTTCAGCTATTTTTGACAGGATTAACAGGATGAACATGATAATTTTTCTTATCTTTTACCGAGTGTTTCAGCTTGCTGATACTCCCCAAAAACGTCTCTGAGCACGTCACAGATCTCGCCCAAGGTGGCGTAGACCTTTACCGCCTCAATGAAAAAAGGCATCAGATTCGTTCCAGCGGGAGCTGCCCTCCGCAGGCCGTCTAATGCGGATTGAACCTTTGTCTGATCCCGGGTCTCCCTCAGTTTCTTGAGGTTTGATACCTGTTTGCGTGCGTGTGCCGGGTCCGGTCTGAATATTGCAAAATCCGGGCTCTCTTTGATCATGTAGTCATTGACGCCGACGACGATCCTTTTTTTCTCTTCTACCTCCTTCTGGAAGGCATATGCCCTCGCTTCTATCTCCCTCTGTATATACCCCTTTTCTATCGCCTCTACGGCCCCACCCAGAGAATCGACCTTTTCAATGAGCCTCCTGATCTCTTGCTCTATCTTCCGGGTGAGCGATTCTATATAGTAAGATCCACCTAAGGGATCCACGGTGTCCGTTACCCCCGCTTCGTGCAGAAGGATCTGCTGGGTCCTGAGGCTGAGCCTCACGGATTTTTCCGTGGGGAGGGCCAGGGCTTCATCAAAGGAGCATGCCGCGATCGACTGTGCACCGCCTAAGACAGCGGCCAGGGTCTGGTAAGCGACCCTTACTGTATTGTTCTCCGGTTGCTGCGCCGTGAGACTGACACCTGAGGTCTGGGTGTGGAAGCGAAGCATCCACGATCGCGGGTCTTTAGCGTGAAACCGGTGACGGACGATATCTGCCCATACCTTCCGGGCAGCACGGTACTTGGCGACCTCCTCGAAGATTTTATTATGTGTATTGAAGATCCAGCTTATCCGCGGTGCAAAACTGTCAATATCCAGACCGGCCTTGAGCCCTGCTTCAATATAGGCAATGGCATTGGAAAAACTGAAGGCGATTTCCTGTACCGCCGAACAGCCGGCCTCGCGCATATGATACCCTGCAATATTTATGGTATTCCACTGGGGAACGTGTCTGCCGCAAAACGCGAAGATATCTGTGATCAGTCGTATTGAGGGGTGGGGTGGAAAGATGTAGGTGCCCCTTACCGTATACTCCTTAAGGATGTCATTTTGTATGGTCCCACGCAATTTTTCCGGCGAAACTCCCTGCTTTTCGGCAACGGCGATATACATGGCCAACAGGATTGCTGCAGGGGCATTGATGGTCATGGAGGTTGACAGTCTGTCGAGAGGTAAATCCTGAAAGATCAACTCCATATCTTTCAGGGAATCGACAGGTACACCCACTTTTCCGACTTCTCCCATGCTCATGGGGTGGTCTGAGTCATATCCGATCTGGGTGGGAAGGTCAAAGGCTACGGAGAGGCCGGTCTGGCCCTGTGCCAGCAGGTACTTAAACCGCCTGTTGGTCTCCTCTGCAGTGCCGAATCCTGAATATTGCCGCATGGTCCAGGGCCGGCCTAAATGCATACCGGGGTGAATCCCTCTCGTGAACGGGTATTCCCCTGGAAAGCCGATATCCGTCAGGTAATCCATGCTGTCCTGGTCGGCCGGGTCATACAGCGGCTCAACCGGCTCACCCCAATCTGTGGAGCGCCGGGCAACAGGGCGTTGCTGCAGAGGTCCCTGACGCCATCGTTCCTTCTCTTTTTCGATTTTTTTTAGCATATCTTCCATAACATACCCTTTTGATGTTATCTATACGGACTCGGGAAGAGGGTTTCGGATGCTGCAAGGAACGGGCACCTTTTTGAAAACCAGTTCCATATGTTTTTACAGCATCGGGGTTGACAGAAAGCCCGATATGAGTTAGTTGGAAGTATTGTAAATTTAATCAATAAACTAATTAGATTTTAAATTAAATGTCAAGGAAATTGTTCTTGACGTCTGGTTTTTATTAGACGGGAGAGTACAAAATGGATTCAGAGAATGTTCAAATCGAGATGGTTGGTAAAGTAGCGGTCGCAACGATTTGCAACCCCCCGGCAAATGCGCTCACGCCTGAGCTCAGAATGGAATTCATGACAAAATTAGGGGAATTGTCAGAAAATGATCAGGTGTGGAGTCTTATTATTACGGGGGATGGTGAAAAATTCTTTATGGCCGGGGCGGACATACCAGGACTTTTGAAACTCGATCGCAAAAGCGGGCTCAAGAGGCTACAGGGTACCCGGCAATTTTTCAGTGCGCTGGATAATTTTGAAAAGCCCGTTATTGCAGCTATTAATGGCCTGTGCTTAGGCGGCGGACTGGAACTGGCCTTAGTCTGTGATATCAGGATTGCCGCGGATCATGTCAAGCTGGGCCTTCCTGAAGTAAATTTGGGCCTGATTCCCGGGGCCGGCGGGACCCAGCGTCTCCCCCGTGCAGTAGGACCGGGCTGGGCAAACTACCTTCTGTTCACAGGAGATGCCATATCGGCGGAAGCCGCATTAGGGATCGGGCTGGTCCAGAAGGTCGTTCCCCTAACTTCTTTGCGTAAAACGGCGCTGCAAGTTGCAGATAAGATTAACAGCAAAGGACCTTTAGCGGTAAGAGCCGCGAAAAAGGTCTCTTCACGGGGGCTTCGGCAGACGCTTGAAAAGGGGCTTGATATGGAGAATGAGGCCTTTTCCGAACTCTGTGCAACCCATGACAAGAACGAAGGTGTAACCGCTTTCTTGGAAAAACGAAAGCCCGAATTTCAGGGTAAATAGCGGACGGATCGATGAGGAGAATATAATGACCCGAAGATGGTTTACCGAAGACCACAGTATTTTTCAGCGGAGCGTCCGCCGGTTTGTTGAAAGAGAGATAATACCGAATATCGACACCTGGGAAGAAGAACGGGGTGTGCCGCGCGAGGTGTGGCACAAGATGGGTGAACAGGGATTTCTATGCCCCTGTCTCCCAGAAGCCTATGGGGGCGCTGGCGCGGATTTGGGCTACTCGGTAATCATGCAGGAGGAACTGACCCGGTCCACGTGTACGGGTATTTCCACTGGCGTGCGGGTCCATTCGGATATTGTGGTACCCTATCTTGTGGAAAGCGGCACTGA
>Ga0208902_1001619_pt1 | contig 10676 bp, 8 predicted proteins | sample AntAceMetag02UKH_FD_184767 | JGI IMG/M metagenome (GOLD analysis project Ga0208902, IMG submission 184767) | Saline lake microbial communities from Ace Lake, Antarctica - Antarctic Ace Lake Metagenome 02UKH (SPAdes) (version 2) | ecosystem: Environmental > Aquatic > Non-marine Saline and Alkaline...
CAATTAAATTTCAATCCACACACCCGTGAGAGGGTGTGACCGCAAAATATGTTCTCAACAGTTGCAATAAAGATATTGTAATGATACTTAAAAAAAAGGAAATTATCATAGTTTCCGGGATTAAATCCGGCAATAGACTGAAATTCAGCCAAATATTTTCTGTTTGTAATACTGGCGATTCTTAAATGAATCCGGACGTAATGTTTCCTTTGATTTGTATTGCCCGGTTACTGCCGGGAAAAATTTAAATGTGCATGTTCCGGATCGGTTGCGAAGAGTCCGGGGAATTCATGTAAGCTTAAGGTTCGCAGAAATCACACAACCAGTAAACCTTCAGGATCATACCCCTTCTTCGATCCAAAATGTTCAACTCTGTTTTTCCAGTTTTTTCCCAGATAATAAAATCTCAGACTATCCCATTCCTCATCAATAATATCACACAAAGCATGTTTTAACTTTTCAAACTGTGCCGGATCAACAAGGCATTCAAAAACAGAATTCTGTACCCTCTGTCCATAATTCAGACAGACCTTAGCAACTTTCCGCAATCGCTTTGCCCCTTCTTCAGATATCGTACTTACATCATACGTAACCAAAACCATCATGATAACAATCCTCAGTTCATAAAATATGGTGGGTACCCTTCCAGATCTCCCCGAAGAAACCGGGCCATAAGCAGAGCCTGGGCATAAGGAATCAATCCAACCGGTATCTTCTCATTCAGATAAGGATGGACAATCTCATCCTGCTTTCGTTTCTGCCAGGCACCCAGAACCTTCTTCCTGCCCTCATCAGTCATCAGAATCCCACCACTCTCCTTTAGAACAAAGTCCTTCTTATTCAGCTGCTTCAGATTCACAAGATTTAATGCCAGACGGTCAGCTAAAAATGGCCGGAACTCTTCCATCATATCAAGTGCCAAACTCGGTCTGCCGGGTCTGTCAGTATGGAAAAAACCCACATAGGGATCAAGGCCAACAGTTTCCAATGCAGATTCAACATCATGAGCAAGCAACGTGTACAAAAATGAAAGCAATGCATTCATATTATCAAGAGGAGGCCGGCGGTTTCTTTGATAAAGAAAAAAATTATCTTTCTGCTGAAGAATAAGATCATCAAATGCCGAAAAATAATTTTTTGCACAAACTCCCTCGATCCCCCGCAATGTTTCAGAATTACAGCATTCCTCAATATTCCTGAGATTTTCAATCAGTACATTATCAGCTGACTGAATTTTTTTACAGTCAACAATCTCTGAATGATCACGAATACTTCTGCCCAGAACAGTACTACAGTTTACCAGTTTGCCCTGAATAAAACTCTTAGCAATATCAAGTGATTTATCGGGGCTGTCTGCTACCCGGTACTGCGTACGGCGGAGTAATACATTTCCCCGGACTCTCCCGCTCACTCTTCCAAGAAATTTACCATATGGGGTTAAAAATGATAATCCGACGTTGTTTTTTGTACAATGCTCCATCAGCCGGGGACTTGCTCCCATAAAACCAAAGCAGACAATCCCTTCAAGATTATGGATAGGAAGTCGTAGCTTCTCCTCATTTTTAATTTTCACCACAACATTCTCACCATTTTTCAGAAGATAAGAATCAGGATTTGTAACATAAAGTGTATTGAGTAATTTTCTCATAAAAAACCGCCAGAACAGAATATTATGATCCTTCCGGGCCGAATGAACGTTCAGAAACACAGGCATCTTCCACATGACCCGCAATATAATTTTTTACCGCTCGTCTCTTTTTGGTAATTTTAGGAACACAAATATCGACAAGAGAACAGTATTTACAGTTCCTCGTTTTATCTGCCGGAGGGGTAACACCTTTACGATACAGCTCGTGCATCTCATCAGATAGTGAACGGACATGATCCCTGAGTTCATCATCTATACTCAGATGAAGTCTTCTCCGCACAGCATAATAGTAAAAATCAGCCTCATAAATGGTAACATCAAACATCTCCTCAAGACACATTACTTGGGCGCACAACTGGACCTCATCCCGTTGATCAGGTTTCGGTTTTCCCCGTTTATACTCAACCGGGTGCATTATCCAGAGACCCTCATGACCCGGTATACTGATTCCTGAATGAGACTGAATATATTCAACAACGTCTGCAATTCCATACAGACCAAGTGAATGAGAGACCAACGGGACAGATCTCGAGATAAAAACTTCACCTCTGGACTCAGAAAAAAACGGGTCATCCGCACGTTCGTGCAAAAAATGCCCCTGCACCGTTCGTAAATTGTCATCCCATTGCTGTTCAATATGTATCAGTGCCCATTGGCGTTTACAAAAAGAAAAATGCTGAATGCCGGACAATGCCAGCAGTTCATCTTCAGCATAATTTTTATCACTCATAGCTTTTCAATTACTTCCACACCATCAGGTACCTTGTCAGAAACAGAAATGCTATAGTCTCCAAAAGACCGTGCCGGCATATCTTTCGAAAGACGCTCAATATTCACCAGATCAAACAGAATATGAGACTGACAGCATCCAAGTTCATTGTTATGCTTAAAAACGATAAGCTTCCGGGCAGACATCTTTCCTCTTGCTGCGGAATGGTCATGCTCAAACATATTCACGAGGCTTTCCCAGAACAGTTCAAGATCATCTTCAGTAAACCCGGTTGTTTTTTTGGCCAGATGCGGGGAAATATATCCCTCTGCACGATATAATGCGTAAGGAACAATCTGTTTTTTACCCATAGTCTGCCCTTTTTCAGCATCCTTTACTGTTGTGACAGCACAGCGGGTAACGGTTATCTCCTGCTGGAATATTGGATCAATACTTCGGGAGAAATTGATCTGCACCGGTCCTCTGACCTGACCACAGTTTACTTTCGTCGTCATAACCGCACCAAATGCACGAATATCATAAAAATTATCGCACATGAATTTTGTCAGTGTATCGTCTTTGGGTTTTTTGTCGCTGGGTTTAATTCCGAGACTTATGTATGCCTTTTCGTGTTGTGTATTCAGCACCGCACCGGATTTTACATATATCTCATATCCTGCCTCTTCACTCTTTACCAGGTCCACATAATCCCGGACTTTCCGTTTGAGGCAAACATCTGTTACGATACCATGTCCCGTCTGGGGATCTATCCGTGGCATATTGCCCATATCGGGATCGCCGTTTGGGTTTCCGTTTTCAACATCATATAACAATACAAATTCATAGCGGTTTTTGATAACTTCACTCATAATTTATTCCTCCTCTGTTGTGGTTGTCTTCTTTTTTGCGAAAAATGCCTGTCTCTGGTGATAGTATCCAAGCATAAACATACCCTGGTCATCAAGGTTCATGAATTCCGGAAACGCATCGACCTCTGAAAGGATTTCTTCAATTGACCGGTTCGTCTTAAATCCCCAGTCAGACTTTGCAATATGATGTTGTGCTAACTTCAGCAACACCGGAAAAACAACAGCAGGGGTTGCTGCTGCGCTGCTGAAATATTTGCTCCGAATCGTACTTCCCATATCTTTGTTCGTATCACGCTGTACACTCTCAAGCACTGCAAAGAGCCGTCCCAGACGGTACGGCACATTTGGGTTATCTTCATTCAAACTCATAGTAATCAATTCTTCCTGGATGTCTGTCAGACCGGCCCGGCTTTGCCTGAGCAGATGTGCCTTGATAAATCCGGCTTTGACATGGTTAATCGACCTCTCAACTTTCACACGATTCAAAATGGCATTGTACATCTGGAGTGGATAGGGGGTTCTATTGAGAATGGACCGCATCAAAAGCCCTCCGAGAAGTGGTGGGACATCACTTTTCTCTGAATTTCTAGCTATGGTCTCCTTTAAAAGTCCGAAAACGGAAGGGTGTCTCGCACCAAAATCACCTTTTATAATTTCCATGTCCAGATGATGTTGTGCAATTTTTGCTATCATTCCGCCAAAGGTATCAACGTACCAGAAACGGATTGCTAATCGTGCGTTGTTTGGAGAAAGTCCAAGAATATAGAACTTTGTTTCGGGATCTGCTCCAAGATCTTCTTTCTGTAGAAAGCCCCCCTTTCGGACTTTTTTAAGGATATCTTCAATCTCTTTTCGTTTTTCTGAATCCTGTATTTTCGAAGGGGTATCGGGCTGTTCTGCTTCTGTATCTTCTTCAACATCCCGGGGATTAAAAAACGAAAAGACCAGATCTTCACACTGACCACCAGTGGTTTCTGCCCAGAAAACAACCGTTGCATCAGCGATACGAATTCTGTTCTTCTGACTTGCAAGGAGATGGTTTAAAGCAGTGGTGTACCTGAACATTGACTGGTCGCCAATGGGTGAATTGAAACTTTGTGTTTTTCCATATGAACAAAAAGCTTCGTTGTTAAAACCGACAAGTGAAGCCCCGGAAACCTGAGCGCCGACAACCCCTTTGATTTTTTGATGTGTTCGGGCTATCGGTTCACATTGCCCGCTCACGAGGCACTGCATTACTGTAGTATTTTCATTCTGTTTTTGCGAGAAATACCTTTCCCATGCTTTCAGGATGGCAGCATTTTCATGCAAAAACGATCCTTTATACTCAAAAACGAAATTTCCTCCGGTAAGGATATCGTCCTGGTATTCGAGAATTTTTGACTGGTTAAGAAAATCTTCAGGATTCCAGTTGTCCAGAAACGTAAGGAAGGCCTTCGCGTCCGGATCCTGTATTGTATCAAGGATTTCATGCTGAAGCGCCTTAAATCTCTCAAAACATTCCTGCGAACGCTGACTGATAAATATAACGTCGTTCCCGGAATTCTCTAAAACAACTGGTTCTTTACCATTGTTTTTATTCTTAGTACCGGTAAATTTTTTCTGAAATTCATTTTCTTTTAGTTTCTCAACACCAAATACGTATTTTGCATTTTCACATAAAAAATATGGAGAGACGCCTGCTGCACGACTCTCCTGCAAAGGGACACCCATCTGTCTTGGTTTTGGGTTTTTGTCATCACTTCTGAGATCGACAATGTTAGAGATTTGACCGTCGCCGGAAAGAACAAGTGCAAAGGATACCTTTGCACTACTATATCCGGACTTTGAAATAGAGACCTCAGGATCACTATTTAAGATATCATAATATTCACAAAGTGCCTGCAAAATCATGACAAGCCACCAAAACAGAGACATTTCTCAACGTCAACGACACCATCTTCCATGTTTGCTCTGAAGAAGATGGCTTTATTGTCATCATCAAAATCAATGTCGTAGAGCATAAACCCAAGATCTTTTTCACCAGAATAAACAGATTTCGGAACTTCTTCCTCGACAAGCTCAAAGTTTACCGGAAATTCCCGGCAACCGAAATAGGGATGGTGATAATATTGCCCGCGCCTCATTCTCCGGAGTGCAATATTGTAGTGTTTCTTAGGATCATCGTCAGAACCTGCTTTGTCCGTCATTTCAAAGTGTGCTTCAATGTAATAACACACGTCACGTAACACAAGAGAAGCTCTCTGAACCCGTTCCTCATTAGAATCAATAAATAATGGCGCTTCACTACCGGCATAAGCTGCCTTAACTTTCTGCGCGGGTATCTTACCCAGAACTTCATTTCTCCGGATATTGTCAAATTTAATCTGGTTTATGACATGAATTTTATCGATTTTCCAGGTAATAGCCGGTTTCCAGTAAATTGCTTCGAGAATTCCCCTTGCTGCTGAGGGAGTCATAATGTCATAACTTACACGTTCAACTTTCATTTCAGGTCGGGTAAAACAGGCATAATCACCCCATGTTTTCAAAGTTATTCCATAACCAATGACGATCACCCCTTAAATATCAATAATTCATTTTCATCACGATTAAGGTATCTGTTAATCAAACCCGTTTTATTAGAATAGAATGTGTGGAAGTCTGTTAAAACATAAAATCTCTCAGCGATCAATTCAAGCGCGTTCATTTTTATGAGTTCACTGAATTCATCGGGGTAGACATTGACAGTATAACCTTGAAGTTTTCGTGATTGTTTCCCGGCAAAACCGCTTTCACGAATCTGATCAATAATTTTTCTTACATTTTTATCACAGGGAATAACAATCGCCCGTGTATTCTGTTCAATGAGTGTAAAATTCGCACCAACATCTTCAAACGGAAATTTGAGGTTTTTACCTCCTTCTTCCAGAGACGGCAAGATCCCTTTTTTGTCAAGTTTTTCTTCACCTTCGTGGAAATAGAGAAGTCGGAAATAGTCATCAACAGCAGGGAGTGAGAGTGGATCCGAATAATTGTTACAGGTCATCTCGCCGATCTCCGCAACCCGTTTTTGCCAGCTTGTTGCTTTTCCGTAACTTTCTGTTGACTTAAAAATGTAGGTTGTTCCTGAAGCAAGTTTGCCTTCCCGGTTGCACCTGCCAGCAGCCTGAGCTATTGAATCAATCCCTGCCATTGCCCGGTATACAACCGGGAAGTCAATATCAACACCAGCTTCAATTAGCTGAGTTGAAATGACCCGGCATTCCTCTCCCGTTTCCAACAGCGTTTTGATTTTTTTAAGATGTTTTCTCCGGTGCACCGGACACATCCTTGCACTTAGATGGAAGCAATTTGTTGTTTCAGAAATAGCTTCGTACAATTTTTGGGCGTGTTTTCGTGTATTGACTATACAGAGAACCTGTCTCTGTTCTTTTAATCGTCCGGACAACTCTTCATCGTTACATTCGCCGAGATTACTAAGTGTGATCCTTTGAAACTTTTCATAGAGTAATTCTGGAGATTCTACCATCTCGACAGGCGTACATGTTTTATCGAGGAGGCCCTCTAACCGTGGTTGCGTGGCCGTACAGATGACGACCGTTGTTCCGTAATTTCTTACCAGTTCCGATAACGCAGCAAGACATGGCTTGAGATAACCCGTAGGTACCATCTGGGCTTCATCAAGAATGATGACACTCTGAGCAAGGTTGTGTAGCTTCCGGCACCTTGAACTCTTATTTGAAAAAAGAGACTCAAAAAACTGCACATTTGTTGTGACGGTGATCGGAATGTCCCAGTTTTCAGATGAAAGTTTCAGTTTATCAGATATTAAATCTGAAAAATCTTCAGAATCCTTCAGATTGTCCGGGTCAAAATTACTGTGGTGTTCCAGAACATTCTCTTCACCAAATATTGTTCTGAATACTTCAGCATTCTGTTCGATAATGCTCGTATAGGGTATTATGTAGAATATTTTTTTGAGATCGTGTTTTTCCAGATGCTTGAGGGCAAATGCCATTGAGGAAAGGGTCTTACCTCCACCAGTTGGGACGGTCATAGTAAACATTTGCGGAGGAAGTGCTGCTTTTTCTTTGCATTGCTCAAAGATATCGGCCCTTAATGAGTTGATAGGAGTATTATCTGCATTGGATACGATTGTATCCATGTGTCTGTCAAACCGTTCAGCTAATGTGTCGAATGTATCATAATTACCCCGTAGCGAAGATTTATCTGGATCGATAAATCTCTCTGTGTCAAAAAAATCCGCATCAACGAGACATGAATACAACATTCGTATGTAAAATGAAAATGTGAAACCCGGATTGATATTATACTGAATTTTTGGCTGGAACGAACGCAAATCAGGAACTGTTATCTCATTTTTATATGCGGAATAATCTTTTAATATGGCATTGTTCAGACGTTCTCCAAGACCACTATAATTGCTGCCATAATTCCTTAAACCACCATGATGCCCGGATATGGTATATTCTAATATTCGGGCAAGTAACGGGGGGTATGCCTTCCCTGCTACGATAGCACCGGCAGTTGAATGGTCAACCCGAATTTGAGAGCCTTCAAGGCGTTTCTGGAATTCTTCAGAATATTTCCCAATATCGTGGAGAAGACCGGCAGAATATGCAATGTTTTCGGAATTGAACGTTTTAGCAAATTCACCGGAAAGATCCGCTACATTCTCAAGATGATCCTTCAGAAGTTGCCAGTTTTTCTTATCAGAGTCATCGGTAGAATGAGCATAATACATACAGTTGTTGTTCAGACATTAGAGATGAAAAATGTTCTGAAACTGGAAACAATAAAAACAGACATCTCAGTTCATAGTATCCGAAGGCTGGAATTATTCCGGTATTTTCTGACCAACTCGGGATTATAAGTCCAGCATACAAATCCATCAGAATCAATAGCAATCTTTTTTGAATCAAGGAAGTATCTGAATATTTCCTGAAACATCTGATAATCATGATTGATTGTAATCTGCTCCCATATGTCTTTTTTTGTAAATTCTCCTCCATGCGAACGGATTAAATTTTCAATAAGAAGAAGGGCATCAAACCTTGCATGACGAACAGAATCTGTCTGCATTATTCATATGTTCAGGTCCGGAACAAGATAAAATGAATCACGAGTGATCACACAGCAATTCGAGTGCCTTAAATCTGCCTGAAATAGCTATAAAAATGACAAACCCATTTTCATCAAAACCAGTGTGAGACTGGCGTCTCATACAGGTTTGTAATAAAGTGGTGAACATGTCTTTTTGAATGAATGATTTGTACGATTAAGCGTTTTAACCGGTTTAATTTAGAAAATAATCGTTCGGCACTATATTGAGAAAACCCGACTTTCTTAGTGGTCGGTTTTTTAACGATAATCTCTCTCAAACAGACTCATCAGTACAAAAAAAGAGAAAGGAACCGGGACTCATTCACCCCAGCACAGCCTTCCCATCCGCCCAGGTCTCAAGTGCGGTTACGACACTATCATCCTCGTACGAATACACCCGGATCTTTTCATTCGTAAAGGCCACGTAGAACGTCTCATTGTCGTTCTTGACCTTCACCGTCACACACGCTGAGGTGGCGTTCGGATAACCGGCCTCAGCATCAGTGAGCTCGTCAAAGCCAACCGAGTCACGGAACCCGGTTTCCAGCTTGACATACATCCAGGCATCGGCAGTCTTTTTGTCATAGTCCGTGATGTTGATGACCGAGACCGGGCAGTTCTCAACCGAGGTATCATGCATCGCATAGGTGCCGGTGAACCGCTTGCGTGAGATGGCAATCTCAGCCGCCTCAAACGGATTGTCCGTGACCAGTGCTTCAGCGATGGCAAGGACCGCCTCATGAGTCGCAAACGGGGTCGGAAGGGGCCGGTCCGAGACCTTCACTGTGGAAGTTACTGCAAATTCAGCCATGATCAGACACCTCCCTCGCCGCCGAGTTCAGTCTTCGTGTTTGCCCAGGTCTCAACCGCGGTCACAACCGCAGAATGGGAGACCCTTCAAAACGAGTACGATAGCCGAACGAAAGTTCTGTAAAATTGAAATGGCCCTGTATCCAACATTCATTAATCAGCGACCTTACACTTCTCCCCAAAAAACACAGAAAACTACTTATATAGTTCTTCTCTACAAAGTCACATACAGGAGTGTATTTGGTGGAAATGAAACACATGGCAGAATCACTCAGCAGGAGATGCTCTCTTAAGTTTACGGACGGGTAGGTGAATGGATTTGGAGTTATCGACGATTCAGGAAGATCTCGAAGTCGGGGAGACCCTGACCTGCGAGTTCAAGTCAGATTACCGGGGAAAGCTGGAGCTTTCTAAGATCGTTGAGACGGTTGTCGGCATGGCGAATACGCAGGGAGGTGTTCTGTATATCGGGATTGAAGATAATGGCGTGGTCACCGGCATAAAGCATCTGAAGAAATATCTGGTAAATACCACTATTTTAATGGCAGATATCCAGAAAAATACGATGCCGCCTGTTTTTACAACCGTGTCTGTGTACGAATCACCGGATTATGATGTTCTGTGTGTTTCCGTCAAAAAGGGGATTGATATCTGTTCTACGACGCAGGGGAAGGTGCTGAAACGGATTATCAGCACTGATGGAAAACCAGCAACGGTGCCGATGTATCCCTACGAGCAGCAGTCAAGGCGCGTTGATCTTGGTCTTCTGGATTATTCTGCTCAGAGGGTGGAGGGAACATCCTTTGATGATTTAAATCCGCTTGAGTTTGAGAGGCTCCGACAGACGATCAAACGCCGGAACGGAGATCATAGTCTTCTGGAACTTTCTGATGAGGAGTTCTGCAAAGCCCTGAACCTTGTTGAGACAGTGGGAAATGATCTGGTTCCCACTGTTGCCGGCCTGCTCCTTCTGGGCCGTGATGAGGTTATCCGGCGGCATTTCCCGACGAATATGGTGAACTTTCAGGTGCTGGACCGGAAAGCGGATGTCCGGGTGAATGAGGGACTGACCGGCCCTCTGGTCCGGATACTTGAGAAGGCTGAGTCTTTTATTGTCCCACGAATTGAGGAAAGTGAGGCGATTATCGGCATCTTTCGGTATCCCATCCCGAATTATGATCGTACGGGACTGCGTGAGGCAGTTAATAATGCGGTTCTTCACCGTGATTATATCTCAGTCGGACAGGTGTATATCCAGTGGTATCCGGATCATATTCTGATTACCAATCCGGGCGGTTTTCCTGAGGGGATTACGAAGGATAATATTCTTGTGCATGAACCACACCCCCGGAATATTCGTCTTGCTGAGGCGTTTCTGCGCATTGGGATTATTGAAAAGACCGGCAGGGGTGTTGATAAGATCTACCTGGGTCAGGTGATGTATGGCAGGGCACCGCCTGATTTTTCACGGAGTGATGCTACCGGCGTTCGTGTCATTATTCCGGGTGGTGAGGCGTCTCATGCCTTTGACCGT
>Ga0208902_1001626_pt1 | contig 10665 bp, 7 predicted proteins | sample AntAceMetag02UKH_FD_184767 | JGI IMG/M metagenome (GOLD analysis project Ga0208902, IMG submission 184767) | Saline lake microbial communities from Ace Lake, Antarctica - Antarctic Ace Lake Metagenome 02UKH (SPAdes) (version 2) | ecosystem: Environmental > Aquatic > Non-marine Saline and Alkaline...
TGCTACAAAGTCAAAGCGTATCGTTACTTCTTTCTCAACGTCTTTAACTTCGTCATTAACCTCTTCTTTTTGGTTAACTTTTACTTGTTTGTAGACCTCGAATGCAATTCTGCCCATTTGCGAAACCATAAAACTCCTTGTAAAAAGATTAATAAAATATCTGACGATTATCGTCACTCTGATCATATCAATTTTTTTAAATAAATGACCATTAAATATAGAAACTGGGCCCCGAAGGGCCCATTATTGTATATTTAGTTATCTGTCAAGCCGCAAGTATCCAAAATGTAAGCACGCAGTCGCCATTAAGCTGGGCAGCTCCTAGATTCTGACATGTTACTGTAAATGATCCTGCACCAGGAGTTACACGTGTAACGCACATTTGTGCATCATTTACTCCTAAATTAGCCATAGTACAAATAATTCTAGAGGCTGCTGTACATACTGCATTGGTCACTGTAAAAATCTGCGATGCGGCCGATGCAGTCACCAATCCGGTAAATACACCCACACCAACGTTAGCATCGACCGTAACAGCTGCGGCAGCTTGAGTATCTACCACTGGTGTTACTCTGACAATACCTGCTGCGTCTAATGTAATACCGCCTGTTCCACCCTGAACATTTGTAGGTGAAGCTCCTATTACTGAACCTAGAGCGGTTGTATGATCAGTACCATTTCCACCAAATGCGGCTAGTCCGGTACCACTTTGACATACAACACTTGCTGCACCTGTAGCAGATCCAATTGTCGTTGTATGCGCATTAGCAGTTGTACCAACTGTACATCCGAGTGTTCCACAAGCAATCGTCGTTATAGATGTAGTATTATCAGAACCCAGAGTGACAGCTTTTATGCCCGCTCCTGTTCCGAGGTTTATTGTCGTTGCTGTAGCATCGTTTGATAAGTCAATTTGCCCTGTTCCAGAGATTGCCGTTATTGGACCATCTGTTGCGGTGAGTTGCCATCCGCCTGATCCTGTATTTTCGACTATCTGGGAGACTCCAGTTACATTACCCAGGGTAAGGACACGAGCCGAAGCTCCTGTTCCAATATTGATTGCAAACGCGTCCGCGTCCACGCCAATACCGATAGTTCCTGCACTAGAATCAAGAGTAATTGCCCCAACTGCATTAACATCGAAAATTCCACCTGCGGTGAAAGTCATTGCTCCAGTTCCGGCTTGAGTCGTAAGAGCTGACACACCAGTCACTGAACCAAAAGTTGTACTGTGATCTGTAGCATTAGAAAGGATTGAGCATGCTCCGGTTCCTGCGTCTATATCAATAGCTGTCGCAGCTGTTGCATTCCCTATGCTGATCGTACGAGCCGCCGCTCCAGTCCCCAAATTGATATTTTGAGCTACCGCGTCATTTCCAATGCCGATAATGCCACCAGATGAGTTAATCTCAAGAGTAGTCGCACAATCTATAGTGATAAGCCCACCGCCATTTAAAGCTAATGGTCCTGTTCCCGACTGTACAACTGTTTGAGACACACCTGTTACTGATCCAAAAGTTGATGTGTGATCTGTCGCATCAGCACCAATATTCATATTACCAGTACCAGACGTTATAGCGACAGCACCATTAGTTGCACCTATAGCGATACCGCCAGTTCCAGAAGTAATAGAGACACCACCAGCAGCATCCAATGCCCCAATAGAGATAGCTAAGGCACTTGCTATTCCTGCTGCTATAGAAATACCACCTACATCTGAGGTAATATCAATACTTGCTAAGTCAGTTGATTGATCTGCAAGAATCACTATAGTTTCATTAACACCACCATTTGCATGGAGATATATAGCTTCAGCACCATTAGTGTCTGATGTTATTGTTGTTGTTCCAGCTGATTGTGTTATACCGGCTTGGCATGTAAGTAACCCTGCAAGTGTAGGAGCTGCATCAAGATCAATAGTAACTGTATTCGCAATAGCAGCGGTTGTCCCGATATTTACGCCACCGAGGATATTTAAGTTTCCCAAACCGTCAGGAATAACGTTATTAGCATCACTCGCTGTATAGTTACTTGCTATAGCTCCAGTTGCTGTCACCGTAATGGCACCAGCCGCATTACCAATAACAATACCAGCACCAGCCGTTAATGTAGCTGCTACAGGTGGAACGCCTGTTGATCCAATTAACATTTGTCCATCTGTTAATGCATTTGATGTAACAACACCAGCTGCTGTATTGGTAAGAACACCATCAGCTGCCATTGCACCAAGGGTAAGATTACCCGCTGTAAGAGTAAGAGCTGTACCAATAACAGCAGCACCTGTTACATTTAATGCTGCAAAAGTTCCAGTTCCACCACCAGCATTAATCCATGTAGATACATTTGCTACAATAGAGGTTAAAAAATAAGCATCATCAAGTGGTACATCAATCCATACCGTACCAATTTCAGCTCTGTCAGTAACTAGTGGCGCTCTTTGAGCGACAATTGGGAGTGGGTTTAATCGTTGAAGAGCATTTTTTATTCCGTATGCTCTCTTTGAACTCATTCGTTTTAAGGCCATTTTGTTCCTTCGACGATGATCGTCTTTTTAGGATATTAATATCATTACTTATATCCTAGAAAACCTTTTATCCGACATACCAGTTCTTCTTGACATCGTAAAAATATTGGTCTAGACTTATAGACTGAAAGGCGGATCTAATGAATAAAAAAAATAGAGATAAATACAACCTGAAGCAGTTGAACATTGAGATAGAGAAAGAGTTATTAATACAGGTAAAAATGGTCTGTGTTAAACGGAATATACCAATGCGGACTTGGATCTACCGCCAGTTGGTTAAAGGGCTTAGAGAGGAAATTTAGATGGAAAAATCAAGGATAGATATAATACTCGACAACATTACAAATTCTATCTTAAAATTTGGCATGTTTTTAATATTCACAACTTTTTGTTGTTCGTTATTCTTTTGGGCACCGATAATGTGGCCGTTTATTGCCTACTTATGCTACTGGAATCTTTATGATTAAGCAGGTTTTACAAGTTCATATCTACTTTTACCAGTTTTAGTTGGCGATCCTTTAATTAATTCCTGATCTAATTTTTGAGCAAAATGATTCATTTGTCGTACATTTTTTGTTGCAGCTGATGCCATTGTCTTAGAAAAGTATTTCATTGCTGTTGGATTATTTATTAACATTGGGAAAATCTCCGCAGCTTTCTTAATTCCATATGCTCCAATAGCAGTTCCTATATATTTTCCTGGGCTATAAAAACCTAATAGTGCTCCTGCGCCACCCATACTCAAAGCACCAACATCTAAATATTTATTAAACGTAGATGTAAAATGTTCTGCTTTTTTCAATGATGTAAATAAAGAGTTTGAATCTTTCCAACTATTGTAAAATTGTGGATTATTTTTTCCATATTGTTTCATAGTGTTATTAATATCATTTTTCATTTCACTAAAAGCACGACCAAAAGCAGCTGGCTTTTTCTGTTTATAAAAAACATTATTAATATCTTGAGAAAGATCCCACACATCCTGAACTGGAATTTTATTATTCACAATTTGTTGATCAAGGTTAATTAATTTCTTTTTCCAATCTGCTGGAAGATCTCCTTTTTCAATCAATTGACTTAATTTATTTATAGTAGGCTGTAAAGGCTTTGCAGTAACCTCAGCCCCTTTAGGCAACGTATTCACTGCGTCTTCTCTTAATTTTGAAGCAATACCTTTAATTTTTTTAGGACCTGCAAAATTAACTCCCAGCATTGTTCCAAGCTTAATACCTTCTTGTGCTAAGCCAGGCAATTGCATTTCTTTAGCCGCATACTTAGCCATATTCCCTAAACCAGCAGTTGCCAATGTTCGCATAAATGGCATTTTCCCACCAATAGGCAATAACATAGCCGATAAATCACCAACAAAATCATCCGCTAATTCTTCAGTAGAAGATTGTGGATCTATATATCCTTTACCACCTATTTTTTCAGCTATTGGAGTAGTTATATACTTTCTTAAATTTGAACTCGTTGGCAATGGAAGATCAGATATAACTTCTTGAGTCTTAGGTTGCTTTAAAATGGGACCAAGAACTCCAAACGGATCTGTTCCTGGATCTCCTCCTCCCATTACACCAGCGCCCATTCCTACGGCTGTAGAAAGAAGTTGAAGAATATCTCCTGGTAGTCCAGCAACAGACTCAAACGCGCGTGATCCTGTTCTGGCTATATGTCTCCCAGTATCTTGTGGAAGTTGAAAATCTGGCTGTTGAATCTCAGGACTGGAAGATTCTTGAGGCATTGTAGCTTCTGGAGCTGCTGGTTTAATTAATTCATACCTCATTATTTTTCCTTCCACTCAACTCCATTAGATACTAATGTTTTCCCAGTATTATGATCAATAGCTTCTGCACCTTTATGCTCTGATGCAGACGGCAACGTTTCAAAAAAATTCGATTGGGATCTATTTTCTTCAGTTCCTTGTAATAATTTATTTTCTAAATTTTTATAAACATCAGTCATTCGATCAGTAACTGAATCTTCTAAGTCATATGAATCAATATTGCCTTTTTCTTTTATAATATTTCGCGTAAGTTTTCCTCGTTCAATATCAATATCATTTAAATCACTTAATACAGATTCAACAGTTTTACGAGCTTCTAATGATGTTTCTAAAGAAGGTAATGACTTTAAGAATTCTTTAAAAATCATCTCCGAAATTCTTCCCTTTGTTTTAGAAGCATATTCACGCGCTGTATCTGCAACTAATTTATCATATACAACTGTTCCTTTTTTCAATAAAAAATCCAATCCCGTTTTTTTCAATAACTTAGTGTAGGCTGGATTATCTATATCACCACTCTCACTCAACTGCTGCATTTTCCTGAATCGAGCACCTTTTCCTAAAGCTTCATCTTCTTTATCAAAAACTTTAGATTTAAACTTTTGATTAAATTCTTTATTTTTTGAAAATTTTTGAGCTGTTATTTTTTGTTCAGCTAGCCTTTCACGATCACTCATTTTAGCAATTTCTAGTTGTGCTTGCTGATATGGTCGTGGATCTCCTGTAGCTTCTGCCATTCTTTGTGCATCTTGTAATAGTTTTTGCTGAGCAGGACTATATTGTTGAGAAGGTTGTCCTCGTTGTGAAGATACTCCTCCCTCTGATGATATTCCTTCTGTAAGCTTAGAAGGAACTCCTTCATTTTGAGGGAAAGCTCCTCTTAAACGTACTCCTTTTAATGCTTCAGTTTGAACTTGTGGAGGACTGAATGCTAACGATCTTGATTCCTCTGGAGAAAAACCCTTACTTGCAAAAAAAGGCATTAATTGGCGAGCTTGTTCATCCTTTTGCATCTGACCTAACTTCATATTAGCTAAAGCTTGTAATCCTGAACCCAACCCAGTTCCAAGTCCAGAACCAATAGCTTCACCCATTGACTGTCTTCGCGGTAACATCATAGCCATTTACTTCTCCTTTATTGAGTTAATGATATATTTGAAGGTTGTCCAGTTGAGGCTCCAGCTGGTTGTCCAGACCCTTGATTCATATAGTTCATAAGCATCTGTAATAATACTGGAGATGCAGCTCCAACTCCTTGACTAAGCCCACCAGCCAACGAAGCTCCAAATCCTTGTTCTGGCGGAATAAAGTTAGTATCAAACTGTGGCTGCGTTCCCATTTGAAGCATGCTCATTAATCTGTTAACTTCGTTCCCACGATTCTGCATATTAAAGCCTTGTTTCATTGAAGCTAACCGTTCTTGAAGCCCAGCACCAGCACCACCAAGAGCTTGTTCGAACGCACTTGAACGCTGACTACCAGCACCAGCACCAGAAAATTGTTCAGCAATACCAGGAACAGTATTTTGATAAAACTGTGAAGTTGCTTCTTTCTCAATCGGTGCAAAGTCTGCTTGAGGAAGATTCTGCATACCACCAAAACCTTGAGACAACAATTGAGCTAACATTCCTTGTTGTTGTTGATTAAATCGAGGAGTTTGAACAGCAGTAGTTCCTCCAGTTAATTCCTGAGACATCATATTTTGATTGTCACCCATTTGTTGTGAAGGGAAACCACCATTCCCGAGTTGTTGTCGTGGATTCATATAACGCTGGGATTGATTACGTCTTCCTAAATAAGATCCTCCAAAAGTTCCAAGAGCTGAACCAGCGGCTGCACCAGCAGGGCCACCTGCTAAACCACCTATAGCCCCTCCTGCCATTGGTAAAATAGATCTTAAAATATCCTGAAAAGCCATAATATTCTCCCAAACACAGACTTATAAAGTTAACTTCTTACGATTAATCAATCAGTGTTAGCATACGAAAAAGAAACACTGAAATACAACCTTCTTATAGAAAGATTTAATATGGCAAGTTATCCAGATAGCGTTAATCCGGGTCAATTCGTAGGTACCACGCAAGTCTACGACCTTGGAAAATCCAGTGTTAATGCTGAAGACTTCACCGTTCATCTACGTAATAACTTCAATAATATTGTATTATCTTTAAATGCTAAAGTATCTGGTTATTATTCCCAAGAAGAATTTATTAATGGTAAAATATTTTACCCAGATTATAGTCGATCTGACAGTGCAACCTCTACACCTCCTCAATTTCGTCAAGTATATTCTAAAGTTGTTGAAACGGGGGCATTACCAAATGCTGCAGGAACAGTAACTGTTCCTCACAATATTTCTGGATATCCTGCTGCAGGAGCAACAACGTTTATATTTACGAGAATAGTTGGATGTGCAACAGATCAAACAAATAGAAATGCATTCCAATTCCCCTATTCAAATCCAACCGCTTTAGCCGATAGTGTTGCAGTTGATGTAATAGGTCCAAATGTAGTTATACGTGTAGGAAAAAACAGATCAACCTTTAATAGATCACACGTTTATCTCGAGTATATCAAGTACTAAAATAGGGGTGTAATAAACACCCCTGTAGTGAGTAGAGATTAGAGGCGGCTTCCAGTAGGAGTAGCGTAAAAAGTCATAGAATTCAATTCAAACGTACTTCTCATATTAGCTATGTCTAACATTTGCTCGTCAGTCCACGTTAATTGTAGTTGAAGGCAATCACCTTCGGCTTGTATATAAACAGGCCTTATAAGACGATTTTGGTTGTCTTCTTGGGGATATAATGCATATGGGAACGTATCAAGGGTATATGTTCCGAGACTTGTATTATTATCGAGAGCTCTTTGTGCAATATCAGTAGTTGAAGTCGATGAATAGAATCCAACTCTAATATTGCCTGAATCACTACGATCTACATCAAAATCAACTTTATTAATCGATACTCGTTGTGCATCTTGATAGAAATTAAATTGTTTTGTGCGTATATCTATCTTGCTTACACGTGAGACTACACCACCACCAGTATATGCACCAACTGGAACATTAACTCCATCTTGATCTATAGTAATTGTATCAGTAGTTGGAGCACTTATAACTTGGAATATTCCGTCTATATTGGTAGTTCCTTGAACAAACTGGATATTAACAAACTCATTCTGCTTAAGATTATGATCTATAATCGTAAGAGTAATAGCCGGTAAGGCAGCAATACTAATATTAGTAATCTGTAAAGATACGGCATTGTCATTCTTGGTTGAATCCATAATAAAAGTGAAACCTTCTTGATTTCCGGCAATTACATTTTTTGTATTAGACTGATTCAATCCTGAACGCCATAATCTATTAAATTCTTCCCATGTATAAGAACATGCACCCCAGGTCAAATCATCTTCAATCTGATGATAACCAAATGCCGTTATAGAATCGTCATTAAATGCCCATGATTTGTTCTTGTAGTTATATACAAGCATTCTTGTTGGATATACCGGGTCATCGTCCATGTTAGGAAAAGACCAGTAGACCAGTTCATTTAAATAATCTCTAATTCCAGCAACTCGTTCTACTCCACTATTTCCATTATGAATTTGAAAGACTTCTTGCGGGATATTATCATCTATTCGTGTAACTCTAAGGCCATCACATTGATGAATTCCTGTCTCTCCAACACCTAAAACGGCATTATCCAACAAAACAGAGGAAAATGTCGATTCAGCACCCAATTCATCATCAATTGTTTGCCATACAAAAGGTAATACTTGGTTGCCTGTATAAACAAGTTCCCATGTACTCCGCTCAAAATATACAATAAGACGATCTTTAAGAATTTTTGCAGTTATAATTGCTTGTCGTGTTGGCGCTTCTATCCAGCCACCCTTACCTGGAACATTATCATACCATGCATCTACACAATCAGGAGATGCAGGAGTACCGGGCACCGGATCACCATTTTGACACCATCGAGCTCGATTAGAGAAATTCCTGGCTGGTAATGCCGCTCCAACTTGCTCAAGAGTATTTAAAGCAATCAAACGATCTTTAAATGACACAATGAGCCGTGCTGAGTGTAATATATAATTAGGAGAAACTGCATTATCTCGAGTATGAGGAGCTATTGTTGTCCAAGATGCGGCTACACCATTCCAAAACTTTATTTGATCTGGTTGGTTATTATTAACTACAAACAAACAATAATCATCGTTTAATGTTCCACGATAGTTAGTCCCTGAAAAGAACTGGCTATTGGATCCAGTCCATATCGCTGCCCCCGCTGCAATACCCAATCTATCCCATCCAATACCAGAACGATGATATGCAAATTGCTTATCGAAAGCTATTGCAGGCTCATCATTTATGGCAGGATCTTCATAATTCATTATTCCCATTACGGGTTCTGCTGGATACCAGTAGATTTGTGTATTTATAGGCGCCCCTGCAAAAACATACGTACCGTTAGTTGTATCGAATGTTGCTGTTGCTGTTGCTACCGTCTCTAGCATTGGTTGAGCAACACCTGCAGTTATTACTGTGTATATAGCTGTTCCAATGGAGAATATTTGACCAACAGCACCAACAGCACCTGGAACTATTGCTGTTGCGTTTCCAGCACCATCAGTTATTCCGACTGCTGCACCACCTTCAATAGCAATTCTTAAACGTGATAATAATTGTTCATAATCAACAGCTGTACCACTTGCAGTAAAAGGCCTACTTCCAACACGTTTTTTTACACGGCCACGCCACACATATGCATTTTGTAGTTTTGAGAACGATTCTTCTGGTAAAAGCCAAGGTTTAACTGCATTTACTAACCCTGATTCATAAGGTCCTATAAAATATGCTTTGCTTGCCATTTATACTCCTATAACTATCCAATATGCCTGAGCTCCTGCAGTTGGAGTCCTTACTTCTAATATTGGAGTTGCCATTGTTCCAGTGATAAAAGCTGCAGCTACTCCATTTGCAGTCACTTTAGGTGATGCAAATGCCGCAAAAGGCAATTGTGCATTACTGAAATTAGGCCCTGCGGCAGCATTTAAATCAACTTGTGATGCTGCTGCAGTTGTAATAGAACCCCATTTAACCAGTAGCCCAGATGGTAAATATGTCCAACCAGCAGTAGTTCCACCACGTGCTGTTATAGGCACTCCAGTTTCACCATTACGTCTTACATATAGTTCTTGTTTCGCTGAAGTTGCGAATAATAAATTATAAGCAACTAATTCAGTCGCAGCAGCAGTTGGAGCTGCTCCAATAGTAGTTAAATCTACCTTTATGTGCTTCCCATAATCAGTCGCAGTTGTAATCCCAACATGATTTATATTGAGAGTTGTACTCAGTGACGTAAAATTAGTTTGTATAGGAGCTTGAGTAGCACTTATACGATCAGTTGCTTGTGGTGTATCATTATATTCAGGCATTATATCTCCTATTTATTATCTAAACCATCTTCCTGGAAAACCAGATTGTAATTGTTGTGTATATATAGTAGACGTCCGTTCATTTGACTGTTGGACTAATGTTCTACGCAATACAAGAACTTCTTGTCTATCAAACTCAGGTGTTATCAATGCTAATGTATCCATATCCAAACGATCTTGAAGTATGAGTCTTGCTGCACCGTAAGATATATAAGTCCAATGCTGTTCTAATTCCGGTGTGTCAGCAGTATCAATCAATGCAGTTGGCCTAATATATGTCTCTAGGTCAATAGCATAAGACTGATCCGGAACAGGACGTACAGTGAATCTATTATCAAAGTACAAGATTGTTTGTGGACGAGCAGCTTGATAAAGAACTGTTTGAGCATAAATAGGTTCAGTTGTAGCAGGAGCATAAGGGAAGGTAAAATCATAAACACCCGTTATGTAATTTATCTCTCCACGACTCACATTTTCCTCAGGCCAGATAAGATCACCTTCAGCTGTTGGATTACCTGTAACAGGGTCGATACGTGGGACATCAGAGAGTACTATACCTTTATTATCTGCATCAATTGACGTAAATATTACGGCATTTTGTAATATCGGAGTTCCACTTAATGTACCTGTGAAAGTTGTAGTTCCGCCATTACCCGTTGCAATTCGTTTTTCATTTTGGATTCGTGGATAAATGTTATAAAAATCATTACGAGACTGCGTGAAATATGCTTTATAACCCGCAACATACATTGGATCATGACTTGTTATATAGGCATTTTTGAAGTTATAGAGTGGGTCATCTGCACGAATAACATTAGTATCATATACATCAACATTAGGTTGTGTATAAAATGTTAATTTCTTCCTAAATGTAAACAACCGTAGACTCTCAGGAAAATCATACAATACAAAG
>Ga0208902_1001628_pt1 | contig 10660 bp, 12 predicted proteins | sample AntAceMetag02UKH_FD_184767 | JGI IMG/M metagenome (GOLD analysis project Ga0208902, IMG submission 184767) | Saline lake microbial communities from Ace Lake, Antarctica - Antarctic Ace Lake Metagenome 02UKH (SPAdes) (version 2) | ecosystem: Environmental > Aquatic > Non-marine Saline and...
CAATTTGCCGTTAAAACCCTCTGTTAAGCTCTACCAAAACCCAGCAGATTCACACGCCTTTTTCACAAAGGGATTCTAATTCCTCTGAATCCCCTCAATCCGCCTGCTTGGCCTTATGGAAATTAATCTCTATTTTTGATTTTCCATTCTTTATATTTATGGAGGTCTTTTTCCAAAAAATACATGCAAAGGATTAAGATTAAAGCATCGTCGATTTGACCTACCAATGGAAGAAAATCAGGGATGATGTCAATAGGACTGATAACGTAAATAATTCCTGCAAAAAAAACCAAAATAGACCAAGGAGAGACATCTCGATATTCTCCTTTCCAATAGTCTTTTATCAAGGAATAAAGCAGCTTGAAATTTCCTATTAATCGACTCCATAGCCCGACATTGAGGACGCTACCCTTTCCCATTCATCTTCTCCCTCAAAACCCTTGAACACTTAAATGTCAGAACCCTCCTCGCATCCAGCATTAGGCCGTTCCCGGTGTGAGGATTTCTTCCCCTCCGCTTATCTTTATCTTTGACACAGAATTTCCCAAACCCACTGATCAGGACATCTTCGCCCGCCTCCAGTGTGTGTTTGATGATTTCCACGAGGGATTCAACGATGATTGTGGATTGTTGTTTCTGGAAATCTGACTTATCGTAAACGGAATTCATCAGATTGGCTTTGGTCAGGGACATAATAATAACCTCAATTCAAGATGCTTTGGATGCTGTTTTCTATGGCGATACCGATAAGACATTCTTCTTCCGAAGCTTCATACAAAAAATCTTCTTTATATTGAATTTTTCCTTCGTATCGTTCTTTCAATTCCATCTCTCCATCTTCAGCCATTTGAAGAAGGGTTCCTGAACATTCAGAGCAGGCAGGGCCATATTCGATTTCACCCTCGTAGAAATAGGGAATCCAGCCTTGGTCAAGCAATTCTTCAATGGAATATATTTCTATTCCGCAGATTACACAATTCATGGTTTATCTCCTTTTTGAAGTGCAGGGAGAAAATACTTTTAAATTCATCATGTTGTCAAGTGAGTCTGCCGATCAAGAATAACCAAATAATGAAAATTTCAAAATAATTTGAAAAAAGGGTATTGTTGTGACCGGATCTGTCAAACTCATATGATACAAGAGGTCTGATCACAAAGGAGGATTGACTAACACCTGAAATATTCTTGACTATTTACCCAATTTCAATATATTTTTCCTTAATCCATTTAGATTGGGCTATAAGTCTCAATGGGACAAGCTATGAATGGAATTCCCATGGGGGAACGGGTTGTCAAGGATAAGACACTGCATTGATCTCTTAATTTCTAAAATGTAAGGGCAGTAGAAAATGAAATTCCTTTTATTCTCAGAAATATCCTTTGAAGTTGCTGAACCTATCGCTTTAATTGAAGCTTATTGTTTCCAAAGTGACTTTTATTCCAATTTCGATCTCTTAGAAAACAAAAAAGTCCCGGATGTTAACAAAATAGGGGCACGCATAAAAAGTAAACTATTTCCAGCCTGTAAAATAGGGGCACGCATAAAAAGTAAACTATTTCCAGCCTGTTTAGGTGTAACTGATAATGCCGGAAATCTGCGTATTTTCAAATATGATCTTGATAGGTTTTTGGATCTTAGTAAAAAGACAAGGGATAAACATATTAAGGATCTCAATAAAAATGTTATTAACAAGCTAATGGACATTGATGGGATAGGATTATCAAAAGCGACAAAGATTATACACACGCTTTATCCAAAACTAATTCCAATGATAGACGGATTACTCCAAGATTTTTATGCTGAATTGTGTCTCAATAATGATACGGAAAAGTGGACAAGAAAACAATCCGATCAAATCCTTGTTGCTTATTATGATAATCTGACAAAAGACAAAAATAGACACAATCTTGATAGTCTTTATGCCGATATCAACGGAAGAATTAAAGGATTAACAAAGCTAAGGATTTTTGACATTCTATGGTGGTCGTATCTGAAGGCAGAGAAATTAAGTCGGAAAGAAGATGTTGTTTGGAGCACGATTAAATAAATTGAGTGTTGATGGCAGCGGAAGTTGAGCAAAAGGAAAAGACATCGTCTGGCTGATAAGTATATCAGCTTCTATGGATTATGAATTGAGAATGGAGTATACCGCTGATGAAACCATTATCATGTCCATTTTGCGGCAAAGACCCGGAGATCGACAAATACAAATTAAAAGACGTTATGGTTTGGAATGTTGGGTGTATGAATGACGGTTGTTTCGTTCATGTTGAAACTGCAGATTTTGATTCAGAGGAAGATGCAATAAAAGCCTGGAATCAAAGAGTGTAGATTTAGCTATAGAGGTTGCTGTGAAAGCCCATCGAAATCAGTTATTGGATCGTCTTTCAGAGTTGAAAAGGGCAGTGAGATTTGAAACTCCGACACCCTGATCCCAAAGCAACTACGCTTAATTTCTAAAACAACCGTGACTGGCTAAAATGCCTTATTTTTATGGGGGACGTCCGCAAATAAGTAAATAACTTGACATGATGATGAGAAACTCATCCCCCAGAGGCGCAGAGAAGGAAAGGATGATTGGTATGGCTGGATAAAATAGAAAGGGTCAGGGGTCGGTGGTCGGGAGATCGGAGTCTTCGCTTACCTGAAAGATTGAAATGGAAGGTTCAGGCCAGGGAGAAGTTGGCCAGCCAGTTGTGTGCTGATCGTATTTCTGTTCCGTCCGGATATGTTTTTTCACGGTTAAGGTTCTTGACAATCTGTATTTTTTTTATCCCGGGAAAGTACTTGCTGAAAATTGAAAAATTCCGGCTTGGGGTATTGTCTGCCCATTTCACTTCTATCATCAAAAAGGGCTCTTCATCCCTGATGACAAAAAAATCAATCTCTCTGTTGTCTTTCGTCTTAAGATAATAGATCTGTGCCTGTTCTCCATAACAGTCCTCGATATAATGGATCTCTTTCAATAAAGCACAGGCGGTCAGGTTTTCCAATTTTATACCTGAATCTCCGATAACCTGTCCTGTATCGTAAAAATAATATTTGGGAGCTTTAAGAATGGAGCGGGCGATATTTCTGTGAAATGGTCCGATCCTGAAGATGATGTACATGTTTTCAAGTATTGTCAGCCATTTTTTCACTGTTTTATCGGAACACTGGAGGTCTTGCGCCAGAGAGGTGTATGAAACAGGGCTGCCGACCCTTTTGCGCAATAACTGGATAAGGGTTTCAACAGATGTGATCTCCCGGACATTTTCAAGATCGATCATGTCCTGTTTCAGGATGATATCCAGATGTGACCGTTTCCACCTGTTGTAAAATGTTGTGCTTCCTTCCAAATAAGGTTCGGGAAATCCACCTGTGTCAAGTAACTGCTCCAGAACAGTTTGAAGATTATCAGGGTTGTTTATTCTCTTGATTTCCTTCAGGTCAAGAGGATGCAGTCGGAACTGAAAGAAGCGTCCGGCAAGAGAATCGCCGACCTTCCTGTATGTATCTAATTTGGCACTGCCTGTGACAATTATGCGGGGCTGGACGCCTTCAGTATCGTAAATGCCTTTGAGCCATGATTTCCAGTTTTTAAGTTTGTGAAGCTCGTCGAATATAATAAGATCTTTTGATCTGTCCCACGATCTTTCGATAAGTCCCAATCGGTGTTCCGGCCCATCTTTAGGAGGAAAAGGGGCGAAGTTGAGATAATCAAAATTGTTGCTCAGCATTTTTGATAAGGTTGTTTTGCCGGACTGTCGCGGGCCGGTTAACAGGACAATCTTTTTCTTTAAATCATCCAGAATATAATTTGTCAGATATCGTTCCATGGAGACTGTTTAACCCTTTGTTCCGGATTAGTCAAGACTTTTTCGGAATTCATGCCGATTCCGGTAAAGGTTGAATTGGATGAGTATTATCTGAAAAGTAGATCGTTTTTTATTTCATATCTAATAGACGTGGGGGGCGGGCATAAATACCTTTCCAGGTTATGTTGACAAAAGGAGCAACGCGAGGCAGGCGGGGGGCTTTAGGACTCAAGGTCCTTTACAGCCTGAAGCAGGGTATCGAAAAGCTCCTCTGTGTCTTCCTTTTCAAGGCACGAAAATGCCACCCGGAGATCTGTTTTGCCTAAGGAGATGAGGCCGATCCCATATTTATCAAGGAGATGGACCCTGAGAGGTTCCGCTTCAACCGTCTTCAGCCTCAAACACATGAAATATCCTGAATTAAAAGGATAGGGTTCCCAGGCCTCATGGTATTGTGGGTTTGAAAGTACCCTTTTTACCTCCCTTGCCCGCCCCTGCATAATCTGGAATTTATCGTCTTTTTCTGCAAGGAAGTCTTTCGACTGCAAGGACTTGAGGACGATTTCCTGGCTCAGATGGGAGGCATTGGATATGGAGCCTCTGACCGCGCCGGCGGTTTTCTTTTCCAGAGAGTCATAAACCGGTCTTGATTCGCCGCCCAGTGACGCGCCATAAGTGATGAAGCCTACCCGCAGACCCCACACGAAATTTTCCTTGGTAGCCCCATCTAACTTGATGGCAAGGAGCCTTGGGTCAATACCGATCAGTTTTGTAAAGATCGATTCCTTTAGTGCATCTCCCTCAAAGAAGAGCCCGAAATAGGCGTCATCCGTGAGCGCCAGGACATTGGTTCCACCCCGGGCCGCGCTCTTCAGAATATCAACGATTGCATCCGCATCTTCAGGTGTGACAGTATAACCGGTTGGATTATTAGGGAAGTTAAGTATGGGAATAATCTTTTTTCTTGATTTAGCCTCAGCCTTAACACAGGCCTCAAATTCTTGTAGATTGAATTTTCCCCTGTTGTCGAAAAGGGGATAGTGTACAATTCGGGCCCCCCTCCGGACTGCGAATATGAGGTTATAATTACCCCACATTTTGTCAGGAAGGATAATCGTATCGTCCGGATCCACCCACATATCAGAAACCACGCTGAGGCCATGGGTGATGGCATGGGATACAACGGGGAGACTGACCTCTTTACCCTTCAATGAAGGGTTTTTCCTGAACATCTCATCCTGCCAGGTTTGGCGGAGAGGCATTATGCCGAAGGAGGGGGCATAGGTGAGCGCCTCCTCAGGCTGGATCGCATTCAGCATTGCCATTACAGAGGGGAGGTGCATGGTTCGCCCTTTTTCAGTTGCCATGCCGATGGTAGCGTTAAATTTATGGGCCTTTTCCTTTGCCTCGGCACCCTGGGAAAGGATCCCTTTTGGGAAAAAGAGGTTTTTCCCAACATGAGAAAGCATTTCATAGATATGTTCATTGCCCGCTATGATAATTTCATTAAGCTCTTCTGCGATAGGATTCATGTGTGCACTCCTATTTGTAATGAGTATATTTGAATTGTTCATTCCTTTAGATTGATTAGCCGTTGGTTCTCAGATTTGTCAAGAAAAATTGTGGGATATTTGCTGATTCAGTCAAGGATGTCTGCTAATTGTTGTTCATATCCTTTGGCATCAGTCCGGATTCATAAATCTTCTGGGCCCTTGTGAGAGCGGCAAGGTCATCAACCCCCATTACCTCTTCTTCATGTTCCGCAAGGATATATCCGACAGAGAGACCGTCATCGTGCATATATTCGATAATGTCTGTTATGAAATACTCTTTGACATTACTCAATCTGCCATTGACCTCCTTTTCAACTAAGTGAGGTCTTGAGGCGAGCACAGGAAGATAACGAAGAAGGACTTCTTTTTTGGCAGCATAGATCCCTGAATTGCAGATTTGGAGCTGGTGTTGTCTTTTTTCAGAATATTTTTTCCAGTATTTCCATTCTGTGATTTTCCTGACCTGATTTCCGTCCGTCTCGAGTACGCCATATTGCTTTTTTGATTTCGGTCTGAAGCCGAGTACAATCAGCGCATGGTCTTTTAGACTTCTTACCAGCTCCATATATGTGTTTCTCTTGACAAAGGGCACGTCGCCCATGGTGACAATCAGCCGATCATAGTCCCCGGTTTCTAAAAAGGCGAGTGCAGCAAGCAAGGCCCCTCCGGTGCCGTTTAGTTCAGGTTGTTCTCGGTAAGTGAGGCCGAGATCACGGGTGGCCTTTATCACATCATCCTTTTTGTGGTTGACGACCACGGCCTTTGGGCCGGGAGGGAGGTTTTTCAAGATGTTAAAAAGAATAGGGTAGCTTCCCTCATAAAAAGATTTCTCGGGAATCAGGGGCAGAAGCGTTTTGTTGCCGCTGTACCCTTTCATGCGGCTGCCTCTTCCTGCGGCTAAGATTACGGATGCTGTTTTCATATTTCCTGAACCTCTGAACTGTTGAGAATGATGCATGGTTGCCCTGAAATAGTCAAGCGCCAAAAAGATCTAACAAGATTTGAGGCCTTGATCGCGGTTTCGAAGCCCAACCTTTTGCTTTTTCTTAGATTTTTCTACATGGAACAGGGGCGTCATTGACAATTTTAGCTTTGATGAGATGCAGTTTATGTGATATATGAGGTTTCAGAAATTTTGAAATGTCCTGTTTGTACCATAACCTATTGAGTAACCTTGAAGACGAAGAGAGTTATATGGCGAAAAAATTATGGCACGGATCCAGATGGCCTGAGGGGGTTCCTTATGAAATTGAGGGATATGAGAGGCCTCTGTTTTCCATTCTGGATGATACCGCGCGTGCCTATCCGGACAAGACTTATACCATCTTCAACGATTTCACACGCACCTTCGCCGAGGTGAAGGATACTGCCGACCGTGTGGCCAATTTTCTCGTTTCGAGGGGCATCAAACCTGGGGATCGGGTCGCCATTTTTCTCCCCAACCTGCCCCACTATCCGGAGATCTTCTTCGGTATCCTCAAGGCAGGGGGTGTGTGCGTAACCTGCAACCCTCTTTACAAGGCATCAGAATTAAATTTTCAGCTCAAAGACTCCGGGACCAAGGCGGTTTTTGCCATGGATCATCCCGAATTTTATGCTACAACAGTGAAGGCAATAGTCGGCTCTGATGTGGAGACAGTGGTTATCTGCAACGTAAAGTCCTACCTCCCCTGGCTAAAGGGCTTTTTAGGTTCAGTATTCGGAAAAATCCCCAAGGCCGACAGCTATGAGCCAGGCCACCTGATGTTTGATGATGTTATCAGGTCGGCCCGTCCAGAGCCGCCTAATCTCGATATTGATGCGGTCAATGATGAGGCCCTGGTCCTCTACACCGGGGGAACTACAGGAGTTCCTAAGGGCGCCAGGTTGAGCCATGCTAATCTACTTTCCAATGTCATGAGCACTGAACAATGGGTGGTCATCCCCCAGAACTCGGGACCGCCTCAGAGGGTTGAAAAAGGGGGAGCCCATACCTATTTAGGTGTCTTGCCCTGGTACCACAGCTTCGGTCTAACCCTCTGCATGCTGACAAGTTGCAGAAATGCCTCCCGTCTGGTGTGTATCCCTGATCCGAGGGTCGGAAATCCCCCTTTCACGGAAGTCCTTAAATCGATCGAGAGATACAAGGTAACCGCCGTCGTTGCCGTGCCAACCATCTATTCCGCACTTGTCAATCATCCCTTGATCGACAAGTTTGATCTCACATCGATCATTGGTTGCGGTTCCGGTGCAGCCCCTCTGCCGATTGAGGTTATCCGGCAGTTTGAGGAGAAGACAGGGGCTGTTATTTTTGAGGGTTACGGTCTTACCGAAACCTCGCCCGTTATAACGACGAATCCGACCAATCCGGACCAGCGCAAGATCGGATCGGTCGGAATGCCCTCTCTGAGTACTGACATCAAAATCGTGGATCTGGAAACCGGGCTTCAGGAATTGCCTCGGGGCGAGGATGGCGAGATCGCCGCGTCCGGGCCACAGATCATGTTAGGGTACTGGAACAAGCCCGGGGCCGACGAGGAGGTGTTTAGGGAGATTGAGGGTAAACGATATTTTCTGACCGGTGATATCGGCCATTTTGACGAGGACGGGTTCATTATCATTACTGACCGGAAAAAGGATTTGATTATTGTGGGCGGGTTTAATGCCTATCCAAAGGAGATTGAAGAAGAGCTCTATGCCCATCCCAAGGTGGCCTTGGCGGCAGTGGTGGGAGTGCCCGATCCCCGTTCCGGGGAGGCTGTCAAGGCCTTTGTCCAGCTCAAGCCGGGGGAGGAAGCCACTGAAGAAGAATTTTTGGAGTTCTGCAAGGCCAAGTTGGCCGGGTATAAACGACCCCGTGAAATCGAATTCAGGGACAGCCTGCCCGTTTCTGTTGTGGGTAAGGTGTTGCGCAGGGTTCTTCGGGACGAAGAGCTCAAAAAAAGAAAAAAGTAGGCAGTATGCACTATTCCTTACTTCTTACTTCTTTCATCCCCGCAATCCTATGATGGTCTCTCTGCAGCGGGGATTGTAATATTGATGAATTCGTAAAAAATCGAAAATGTCCGATTATTGTCATTCCCGCGAAAGCGGGAATCCAGTAAGTCCAGGCAGTTATAGACTCCCGCTTTCGCGGGAGTGACGGCCTTGGAGACTTTTTACATGGGCGTCAATACTTGGAGGTGAAAAAATGTTTAAGAACATCCTGGTTCCTACTGATTTTTCCGAAGGTGATAGTCATGCGCTCGATATTGCAGTAAAGCTCTGTTCTCTCGATGGCGGAAAAATCAAACTGCTGCATGTCATAGAGATTATAGCCAATACGAGTTTCGAGGAGTTTGAGGATTTCTACACAACCTTAGAAAAGCGCTCCTACAGTGACCTGAGCGCCATGGTCGCTCAATTCCAGGGGAGTGAGGTAAAGATAGAGCCAGACGTCATATATGGCAACAGGGCCCATGAGATCCTCAGGTTTGCAGGAGAGAACGATATAGATTTGATTGTGATGAAATCGCACAGAATTGATGTGGAGGACAGGGCACAGGGTTGGGGGACCATCAGTTACAAGGTCGGTATTCTGGCGCAGTGCCCTGTAATGCTTGTGAAATAGCAGAACGGAAAGTGCCTAAAATGCCTAAAGTTTAAAATGCCTAAAATTGCAGGAAGAGGATATTGGCATGTTAAGGGAGGATGGGCAAGTTGCTTGCTCAGGTTTGATGGCTATTGACTTTGCATTGATTGGGATGGAGATACAGCGCCGGGTCTGTGGGGGGATGAAGGTTCTCTGCCTATCCATAGTGTTGGCGGTGGCCTTTTTGGGGTGCAACAAGGCCATGCCCGAGTTGGAGCCTGACAAATTCGTTGCCACGGCTCCGGGTAAGATCTATGAGGTTTCTAAGGAGGAAAAACCGGATTCGCTTCTCGCTGAAAAACTGCCGGGCATTTCTGACGATCTCCGGCCCTCAGGACATAAGCTCACCTTAGCCCAGCTTGTGGATGTGGCGCTTCGTATCAATCCTTCCACGAAGGTGGCGTGGGAGAGGGCCAGGTCTGCCGCGGCCCAGTGGGGCGTTGCACCCTTCCACGAAGGTGGCGTGGGAGAGGGCCAGGTCTGCCGCGGCCCAGTGGGGCGTTGCACGTGGGGACTATTATCCCACTATTAGTGGCGATGCGAGCGGATATGGTATCGGGGGATCAACTCGTGGTGTATATGGACAGGTGGGCGTAAGCCTCAGCTATCTTCTGTTGGACTTTGGGGGTCGTGAGGCCTCGGTTGAGAGCGCCAGGCAGGTCCTTGCCGCTGCTAACTGGAATCATAATCAGGCGATTCAGGACGTTCTCCGGAACGTGCCTCAGGCATATTACGAATATATCGGATACAAGGCTCAGGTTCGGGCGTCCGAGGCAAGCCTCAAAGAAGCCTTAACCAGTCTGGACTCTACGGAACAAAGACGAAGAGCGGGTGTGAGCACCATCGCGGATGTACTGCAGGCCCGTTCCAACGCTGATCAGGTGCGTCTTACTCTGGTAGCCAACCGGGGAGGAGTGAAGGTTTCCCGGGGAGACTTGGCAACTGCAGTGGGCTGGCCTGCAAATATCGACTTTGACGTGGCAGTTGAACCCGAGGATCTTCCTCTGAGCAGGATGGAACAGAACACGAAAGAGCTTATCAACCTGGCATTGCGCGATCGGCCGGACCTTGAATCTGCCCGGGCTACCGTACGCCAGGGGAAGGCGGATCTGAAAAAGGCAGAATCTGATCTGTGGCCCAAACTTGTTGCCACGGGGAATGCCGGATGGACAGGGATTAACGCGCGTATGAGTGGTTCCCTTGGCATTTTTGAAGATGGGGATATTGATTCCTCTGATATAAACTACTATGGAGGGCTTGCTCTTCAGGTTCCCATTTTTGAGGGTTTTTCGCTCCGGAACAAGGTGCGTGTGGCCAGGTCCGATCTGGAGGCTGCGCGTGCTGCTTTGCGTGTAAAGGAGGAGGAGGTAATCTCCGATGTGTGGAGATCATACTATAACGTGGGTACTGCGGCCCAGCAGGTGGAAACAAGCAAGACCCTTCTTGTCAGCTCCACGGAATCTTATAGGGTTTCTTTAGCCCGGTACCGTGCCGGTGCTGCGGATATTGTAGAGCTACTCAATGCCCAGAGCCTGCTGGTTTCGGCTCGTTCCCAGGAAGTGCAGGCCCGAACAGATCTCTTCACATACTATGCTGAGCTTGTGCATGCCATAGGGGCCGATCTTCCATCCGCGTCACCTGATAATCTGTCTGGACCAGAAGCAAGAGGAGAGGAGTCTTCACATGGCAAGAAATAGAC
>Ga0208902_1001631_pt1 | contig 10646 bp, 10 predicted proteins | sample AntAceMetag02UKH_FD_184767 | JGI IMG/M metagenome (GOLD analysis project Ga0208902, IMG submission 184767) | Saline lake microbial communities from Ace Lake, Antarctica - Antarctic Ace Lake Metagenome 02UKH (SPAdes) (version 2) | ecosystem: Environmental > Aquatic > Non-marine Saline and...
TTTTTATCTGAAATAGGCAAGGTAAAGATTATCTCCTCGCCTCATATTGCTGTCTGTAATAATGAAGAGGCCAAGATCATGGTTGGTACACGTCAACCTTATGCTACAAGTACTATTTCGCAGTCTGACACAACTGCTACTACATCCTGGAGCGCGGAATTTATTGATGTAGGCGTAACTCTTACTGTTACTCCAACAATTAACAAGGACGGCTTTGTAAAGATGCACATAAAACCAGAGGTAAGCACATTAACAGACTGGTTTGAGATCTTAGATGACGCAGGTACTGCGGAAATACGTTTGCCTGAGATAGACACATCTAACGCAGAGACAGACATTATGATTAAAGATGGCAGGACAATAATCATAGGCGGCCTTATAAAAGAGTCAACAACAGAGAGCGAAAGAAAGTACCCATTCTTAGGAGATATTCCTCTTTTTGGCACTCTTTTTAAGTCAATAACTGATGTTAAAGAGACAAAAGAGTTGGTTGTATTCCTTACTCCACATATTATAACCGGAGAAGAAGACCTGATAAGCATGAAAGGCTCTGAAAAGATTAGGAAGCCAAGGAAGAAATGAATAAAAACAACTTGCTTAGAGGTATCTTTTGGATTGTGTTAGTCGCGAGTTTCGTGGGCTTGATAACGGCAAGCTACATGATCTACACCAGGCAGGTAGGTAAGATAGAGCTCCTTAAAAAAAACCTAAAAGAGACGCACCTGACATTAAAGGATGCTAAAAATGAGCTTTCAAAGACAAAGAACAATGCCAGTATTTTAGCAGCAAGAAAAGATATTTTGGCTGAAAAGGTATTTGAGCAGGAAGACCGCATCGAAAAATTCCAGCAAGCGGCCGAGAGCCTACGGGGTAAAACAGAAGGCCTATCCGCGCAAAAGAGGGCGCTCGAAAGCAAATTAGAAAATACAAAAAAGGCGCTTGAAGAGAAGATAAGAACCAAAGAGCGCGCGATGGCTAAGCTGGAAGAAAATTATCAAAAAAAGTCAGCCATGGAAAAGGCAATATTCGTGGCGCAGGAAAAGAAATTAAACGAACAGGTGATGGCCGCGGAGGTATTACTTGAGGCGTTGACAAAGCAGAATAAGGAATTAGTAAGCAAGGCAAGTGAGAATAGGCAGTTGCTTGTTCATCTTGTTGAGAACGAAGAGGACGAAAGTGGAACTCAAAATAAGTCGGTGACAGATAAGGCCGCGGATAAAGCGGCGCAACAGGCACGCGGTTTAAAGGAAAAGATCTCCGGCTTGAATAATATGATTGAGCAGAATAAAAAGCTTATCGCTAAGAATGAGAAGATAATTATTAACGTGACCAATGAAAAGGAAAGAATATCCGGTGAACTCCAACAGACAGAAGACCAGTTCAAAAAAGACGCTTTCAAGCTTCATTATAATTTAGGATTGGCATATGATGAAACCCGGCAGTATGATCAGGCCCTGGTAGAATATAAAAAGGCATTGGAGCTTCATAAGCTCGATCCTGACCTGCATTACAACATGGCTATTATCTATGATGAGCGTATACATAATCTTGCAAAAGCTATTGAGCATTACAATAGCTATATAGAGCTTTCTTCTGACGCGGAAGACGTGAATAAGGTGAGACATTGGATGGAAGTAGCAAAGAAGGAACTAACATATAGTACCCAGAAATAAATGCAAAACGTCAAAAAGGGGACGGCCCTATTTTTCATACAATAGCGTAAGGTTGTAAAGGGGTCAGGTCTTATACATGTAACTTAACTTACGGCATAAGGCACAAGGGATAAGAGATAAGGGACGCAAGGTTCAAGGTATAAGGTGCGGGATGTGAAAAAAGTTTCAGTTGACTGGAGACTGGTAGGCGGGTTTAGCGCGCTTCTATTTCTTATGGTGGCTATCGGTGTCGTGGGAATTTCTCAAATCCAGTTCTTGAGTGAAAGAGTGGATAATTTCGGGAAGCACTATTTCCCTCTTCAAAAAGCTGCCCTGGAGATGAGGATCAGCAACAGTTTATACGCAAGGGGTATTCGTAATTACATCTTCTGGCGCAGCGCGAGATATCTTGAAGCTGCTAAGGCAGGCGCGAACCAGCAGGCTATTGATACCGCGCAAGAGGCCTTTGGCCGTAAATTAGCGGATTATGCTTCTTTTGTGCAGACGAGCACAGAAAAAGAGTGGGTTGATATAATTAATCTGTTACAGCAGGAATTGCGCGGCATAGGTGCAAAGATCATCAACATGGTAGACCAACTGGAGAATATTAAAGACGGCACTGAAAGAAGCAAGTTAGAGCAGTCTATTAATAATCTCGTGATGGCTTTTGAAAGTAAGTTATATAGGATTGATGAGTTTATTGAAGGGAGCCTTCTGAAGGCTAATTTGGAAGGCGTAGAAAAACAGTTGCGCTTAGCTGGAAAGGCCAAAAAACGCGCAATCGCGCTTCTCTTCTGGTCCTTGATTATCGGTTTATTTATAGGGGGTGAAACTGCCTACCTTATCTACCGTAATCGAAAGATAGAGAAGGAGCGCCGTGAAAGGCTTGTCCATAAGATGATCAGGATGGAAGAGGAGGAGCGTCAGAACCTCTCTCTACAGGTTCATAACCAGATGGGGCAGGATCTGAGTGCTTTAAAGATATATTTAGATATTATAGATAAAAAGCTGCCTGATAGCGCTAAGCCCCTGGAAAAGGAACTTTCCCAAAGCAAGGCGATACTTTCCAGGCTGCTGGAAAAAAGCCATAATATTGCTGAACTTTTGCGCCCTCCTGCCCTGGAAGAAGTAGGCCTGGTCGATACGATTACTGATCTTATTTTTCAATACAAACAGATAAGCACTATTAAATTCACCTACCAGAAACCTAAGTCAAGCCTGGGGCTATCAGGCGAGTACGCGCTTATTCTATATAGAGCGGCGCAGGAAGGCTTGACTAATATTATCAAACATTCTCAGGCCAAGAAGGTAAAGATCTCTTTAAATAAAAAACCAGACGTTGTATCTCTTGCTATTGTTGATGACGGGATTGGTTTTAATTACGGGCAGTATATGAAGTCTTTTCGCCGCCGCAGTGAAGATAAGTTAAGATTAGGGCTTGCGGGCCTGCGAGAGAGAGTAGCGCTGCTAAACGGGAAGATGGATATAGATACCTCCCCGGACAAAGGGACAAGGTTAAACATAGAGCTCCCCCTATAATAGGGGTCAGGTCTTATACTTGTAACTTAACTTATGAGAGGATAAATGGCTTTATCAATTGTAATTGCGGATGACCATGATATTATCCGCGCAGGGATAAAAAATATTATTCATGATTCTCCGAATTATAACGTAGTAGCTGAAGCAAGAGACGGGGAAGATGCCCTGGCAAAGATAGAAGAACACAAACCCGATATTCTCCTTCTGGATATTACCATGCCTAAAATAAGCGGCCTTGATGTAATTGAACAGGTGCATTGCATCTCTCCCAAAACTAAGATCTTGGTTATCAGTGTGCATAAGGCGAATATCTATGCAATGAAGGCTTTTCAGGCAGGCGCAAAAGGGTATCTCCATAAAGAGAACGCGGGAGAGGAGCTTTTACCCGCTCTTACCAAGATAACTGCCGGCGAAATCTATTTAACCTCATCTATATCTTCTTACCTCGTAGAAAAGGCCCTCAAAAAAACAACAGAGAAAGAGCCTGAGGGATTGCTTCTTACGCTTCGCGAACAGGAGGTGTTGCGCCTGGTTGCGGAAGGCAAGACAGCCAGAGAGATAGCCGCGACTCTTTACATCAGCCGGAGAACAGTGGAAAATTACAAGAATACCCTTTTAAAGAAGCTTAACCTGCATAAAACAAGCGACCTTATCAAATATGCTATCAGGCATAAGATAGTAGAGATCGAAGAGGATGAATACTAATCTTAGCGTATGTTATTTTTACTTGACACTTCCAAAAAACTAGGTAAAATGGAATTATGTATACCAGATTGATAAAACCACCAGAAAATAAAAGTTTTTTTCTGTTTGGCCCAAGGGGCACAGGAAAGACCACATGGGTAAAATCCCATTTCAAAAAAGCCCTATATCTTGACCTGCTTGAGGCGGAACTTTTTAATGACCTTTTGGCTAATCCGCAGAGAATAGAAAATTTCATACCAAAAGGCTTTGATGATTGGATTATCATTGACGAGGTCCAGAGAATTCCAGAGCTCTTAAATGAAATACACCGTTTAATTGAAAAGTGTAAATTCAAGTTTATTCTTACAGGTTCGAACGCGCGGAAGCTAAAGCGAAAAGGGCCTAATCTGTTAGCAGGCAGGGCGCTTACATATTCATTGCACCCTCTTATCGCTCTGGAACTGGGAGATGATTTTGATTTAAACCATTCTTTAAAATATGGGGGGCTCCCGTCTGTTTATGTTGAAGATGATCCGAAAAAATATCTTGAAAGTTATGTAAAAACATATTTGGAAGAGGAGATACAGCAGGAGGGGTTAACCAGGAATTTAGGCGCGTTTTCGAGGTTCCTGGAAGCCGCGAGTTTCTCCCAGGGCTCAGTGTTAAATATTTCAAAAGTGGCCCAGGAGTGCGCAATCGAAAGAAAGGTAGTTGAAAATTATTTTACCATTTTGGAAGATCTACTCATAGGATACAGAATCCCTGCTTTTACCAGGAGAGCTAAAAGGCGCCTCAGCGCCCACCCTAAATTCTATTATTTCGATACAGGCCTTTACCGGACCCTGCGGCCTATGGGGCCTCTTGATACGCCCGAAGAAGCCCAGGGCCATGCAATAGAAACGTTATTATTTCAGGAACTATACGCTGTAAACGATTATCTCAATTTTGGGTATAAAATATACTATTGGAGGACTTCTACCGGCATAGAAACGGATTTTGTGCTTTATGGAGAAAGGGGTATCAGAGTATTTGAAGTGAAGCGTACTCGCAAAGTCACAACCACGATGTGCAGAGGGTTGAAAGCCTTTTTAGGAGATTATCCTTCTGCGAAAGCTTATTTCCTTTATGGCGGAGACCGCTCAATGAGAGAAGGGGATATTGAGATTATTTCTATAGATTACGCGTTAAAAAATCTCTCATCAATTCTGTAATTAAACAGGCGCTTGTTCGCGAAGTTAAGGTGGAGAACCATTAAGGATTGACTATTATGCAAAAAGCTTACAGAATATAGTTGACTTTGTTACAAAATCAGGACAGATTAAAGAGCATTTACATTGGCTCATAACTGAAACAGCAAAAAAGAGGCCATATACTTGTTTTACAAAGATAAACTTGTGCGCCTGGCAACTTAATTTAGCGAAATAAGCACCGTTTAATATGTAAGATTAGGGTAGTTTGTGCGGGGAGATGGAGTATTATTCCGCCTATTCTGTGGGTTTGAAATATGTTATATTTATGGTGGAGAGAGTTAAACGCAGCTATTTAAATGGCGGATATCGACTAAGATAAAAGGATAGCAAGAGTTGAGGAGTTAAGTTACAAGTATAAGACCTGACCCCTTTAAGACCTTTAAGAGGACTATGCAAAGAATCTTTCGATGGTTTATCCTGAGTGTGATGTGCCTGCTAATATTGGTGTTTATCTCTGTTTTAGTCTATGCCATACAAGTACAGAATGTAACGCAAGAACCGGAGCAGGATACGGATGACCGCCTTCTCACCATCCATTTACAGGGCGTATCCAGCGCTACTGCCTCCCTGAAGCCTTTCGGCGGAGCAAAAGCTATATCCCCGATTGCCAAAACGCAGGATGCAAAAAATGGCAAAACCGCTGTCATTAAAATACCTGCTCAATACCTGCCCAGAGAGTTTCTCCTTAAGATAGATTATCGCGATAAAGAGACCGACTTTCTCTCGCATACAGGACGATACATCTTTATCAATAAGCAGGATATCGAGTTGTCTGTAAATCCGCTCTATATTAACAATAGTGATTATACCAAATTCAGTGATGGTGAAACAGAAAACACAGTTTATCGCGCGTTTATGGAAGAGAGCAGTAAAAAGCGTATGCCCATAGAATCGCTTAGGCAGTTTTTATTAAGCTATACCCTTCCAGAGTCGAAGCTCTACACGCAGGCAGCTGAAGAGTTCGAACAGCGCAGGTTGGAGTATAATACCTGGTTGAGTAATCAGGCAGAGGCCTATGGCGGTCTTTTTGTGAGTAATCTGTTTCAGTTTCAGTATATACCGCAAATAGAATGGAGCGGCAGCCTTGAAGAACGGTATAATCGGCTGTTGAATGCCTATTTTGATGGGATCGATTTCAGCAATCCGCTTATTACCTACTCACACAATATGTCTCTATTCATGGACGGTTATATAAGGCTGTATTCCATGAAGGCTGCAACCGAAGAATTACGCAATTCGTCCCTTATCAAGGCGGGGCGTATTGCCTGTGAAAAAGCTTCTCATGGCCACCCAGAAGTTTATGGCTGGATGGTTGACTATTTTTATAAAGGGTACGCAATGTACAAGGTAGACGATGGAATAGTTATGCTGAGAGAGCATATCGATAATCCGAATTGTTTAACCTCAAAGAGAGAACAAATAACCAAGTATTTGGAAAGCAAGGCAATATTGATTCCAGGAGCCCTATCACCTGATTTTGTCATTGCTGATAAAGAAGGTAATAATTTTGAATTTCATAAATGGAAAGGTATTGCGCGCCATAAACTGCTTTTATTTACTTTAACAGGTTGCGCGGGTTGTAAGACGTTGAAAAAAGCGCTTACCAAATGGTATGATGAGCCGAAAAACAAGGAGAGGCTGGATATAATCGCAATTGATCTGCGTGAAACAGAGACAGAAGCGGAGAGAGCGAAAACCATAGCAGCCCTTCCTTCGGAGTGGAAATATATTTATGCCAAAGGGGGGATGGATAGCCCTGTTGCTATGGATTATGCCATAACAGGCGCGCCGGCTATGTTTTTGATAGAAACAGAAGGCAATACTATCGTATCTCTTCCTAATACATTCATTGATTTGATTGACGTGTTGAACAAGGATATAGCAGTAGAGTAGTTTGTGCAAAAAAAGGGAGTAGTTTTGCGGATAGGCAATTTTGAGTTTGTACGGTATAATTATAGTAGAATAGAGGGGGTGATAGGGTCAGGTTTTGGGTTAGGCAATGACATTGACCATGACGATGACTATGACATCTGACGATGACAATAACAGGGGAATGTAGAAAACCGCACACACAAGTGTGTAACAAAAACAGGAGGCAGAAAATGAAGCGCTATACGATATTGGGAATTATTGTGATAGTAAGCCTTGGATTATGGAATACTCATTTAATGGCTGCTGACATCGAGGCGGTATTGGATTCTACTGATGGGTCAAGTTCTTTTGTGGTCCAGGATTCAACCCCTACAACCATGGGTGCAGTTGATTCAGATGGGAATATGGTAATTAAGGGGGGGATGAGATTAGATTCTGCGGGCGTTGAATGCACAACCGCAGAAAACCTGATTGTTGATGGCAGCGTCGGGATCGGGACTACGAGTCCTGGAACGAAATTAGAGGTCGATGGGGTAATTACCGCAACTGGCGGAACCTCGACTAATTGGAATACCGCTTATACCGATCGCTTGAACTGGAATGGCGGCACAACAGGCCTTACCGCAGCCACAGGCCGCAGCTCACTCGGCCTCGGCTCACTCGCGACTCTGTCTACTGTCGCGGCAGCTACAATCACAGACAATACTGTTGGCGCGGCTGAACTTAACGTCTCTGGCAACGGCACAAACGCGCAATATTTGCGCTCTGACGCAGACGGCACTTTCACATGGGCTACACCTACTGATACTAACACTGACATCTACTGGACAGGGACATCCACTAATCTGACTGCTTCCACAGGCCGCAGCTCACTCGGCCTTGGCTCACTCGCGACTCTGTCTGCTGTTAATGCGGCTACAATCACAGATAACACTGTAGGCTCAGCCGAGCTTGTCGCCAGCCCTGCTTTTACCAATCCCACTTGCGCAACACCCTCTAGTTCCACCCACGTCGCCAACAAGGCGTATGTGGATGCGGCGAGCGGCGGAGGTTGTTATTCCAAGTGCGCTGACAGTGGAACAGCAGCAGGTGGTGCCACACCAACTTGTGCTGCAGGATATACTAGTGTGGATACCTGGTCAGAGCGCGCTGGCTACGCCATGAAACAATGGCAAGGCATGAACTCTGCTGCGTATTCTACGGGTGCAACCGGCCCGACCTACTCCGGACCTACGACCGGCACAACTAGCAAAACCTTTACATACGGTTGGAATATCGGTGACACTGATGCTTGGGGTCGCACGTTTAACTACTCCGTGGCCATCCCGTGGGCTTATAAGAGTGCGTACTATGGTAAGTGGGCGTGGAATACAGGTTATACTGGTGGTTCATCTACTGCTAACTATTACAACGATTGCACTGCATGCTGCGCAGACTAATGTGGGCCTACCCTTGTCCAGGGGTTAGCCCTTGGCTTTTGAAGGTTAAAAAGTTAAAAAAGTTAGAAAGAGGAAAACAGGGGCAGGTTAAAGCCAAACTTTAATCAGCTTAGTTTCTTCAAACAAGCATACCTCACAATCTCCCCCACCATTCTCCTGTTACCCCCTTCCAATAAGGGTCTTCAAACCTACGAGCTTACATATACAACACTCTGATAGTGTTAATCTTAATCTATCGTTGGATAATCAAGGAATAGATAGAAAACATTGGTTGTTGCAACCAAAGGGTAGCGGCAGATTTATAATAGAGGAGCAAGCTGGAAGGTCTGTAGGCGCTCCAGAAGAAGCATTTACTATTTCAACATCAGGCAACATCACCATCGCAGAGACATTAACAGTTAATGAGGATTAAACAGGAACAGCGAATCACGATTTGATAATTATGATAATATTGAGCTTTTACGAAAATGGAAAAAAGAAGAATCTTTACCATTTAAGACAGGTGATATACTCAATCGCGATAGACTTCTATGCAATACGATTATTCAACTGACGGCGCAGGTACATAAATCGGAAGAGCTTGTTGCTCAATTTACTTCTCATTAAAGGTAAACGTGATAATTCAAGAATGGCAAAGTCAAACTATTGTTTTCGTTTCTTTGCCTGTCTCAGTTCAGAAAACGATGTAGAGTGACTAACAAAGGTTACCTTAAATGTCTCCAGAAAACCTTGTCGGCCAAGCAAGGGTGGAATGCCATCACGATCCAGAAATCCAATAGGAACTATTCGCTCCCATTTGCCTATCTTAACCTTCGCTTCTCTGAAAAGATAAACCTTCTCCCTTCCACCTATCCCACCAGTCCAATGAACTTTACATTCCTTCTTTAAGTCTATCCCCAAATCCATTGCATAGAAACGAGGCAGTAAGGTATAATCTGCACCGGTGTCCACAATCATTATTACCCCAACCCAAGCGTTGATCTTTTGCGACCAAAAATCAACTTTGGCTTGGGGGCGATAAACATAGCCAAATATCTCCGAGGGACTTTTATCAAAAGGAAACCTCAAAGCAGTCATAGGATTAGTGCATCCTCTTCAGGGACATAGGTAATGAGGGGGGTTTTGCCAGGATATTTTTTGGTGGCTCTATCAAATATCTTAGAGGCCTCTTTGCCTGTCTTAGCAGTAAATATTTTACCAGCAATCATAACGATATGTTTGCCTCGATAATGTGGATCCATAAAAATATCTTTCTTCACTTCTATCACCTCCATTAAGGAATATATCAAATTTTATGTATCATGTCAAGACAATCGGGAGTAGTAGCAAAAATAAAATTTCCCTACTGAATCATCTGCCTTTTAGATTAGAAGGGTTTTCAGATCTACGAGTCCTGGAACGAAATTAGAGGTCGATGGGGTAATTACCGCAACTGGCGGAACCTCGACTAATTGGAATACCGCTTATACCGATCGTTTGAACTGGGATGGCGGAGCAACAGGCTTGACCGCTTCTACTGCAAGAACCAGCTTAGGTATCACGAATATCTACACCTATGCTATTGATTCTCAAGGAACCACTGGTCAGGTCTGGAAGTCTGATGGTACCGCACGAGGCGCATGGGGTACAGACAACAATACCACCTATTCAGTAGGTAATGGCGGTTTAACTGAGATAAACTTCACTTCAGCTTTAAATACTAAGCTCGCTGGTATTGCTACCAGCGCTAATAACTACACCTTGCCTGCCTCCCCAGCCTTTACCAACCCGACTTGCAGCACACCAACTTTATCAACACATGTGGCAACTAAGGGTTATGTGGATGCAGCTTCACCTACAGTATACATAGTGGCAACATGGCTAAAATGTGCCGGCGATAGGGTGTATAAAACCTGCAGCAACTGGTGTCCGAGTGGTTTCTCCGGTGTAACTTGCTGGAATCTACAAGAGATGCCATACCTAGGTTCGCATTGTTGGGAGGTACAAACGCTTTGTACCAAATGACCCGATATCTTAAATTTAAGAGTCTACCCTTGCCCAAGGGTTAGGCCTTGCCTAATGGGGCAAGTCTTAGTTTTACAACTTAAGGCTTTTCAGGTCTACGAGTCCTGCTACTACAGGATTAGAATTAGGCACAGGCAAGACCATAGGGTTTGAGGGGGCAACTGCTGATGACTTTGAGACCGCTTTCTCAATAACTGACCCTACTG
>Ga0208902_1001636_pt1 | contig 10638 bp, 8 predicted proteins | sample AntAceMetag02UKH_FD_184767 | JGI IMG/M metagenome (GOLD analysis project Ga0208902, IMG submission 184767) | Saline lake microbial communities from Ace Lake, Antarctica - Antarctic Ace Lake Metagenome 02UKH (SPAdes) (version 2) | ecosystem: Environmental > Aquatic > Non-marine Saline and Alkaline...
GTATCCGCGCGGGGGGTGGTCACGATCGCTCCTTCCTCAAACTGGGGGACGATTCTTGAAATCGTTCCTCCCTTGGCGGTTGAATAGAACGCGTGGATTGACTTTCCTCCTTTTGAATCAAAGGCCCCCCGCACGAAATCCAGCTGTCCGCCGGTGCCGCTGAAAGTGGCTCCTCCCAGGTACTCAGCGTTCGCCTGTCCGGTCAGGTCCACCTCCAGAACCGAATTGACGGCGATCATATTGTCGTTTCGCGCGATGACCGCCGGAGAACAGGCGTACGAAGCCGAGTAACTTTCCATGCTGGGGTTGTTGTCCATAAAATCGTACATTTCTTCTGTTCCGGAGGCGGTGGCGAAGACATGCTTCATCCGGTGAAGGTTTTTCCTGCGCCCGGTGATAACACCATTTTTAATAAGCTTTATCATCCCATCGGTAAGAAGTTCAGTATGGATCCCCAGATCTTTGCGATCGGACAAATACTCAGTCAACACGTTGGGCAGTCCCCCGATTCCCAGTTGGAGCGTCGCTCCATCCGGCACCATCTCCGCGACTATCGGGCCAATGATGTCGTCCTCTTCCCGGGGTGGTGGGGGAGACATCTCCAGCAGTGGGACATGATTCTCCACCACCGCGTCAACCTCGGAGATATGGAGAAGGGAATCTCCAAATACCCGGGGCATATTTTCATTTACCTCCACGATCAGCCGATTGCAGTGTCGTGACGCAACCGAGATATAGTCGTTACCGGTTCCAAAAGTAAAGAAACCCGCCCGGTCCATGGGAGAGACGGTGGTTACGACGGTATCAATCTCCATAAAATCACGGCACAGTCTCGGCACCTGGTGAAAGTAAGAGGGAATGAAATAATTGAGCCCGGTCCGGATCAGTCCCCGTTCCGCCGCCCCCACGAACCATGAATACCCCTGGATACAGTCGCTGAGAGCCGGATCGAGGACGGTCTTATAAGCATGTTCGAGGGGGAGAAACGAATAAACCTTGATATCGGTCAACTCATCATTCCGGGCCCGGTCGGCGATGGCGCCCAGCAGAGCGGGAGGCTGGGAGATGCTCATGCCGTAGACAATGGTCTCGCCATTCTGGAGTTCCGCCACTGCATCCGCCGGCGTGGTCAACTTTTCCCGGTATTCCGTTTGATACGGTCTCATGCTCCCTCCTTTGTTAAGTGGCTTATTTTATGTATTTAAGGCTGGGTTTAACTTATATATTCAATTGGACACAGATACAGCCTTAATTATATAGTTTACTTGCCGTAGAATTTACTGTCAAAATCAATTTCAAAAACTCTAGGGAACACACTGGTACATGGTTTACCCCCTGGGTACCCTGCTGCCGCCCTGGAGGGAGGCCGTAGGCCGACCGGAAGGGCGGCAGCAGGGGTCACAACAAGACCCAGAAAACTTCTATGCTTTAGTACCAGAACCTTTATTTGTCTTAAAAAGCTAATCAAAGAACTTGGACGCTTATCTAAACCCCCAATAGTTAAAAGTGCACATTCTAATCGAAAGAAAAAATATATTCAGCCCAGATGTAAATACCAGGGAAAACAGGCAATCCTCAGCCACTACGGAATCCAATATTGTACTTCCCTCGAAAGATGGAACGAAATTCTGGAACCTGAACAAGTCTGGGGGGATCTCCTCCCTCACGAACAAGATAGATTAAATCGCCTCCTCCAGGGCAAAACGGACTACTGAATCATGATTCAATCAAAGACAACCTCACCAGACGCCCCAGGAGACGTTTTCTCTCCCCGGGTAATGGTTTTAGTCGACCCCAAAAAAGAGGGATACACGGCATTTCCTCATGTTATACTTTCGTTTTTCTTCACCAAAAACGGAAGGAGGCGCCTATGTATCCCAATGACTACTATACCATGATTCGTTCTAAAGACCACATTTTTGATTATCGGCTTCATATGGTTCATTCCGCCACTACCCTGGGAGTAAAACCAACTGCCCGAATGTATAAACCAGCCGCTCCCACCGTCCGTAAATGGCGTGATCGATTCGAGGATGAAGGCTCAGCAGGGTTGCGTGATCGTAGCCGTGCTCCTCATAGCTGCCCTCATAAACTATCAAAAGAGGCCGAAGATACGATTGTCAAGCTGCGCAAGCGCCTCCCTGGCTTTGGGGCTGAACACCTCAAGGATGAATTCGATCTCCCCTGGGGGGTTAACTCCATCGCCCGGGTTATTCGACAGAACTGCAAAACCCGGATCAAAAAGAAAAAGCACCAAAGAAAAAACGACCTGCGCCACATCAAAGCCGCTTACAAGCCTTTTACCCACTTCCAGATGGACGTCAAATACCTTAATGACATACCCCACTACTGGCCTTTTATGCAGTTCATGGGACTGCCTCGCTTCCAGTACACGACCCGTGAACTGTCAACCGGCGCACAATTCCTCGCCTACGCAGATGAAATCTCGAAGACCTATGCTACATTGACTGCAAAAAGACTTCTGGAACATCTGGAAAAATATGGCGTCGACCTGACAGAAGTTGTTATTCAGTCCGATAACGGTTCAGAATTCGATGGTGGACTCCTGAATGAAAAAGCTAAAGGTTTTATTCATGCCATTGAAAAAGTTTTCAAGGCGCGTCATGTATACATTCCACCAGGGTGTAGCAACGCCAATGCTGATGTGGAAACAGTTCATGCCACCATCGAACCGGAGTTCTTCGATATAGAAAAATTTCGTAATCGTAAAGACTTCTTCTCAAAGATCACTACCTACCAACATTACTATAATCTCGCGCGTAAAAACGGCTCGCGTGGAAAGAAATCGCCTTTGACTCTTCTTACTGAAAAAGCGCCTAAACTTGATCCCCGAATTTTAATCTTGCCTCCTGTTGATTTATGCTCTTTATTACCTCAAGGGGTAAACCATGTACCCGTCGAGCCCGCTTTTCGTCTTACTTAAAGCCATAGTTATCCTTGCAACCTGAGAATCGGGATGTGGTATGAGTTTTTCAACACCAAGGGTAATGGAGGCAAGGTAGGGTCTTTTGGCTCCGCCCCTCGACTACGCTTGGGATTACCACCCTTCGGCAGGCTCCTTTCGGCTGCGCTCAGGGTCTTTGACAGAGTCTGCGATAGGATAAATTCGAGGCGGAATTTTTTGAGCCGAGAAAGATTTTGAGAAACCGCGTTATACGCTCTGAGACATCCATCATCAAAGCTTAAAACGGGCATGACGGGTGTCCCAGAGCGTGGTTAATCTGGGACTTCATGCGGATACGTTTCCAGATGGTGAGGGCCGGGCACCGGATAATACAGTTAACCAGTAATCAGTGATCGGCAAGCAGTCCCTATTCCCCAATCCCTATCTGGTTACCGGAATATCGTTGGAAGAACCGTAATAAACCCTGGTGATTCCATTTATGGCCCATAGACCGGAGTCACTGCGGAATATCCCCAAATCATCCTTGGAATTTCCATTGTAATCGGCCGGGACCGGTTGATCAACGTTGCCTCCAAAATAAACCCGGGTACCGCCCCGGATCGCCCACAAGCCGGATGAGGGACGGAAGATCCCGGTCTCCCAGGCTCCATTACCGTTAAAATCACCAGGGACAGGTTCATCGCTGGATGAACCGAAATAAATCCGACTGATCCCTCTCAACGCCCACAACCCGGAACTGCCCCGGAAAAGAGCGACATCCTTTGTCCCATACCCATTATAGTATCCGGGAACCGGAGAATCTCCGAAGGTCCCGAAGTAGGTTCTGGTCACTTCCCGGATCGCCCAGAGACCGGAGGTGGTCCGGAAGATCCCGACATCGGCGGTCCCGTCGCCATCGTAATCGCCCGGCTGAGGTAGGTCGGCAGAGGAGCCGAAGTAGACCCGCGAGATTCCACGCAGTGCCCAGAGGCCGGAATCCGGGCGAAAGATCCCGATATCGGTAGTCCCGTCTCCGTCATAATCGCCGGGGACGGTCTCGTCGGTCGAAGAGCCGAAGTAGGCTCTCGTCACTCCCCGGATTGCCCAGAGACCGGAATCGGGTCTGAAGATGCCGATATCCGAGATCCCGTCACCGTTGTAATCATAACTCCAACGATGATCGGAAGTCGGCATCACACCGTCATAATGCATAATCGTACCGTTCCGCCCGACCGCGAAGACGTCGGTTCCGGAACTCCCCCAGATGGCGCAAAGATAGTCCGTGTTAATAGGCATCACTTCCCAATCATTTCCATTGTAATGATAAACTTCCGATCCATGCCCGAGAGCAAAGACGTCGGTTCCGGAACTCCCCCAGATATCTCCTACACCCCTTTGGATTGGGGACCAATCCCATTGTGTCATTACAGTCCAATCGCTTCCGTCGTAATGATAAATCCCGTACTCACTCACCATATACCCATCTGCGGCAGCAAAGACGTCGGTTCCGGAACTCCCCCAGATAGTTCCTATTATTTTATAACCCGGAGGGCCAGTAGCCAGTGTCACTGTCCAATTGATCCCGTCGTAATGCCAAATTAGATTTGACCATCCATAATCACTATCCGTACTACCAACAACAAAAAGATCATCACCGGAACTTCCCCAGATATCACATGCACCGATGAGTTCCTTCATTACTGCCCAGTCGTTGCCATTATAATGCAATAAACAATGATGCCCCGACGCATAGACATCAGTTCCTGAAAAACCCCAGATATCAAAAGTGTCGACGCTCGTCATCTTCGTCCAGGTGCTCCCGTCATAATGCAAGATCGAGCCGGACACATCAGTCTGATCCTCAAAAAACCCCACGGCGAAAACATCGGTTCCGGAACTTCCCCAAATATCAAATAGATATTCGGTCGTGTTGCTCTCCATGGGAGACCACCCCGCATCTACCTTCTCCGCCAATCCCCAAATTCCAAGTAAGACAAAAAGCAATAAACCTAACTTCCGTAATTTTTTCATTTTATCCTCCATTGCTGTGGATTAAATACGATTTTCGAGGTGAATACGAACGCTACATATTTTTATAAAATCCGTTCCTATCGATACCGCTGAGAACTGAGAGAAGCTTCATCAATCATCTCACGACTGATCTCCCACCACTCTTATCCACTCACATTTATCGTGTTACCGGTATATCTCCCAAGGCTTCATAATACATTATAGTCATCCCTTTAACTGCCCAGAGGCCTGAAGAATCGCGGAAAAGGCCGATGTTATCTCTGAAGTCCCCGTCTTATGACATCCTCCTTTTTAAAATAAAAAACCCGGCCGGATAGTTCATCCGTGGGCGGGTGACTGGATTTTGACAAAAAATTTTTGTGCACTGATTATTCATCTTTTCAGGTGTACGTCGTTAGCGATTAATTATCGCTGATTGCATAACCTATACCCCACGCTACTTTTTACGCAAGGAATATTCTGGATTTATTAATTTAAAAATATCAAGTAGTTTTGTCGCGATTATTCTCGGTTATCTCAGGTTTTTTAGTGACAAAGTGATTTTGGGATCGGGATGGGTTTTGATTTTTTCACGGTCGTAGGTGACGAAGGCGGGATGGGTGGAGAGGCGATATTCCATTGAGCCGGAGGATTCGATGAATTTCTGGCCATCTTTTCCCTCCAGGCTCCCCTCCAGCTTGGAACGGAGGTTGCTGTAAGGCTGGTGGAGCATGGTGTCGTTGATAAAACCTTCGGCCATGAGGTCGGCGGTGTTGACCCAAGCGTTTATTCAGTAAAAATCAGGCTGGCGATTTTATTAATAACTTCAGAGAATACGTCTCCGGGCAACTTGGAACAAAAAATCGCTTTCCTGGCTTTCCAGTCCAGACTCTTAACCTGATCTGAAAGCACACACCCTTCGACCTTCAAGCCCTTCGGAATTTTCACTTCGAAAGGATAGCCTTTAACTTTCGAGGTAATCGGGCAGAAAATAGCCAGACCGACTTTTTTATTGTAAAGGGCAGGAGAGAGGACCAGAGCCGGTCTTCTTCCCGCCTGTTCATGTCCAGCTTGGGGTGTGAAGGTAAGCCAGACCACATCACTCCGGTCGGGAATATACCGCTTTTTCATCACCATGCCTCCCGACCGATAGGTGTGCCGGTTGCAACTTCGCCATGGACATTGTCCGGATTAATCCTTGCTACAAGTGTCTTCAGGTCAAAGGTAGTCTTGCGGGTCGGTTTAGCCACAATCTCCCCATTTGAAACAGATATCTCGACCAGAGAGCCTTCCTTGATATGAGCATCCAGCGCCAGGATCTTGGGTATCCGCATCGCCAAGCTGTTCCCCCATTTTTGAACTTTGGTTTGCATAAGAAACCTCCTTTAGTATCTACAATGAAGATACGACGCTTTTGGGGTAGATGCAAGGGATTTTTTAAAATTGGGTAAAAAAATAAAGTTCCCCCAGGGGAACTGACGGGGACGACGGGAATTCTTTCGACTCCCCCGGCATTCGCCGGGGTCGCTCAGGACAAGCTCACTATGCAATTTCGAGACCATCCATCAACGTAAAAAGCCCCGGGGATAACCCCGGGGCCTTTTACGGGGACGACGGGACTCGAACCCGCAACACCCGGATCGACAGTCCGGTACTCTAACCAATTGAGCTACGTCCCCTTAAAAACAGGAATAAGGGATAAGGGGTAAGGTATAAAGAAACCAATTTTGAATCAACCATATTTTTCAGCTGATTCATAAATACTATAGCCACTCTTGTCTTTTTTTGTTCGTATTAGTTTCAATGCCTGAATCATTTTTACAAGCATCTTGATCCGACTATAACCGGGAACATCCGCCATGTTACATCTCCCAATGTAACTTACCCTTTCCCCCTGCCTGTACCCCTTCCCCCTTACCCCGTATCTCTACCTTAATGGGCGCTACTGGATTTGAACCAGTGACATCTACCTTGTAAGGGTAGCGCTCTCCCGCTGAGCTAAGCGCCCATTATCTTTCCTTTCGACTTAGATCGGCAAGAAAAATAAAGCCGTAAATTACCTCCAATACTTCTTACCGTCAAGAAGATAACATGAAGCGAGATGACTGATGAAGCGGTGGTTCCTCATCCCCCAGGAATAAAACTTGAATATTGCCCCTCCGTGATTCGTCTAATTCTTCAAATTAAGTGAACGGGCTATTGGCATGTTGAATTTCCGTCGCAGGTGAGAATTTATCTCTTGACGGAGTAAGTTATTAATCTTTAGGATGTCCATTCTCACGTAATTCTGTCCACAGAACATTTTAAGGAGACCGCATGAGACCGTATTGGATAATCATGAAGAAGCGGGATGGGAAAGCCCTCTCTTCAGAAGAAATAATCTTCATGATTGATGGATATACGAAGGGGACGATACCCGATTATCAGATGGCAGCCTGGATGATGGCGATCTTTATCCAGGGGATGAGTTCCGAAGAGTCGGCCGCTCTGACCCAGGCAATGCTCGACTCCGGAGATCGGATCGACCTCTCTTCGATAGGGAAAATCACCGTGGATAAACACAGTACCGGCGGCGTCGGGGACAAGGTCAGCCTGATCCTGGCACCTCTGGTCGCTTCACTGGGCGTCCCGGTGCCGATGATGAGCGGGCGCGGACTAGGACACACCGGGGGTACACTGGATAAGCTGGAAGCCATTCCCGGTTTCCGGGTAGATCTCTCCGAAGAGGAGTTTATCCGCCAGGTAAAAGAAATCGGGGTCGCCATTATCGGACAGACCAAGTCTCTGGCCCCCGCCGATAAAAAGATGTACGCGCTCCGCGACGTCACCGCCACGGTGGATAGCATCCCCCTGATCGCCGGGTCGATCATGAGCAAGAAACTGGCGGCCGGACCGGACGCTTTCGTCTTTGATGTTAAGACCGGTAACGGAGCGTTCATGCGTACCATGGAATCGGCCGAGGAGATGGCCCGTACCCTGGTAGATATCGCTATACTGAGCGGGAGACAGGCCAACGCGTTGATAACCGATATGAATCAACCACTCGGCTATTGCGCCGGCAATGCACTTGAAATCAGAGAGACCATCGCCTGCTTGAAAGGAGAAGGACCAAGGGACCTGATGACGGTGGTGATGGAGATAGCCGGAATGATGCTCCTGATGGGGGGAAGATCATCTTCCATCGAAGAAGGCAAGACGCTGGCGCAATTGGCTCTCGATGAAGGGAAAGGGCTGGCTAAATTCAAAGAGATGGTCGCCACTCAGGGGGGAGATACCGCCTATATCGACAATCCCGACCTCTTTCCGGAGGCCGGAATGAAGATTCCGGTCCCGGCAGACCGGGCCGGCTATATCCACGGCATCAACACGCTGGAGATGGGGATAATCTGCGGGGCGCTGGGGGCGGGGCGAGAGAAGGTCGATGATGAGATCGATATGAGCGCGGGGATTGTCTTTCTAAAGAAAGTCGGGGATCGGGTCGTCGCGGGAGAGTCGCTCTTAACCCTCCATACCAACAGGGAGGATAGTATCGAAGAGATCGCGGACCGGGTTGTTCAAGCGTACAAGATCGAAGATTCTCCTTGCCAACCATACCCGATTATATATAAAGTAGTTGATCAAGATGGTATCCGTGACTACAGATAGAATTTTCCTCCGAAAATTTCTAACTAATTAAGAAGGAGACCGCTATGGGAAGCGCCAAAGCTCTCTTCTATTTATTGGTAGTCGCCGCTTTAATTGGAGCGGCAATATTAATCTTTAATAAAAACTACCGCCGAGATTATAATCTGGTCTCCAACCGGAATTTTTATTCCAGCCTGGCCCAACAATAAACCCACAAACGATCCGGGGAATTATCCATGCAAACTTATATAGTTTCATTTGCCGTTTTCCTCTGTATCGGCATCACCATGCGGCTGATCCATCCGGAATCTTACCAGCTTGCCACCCCCTACGTTATCTCCGCCGCTTTTCTCCTGGCCGCTTCCATCCTCTCATTCATTTACCGGTCCCGGGTTTTAGCCTTTCTTTTTCTGATCGCGGCACTGTGCGTATTTATGTTCTCCCTGCCGCTCATCCCGGAACTGAATAATTACATGATGGGGGTCTTCGCCGCCCTCTTTATAGTATCGATCGTGCTGGGGTTCATCAAACTCAAGCCTCTCCCCTTCTGGATCCTGAGCGCCCTCGCCCTGGGTTACGGACTCACCTGCCTCCACCTTGATCAGACCTCCCCCACCCATCTCGTCCAATGGGGTGGAGACAGCAGAAATGATCAGTCCCTGGTCTACGGTACCATCGTCAAGGAACCCGAAGTAAGGCCGGAGAAAAATGACACCCGCCTGATAATTAAGCCCTCGATCGTAGTCAAGCTGGGGCAGAACCCGAACCGGAGTATCCGCCTGAATACAATCAATCAGATTATTACCGAGATTAAAGATCTCAACCGGCCCTGGGAGACCGAAGAAGAGGTATTGAGCACTCTCCTCCTGGTACGGGAGAAGCTGGATAAGGCTCAGGATCAGCTTATCGAAGATGAAGAAGAAACACCCTCGGCAGAGACTAAAGACTTCCCAGAGGAGCTATCTGAAGAGGAGCAGGAAGAGGTCATCAAGAAAGTATTTTCCACCGGTGACTATACCCCTTCCGCCGAGGACGTGGAGGTGATCCAGATGGCCCTGGAAGAGATCGGCCCCTCCGAGCCCGGGAAAGGCTGGGTCAGCCTGATCGACAAAGGGTGGGCCCTGATCACGGTTGTCGACTATGATCTCAATAAAGAGGAGATCTATCCCGCGATCTCTCATTACAGCGCTTACGGGGACCAGGTGAAGATTATCGCGCCCCTGACATTTCCCGCCGGGGCCACAAACCCCGGTGGGTTCGACTACAAGGCTTACCTAAGCCAGATCAACACCTTTACCATAACGAAGATCCGGGGGAAGATAAACTGGACTACCAAGGAACTTGATACCATCGAGATCATCAAGCCCGCGTCCGGCAACTTCTTCATTAACTGGTGCATGGGGATCAAGTATAAGTTACTGGCCGTCATCCGCCAGACAACCCCGTTCCCGGAGTCCGGTTTCCTCTCCGGGATCTTCATCGGCCTGAAGAAGGGGGTTCCCGACAAGATCGTGAAGGAATCCCAGGCGGCGGGCACCGCCCACGTCTTTGCCGTCTCCGGCCTTCATGTGACCATCATCGCCGGGCTGCTCCTTCTTATCTTCAATCAGACCCCGATCCCGAAATCCGTCTGGGCCCCGATCGCGGTTCTCTTCCTGGTCATCTTTACAGTCATCACCGGGGCCCGTCCCTCGACACTCCGGGCCGCCACCATGAACAGTTTCGTCCTGATCTTCTTTACCTATTTCGGGAAGAACATCCAGAAGTCACTGCTCATGTCGATCTGTTTCGCCGCGATCGTTATCATCTGCTTCTTTCCTCCCGGCTACGGCGGTCCCCTGATCCTCCCCTCGGCCTCCTTCCTGATGTCCTTCTCCGCCGTTCTCTTCCTGGGGTTGCTAAGCGGACCGATCGAAGATTTCTTTAACTTTAAACTAAATAATCTCTACAGCCTGGTAACCGCCGCCGCGGTCGCCGTCTGGGTTGGTCTTCTCTTCATGAACCTGGGAAACCCCTGGGGGGTACTGAAGGCGAGACTCTTCTGGGGGTTCTTGATCGCCATCCCGGTAACCTTCCTGATCCAGCAGGTGATCCCCTTC
>Ga0208902_1001639_pt1 | contig 10631 bp, 8 predicted proteins | sample AntAceMetag02UKH_FD_184767 | JGI IMG/M metagenome (GOLD analysis project Ga0208902, IMG submission 184767) | Saline lake microbial communities from Ace Lake, Antarctica - Antarctic Ace Lake Metagenome 02UKH (SPAdes) (version 2) | ecosystem: Environmental > Aquatic > Non-marine Saline and Alkaline...
GGATAATGGCTCGGTTGAGAATCCACCATGGCCCACTTTGTCACTTTTCTGCCCCGCATGGAACGAATGCGCCGTTGTTTGATATTCAGTAAGCGGATCATGGCCAGGTTATCGGGTCGATCAATGGCATTAACGTGAAGGATCTCCACTTTTTTGACTTTTCGCCAGAACAACCGTTTCAAGGCCAGGGCGCTGGAAATGGCGTCCGGATCGGCGTTTATGATGATGCCCAGGCTGTCGTCGGATGAAACGGTTTCCAACAGCTTCTGGCATCTTTCGGTCTGGCTGGTGGATTTCGAAAAGGGGTGCTCCATCATGGGTTGTGTCATGGCTTTTTCCGGTTCATGTTTGAAGTCATAATTGAAAACACTTCAGGACGATATCTCAAAGTTGCCAAAGATACAATGCAAAAGAGGGTCTCAGCCTTACCAGGGCCGGATGGGAGCCGGATATTCAAGGCTGTACCTCTTGTCTTCTTCCCTGTGGGGCTCAAGGGTGACGGCAAGCGGATGGATGCCAAGAGAATCCAATTCGTTAAAGAGTGCTACATTTTTGATGGCCATTTGTGGTTTACAAGGTGTTGCCATTGAGATATAAGCGTACAAAAAATACCCCATAACCCATTTTGAACATTATTGTCATGCAAAAAGCCATAATGAGCCCCCTTTGCTCGGGCCTGGTGATTCCCGGGCTGGGGCAGATCATCAATCAGGATCTGAAAAAAGGCATTATCATCCTTTGCGCTGTATTCGCCCTGTTTGTGGCGGGTATCATCCGACTTTTTCAGATTATCAATTCTGTCTTCGGGTCAGGGCACACTGATCTTTCGGATCCCCAGGCGCTGATGGCAAGGCTTGGCGCTGAGGATATGACCGTGCTCTGGTTTCTGGGGGTCGCTTTTGCCATCCTGTGGATTTACACGGTGACGGACGCATATGTGGGGGGAAGAAAAATGGATCAGCTTGAAAACGAGGATCACACACCATGAAGGCCTATTTTCTGGATGAAATAGCCTCGGAAAACATGAATAAAATTAACGAGTTTCTTAAGGTTAACGCTTCTCGGTCAATAATGGAGCAGGTTTTCTGGGTGAAGTTCCCCGAGGATCTTTTGAGCCCCCTCCAGTTTCAGCACACCGCTTGTCAACCCCATGCCTTTGCGGTGGAACTGGGTTCGGACTGGGTTAAACTGGAGTTTCTTGTGCGTTCCCTTGAAACCATGAAATGCGACTGCGCGGCCTATTGTACGGACCCGCAACGGGATTACATCATCAATTTTGCCGACCGGATGCTGGATCAGCTGGATATCGGCACCTGAGAACCGCCCGCCTGACGGATTTCCCTGATTATATTTTGGACCCCTGAAAATTGTGGTAAAAGCCGGTTTCCTTGGAAATTATGGAATTGACTTGAAATTCTACATCTGATATCCTAATCGTTTATTTTTGAACCTGGAGGCCTGAGCATCATGGACTATAAGCAAACACTCAACCTGCCCAAAACCAAATTTCCCATGAAAGGGAACCTGGTCAAAAAGGAACCGGAGATCCTTGAACGGTGGGAGAAGGAAAATCTATATGAAACAATCCGGCAGGTTTCAAAGGGCAGGCCCCGATATATGCTTCATGACGGACCGCCATATGCCAACGGCAATATTCATATGGGAACCGCCTTTAACAAAGTATTGAAGGACATTATTATCAAATCAAAACAGATGGCCGGTTTTGATGTCCCGTATGTTCCCGGCTGGGATTGCCACGGACTGCCCATTGAGCATAAGGTGGATGGGGAGTTGGGGGAGAAAAAGCGGGAGATGACCCAGGCGGAAGTGAGAGGGCACTGCCGTCGGTACGCGGAAAAATATATCGATATTCAGCGTAACGAGTTCAAGCGCCTGGGGGTGCTGGGAGAATGGGATCGACCCTATCTCACCATGAACTACCCGTACGAAGCCACCATCGTCAGGGAGTTCGGCAAGTTTGCCTTGAACGGCAGCCTGGTCAGGAGCAAGAAACCCATCTATTGGTGTACTTCGTGCAAAACGGCCCTTGCGGAAGCCGAAGTGGAATACGATGAGCACACCTCCCCATCGATTTTCGTCAAATTTCCCATGATTTCCGATCTGGCGGCATTGGACCCGATTTTTGAAGGGAAACAGGTTTTTGTTGTGATCTGGACCACCACCCCCTGGACCCTGCCCGCAAATCTGGCTATCGCATTGCATCCCGATCTTCCCTATGTGGCAGTGGAAACGGGGGAAAATGAGGTCATGATCCTGGCTGAAGGTCTTCTGGATGAGTGCATGGGAAATTTTGGTATCGATTCCCACAAAATTTTGAAAACGTTTCGGGCCGTTGATCTGGAGAACCTGGAAGCCCGGCACCCCATTTTTGACCGGCCTTCAGTGATTGTTCTGGCCCCCTATGTAACCCTGGAGAGTGGCACGGGATGCGTCCATACGGCCCCCGGGCATGGTCGGGAGGACTACGAAACCGGTCTCAAATACGGCTTGGAGGTGTACTCGCCGGTGGATGACGCCGGTCGGTTTACCCTGGACGTGGAACACTTTTCAGGCATGGAGGTGTTTGAAGCCAACCGGCCCGTCATTGACAAGCTTACGGAGCTTGGAGTCCTGGTGAAGGAACAGAAAATTACCCATGAATACCCCCACTGCTGGCGCTGCAAAAAGCCGGTGATTTTCCGTTCCACGGAACAGTGGTTTATTTCCATGGACAAGACGGGCTTGAGAGATGCGGCCCTCAGTGCCATTAATGAGGTGAATTGGTTTCCCTCCTGGGGCCGCGACCGGATTTACAGCATGATCGCCAACCGACCGGATTGGTGTATTTCCCGCCAGCGATCCTGGGGGGTCCCCATCACCGTGTTCTTCTGCAAAAAATGCGGTGAAGTGGTTATTTCCCAGGAAATTATCGACCGTGTGGCGGGGATGGTTGAAACATCGGGTGCGGATATCTGGTTTACGGCTTCGGAAAAGGAACTGCTGCCGGAAAATACAACGTGTCCTTCATGCGGGGGAGATACGTTTGAAAAGGAAACGGATATCCTGGATGTGTGGTTTGATTCCGGTGTGAGTTACGCGGCGGTCATGGAAAACCGTCCCTACCTGGACAGCCCCGCGGATCTTTATCTGGAGGGGAGTGACCAGCACCGGGGATGGTTTCACAGTTCGCTACTGTGCTCCGTCGGCACCCGGGGCCAGGCCCCCTATGGCAACGTTCTGACCCACGGGTTTGTGGTGGATGGCAAGGGAAAAGCCATGCACAAATCCGCCGGCAACGTGATCCCCCCCGAGTCCCTGATCAAGAGCCATGGAGCCGAAATTATAAGGCTGTGGGTGGCGGGAGAAGATTATCGGGACAATATTCGGCTTTCAAAAGAAATTCTTCAGCGATTAACGGATACGTACCGCCGCATTCGAAATACCTGCCGGTATCTTCTGGGAAATCTGCAGGACTTCAACCCCCAAACCGACGGGGTCCCCTATGAACGGATGGAAGAGCTGGACCAGTGGGCACTTCATCAGCTTCAGGGGTTGACCGAACGGATCCAGAGCGCCTATGAGACATTCGATTTCCATCTGGTCTATCACCATCTTCATAACTTCTGTGTCCTGGATCTCTCCTCATTTTATCTGGATATCATCAAGGACCGGCTCTACACTTCTCCGCAAACCGCCACCCAAAGGCGGTCCGCACAGTTTGCCATGAACGAGATCCTGGAAACCCTGGTGCGGCTCATGGCACCGGTTCTTTCTTTTACGGCGGACGAAATCTGGCAATACATGGGGGGTGAAGACCGCTCTCCCAGCGTTCATGCGGATGTTTTTTTACCGCGCAACAGGGCGTTTTTGAATCCTGATCTGGCTGAACGCTGGGACGAGATTCTCACCGTGCGAAAAGAGGTGACCAAAACCCTGGAAATGGGGCGGAAAGAAAAAATCATCGGGCATTCCCTGGATGCGGCGGTGACCCTGGGCGTTACCCCTGAGCTTTACGAAAAACTGGAGCGCTATGCCGACCAGTTGAGGTCTATTTTTATTGTCTCATCCGTGAAGCTGATGAATATCGAGGCGGTTGAAGGGGGCATTGAAAGTGAGACGGTCCCCGGGCTCAAAGTTCTTGTGGCCCCTTCCACCGACCCCAAGTGTGAACGCTGCTGGATGCACGATGCCACAGTGGGGGACAACCGTGAACATCCAACCATTTGCGAGCGATGCCGAGACGTTCTGGACATAATTACCCACTGATTGTCTGGCCGGCGCTACTCATCGTCTGTCTGGATCAGGTTTCGAAGATCGCTGTGCTCAAAAGCCTCAGGGTTTATGAGAGCGTGCCGGTGATCAAGGGATTCTTCAATATGGTCCACGTGCGAAACCGGGGCATGGCGTTTGGATTTCTGAACCGGCCGGATCTGGATTTTGGTTTCTGGATCCTGGTTTCCGCCACAATTCTCGCTATTATTCTGCTGTTGTTCTGGTTTTATCGTATGGAGAATGAAAGCAACTGGACGACCCTGGGCCTCTCGCTCATCTTGGGCGGGGCACTGGGTAACCTGATTGACCGGGTAAGACTTCATGAAGTGATTGATTTTCTGGATTTTTATGTGGGGTCTTATCACTGGCCCGCCTTCAATGTGGCAGACGCTGCCATTACCGTGGGCGCCATTATGGTGGGTTTGAGCCTTTTCCTGGTGACACCTGCAAAAAATACCGCTTCCCCAACCCATATCAGATGAGCCGAGACCTTTGAAAATGTACCCGTATTGTTCCAGATCAAAAAAGGCGATATCTTTAACAGCAGGAATTCGCTGAAACCTTTCAACCTGACCGCTCTTGATTTTTCCGCCGGGGCGCGATGAGGCATTCTCCTCATGAAACTGTTCTTTAAGATTCTGTTGTGTCTGGTCTTAATTACGGTGGTTTCCGGCCTCTGTATCGGCGCCTATTTTGCCTACCTGTGGTCCAGTAACCTTCCCTATGTGGGGTCTGTAAAGGATTACAGGCCCCCGGTTATTACCCGGATTTACAGTGAGGACGGCCAGGTGATCGGAAGGCTCTGGGAGGAGAAACGGACCGTTGTGCCCGTTTCGGAATTACCCCAACATTTGATCAATGCCTTTGTCGCTGCTGAAGACGCGCGGTTTTTTGAGCATCAGGGCGTGGATATCCAAGGCATTCTTCGTGCATTTTTGAAAAACGTTTCGGCTGGGAAAGTTGAACAGGGGGGGAGTACCATCACCCAGCAAGTGACCAAATCACTGATTCTCAAGAACGTCAAAAAGACCTATCGGCGAAAGGTCCGGGAAGCGATCCTGTCCGTTCAGCTTGAAAAATCATTTCCCAAAGAACATATCCTGTTTCTCTATCTCAACCAGATTTATCTGGGGCAGGGGGCCTACGGCGTTGAGGCGGCAAGCCAGACCTATTTTCACAAATCCGCAAAAGATCTAACCCTTGCCGAGGTGGCCCTTTTGGCGGGCCTACCCCAGGCCCCGGCCAGGTATTCCCCGGTTTCCCATTTCGATCGGGCCAAAGCCCGGCAGAAATACGTTCTGACAAGGATGTATGAAGAAGGCTTCATTTCTGAGGCATCTCGGGATGAGGCCTTGCAGGCCACCCTCGAAATTCACGGGAAGGAAATCAACACCTTTGAAAGAGCACCCTACTTCTCCGAGCATGTTCGGCGTTATCTGTTGAAAAAATACGGGAAGGATCTTCTGTATCGAGGGGGGCTCAAGGTTTATACCACGCTGGATCTCAACATGCAGGTTCTCGGCAGGGAAGCCCTGGACAAGGGTTTGGCGGACCTGGATAAACGTGAAGGGTATCGTGGCCCCCTCAAGCATATTTTGGTAAAGGAGACTCAGGATTTTATAAAAGACGCCGAGAAAAAATTTCTGCTTTCACCGCCCAAGGTCGATTCGGTGGTGAAAGGGTTGGTGACCAAAGTGGATGATAAGCGGAAGGAGGTCTCCATTCGGTTGGGAAAGGAGATGGGCTGCCTTCCGTTGAAACAGATGAAATGGGCAAGAAAGCTCAACAAAAAAGTGGCGTATTACGAAGCTCGCGTCAAAAAACTTTCATCCGTATTGAAACCCGGCGATGTGGTTCTGGTGCGAATTTTGAAAAAGTACGGCGACGATACGCCAAAAAAGAAGGGATCTGAAAAGGGAAAAGACACATCGAAACATGGCAAATTCACCTGGCTGGTGGCGTTGGAGCAGACACCGAAAGCGCAAGGTGCGTTGGTCTGTATGGATGCTGAAACGGGAGAAGTGAAAACCATGCTGGGTGGGCGCAGTTTTGATATGAGCCAGTTTAACCGGGCCATCCAGTCCCGGCGACAACCCGGATCCGCTTTTAAACCCTTGATCTATTCCGCCGCCCTGGACCGGGGGATGAATCCTGTGACAATTATCATAGACTCGCCCTATGTATCCTCTCCCAATAAGCAGGGGGAGGTCTGGAAACCCAAAAATTACAAGAAAAAATTTTACGGCCCCACATTGATCAGGACGGGACTGACCAAAAGCCGGAATGTTATTACCGTCAAAATCTTAAATAAAATCGGGGTGAATTATGCCATCAAATATGCCAGGAAGATGGGGATCCAATCTGATTTGACCCCGAATCTTTCACTGGCCCTCGGTTCATCGGGTGTTTCACTTATGGAACTGACTCGCGCTTATGCTGCGTTTGCCAATGGTGGGATGTTGGTGAAGCCGTTTTACATCAATCGCATCCTGGATCGCAGCGGGCATGTCATTGAAGAGAACCAGCCGGATACGGCACCGGTCATCTCAAAGGAAACAGCGTTTGTCATGACGGATTTGTTGCGGGCCGTCGTAAGCGAAGGAACGGGCTGGCGTATCAGGGCGTTGAAACGGCCTGTGGCCGGAAAGACCGGTACCACAAACGATCTTCGGGATGCCTGGTTTATGGGATATACCCCGGACCTTGTCACCGGTGTCTGGGTGGGGTACGATGACTCACGGGAGATGGGAAAAGGGGAAACCGGTTCCAGGGCCGCCAGCCCCATTTGGCTGGATTTCATGCAGGAAGTTCTGGCTGGGAAGCCGGTAAAGGACTTCAAGGTGCCCAAAGGGGTTGTTTTTGCCAAGATAGATGGGAAAACAGGTCATCTGGCCGGACGACATTCCAAAAATACCGTTTTTCAGGCGTTTAAAGAGGGAACTGAACCAAAGCAATATGCTCCCAAAGCGTCCGCAGCTGAAACGGGATCTTTTTCACGGTTTGATGTGGATTCCCGGTTCGATATGGATGTTCAGTAGGGGCACGATGCATCGTGCCCCTACTTTCAGGAGAAAAAAAAGATGCGGGAAAAAAGATATGCCAGTATGGTGATGGGGCTTTTTCTGTTGAGCCTGCTTTGTTTTCCGATCGCCTGTGCGGTCAATCCCGTGACCGGTGAGCACCAGTTGATGCTGTTAAGTGAGGAAGACGAGATCAGGCTCGGACAGCAAACCGATTCCCAGGTGGTCAGCGAATATGGCATTTACAAAGACGACCGGTTGACCGCTTATCTGGATGGTGTGGGAAAGAAACTGGCAAAGATTTCCCATCGTCCCGGATTACCCTATGCGTTCAAAATCCTGGACACTCCCGTGGTAAACGCATTTGCCGTGCCGGGTGGTTACGTCTATTTCACCCGCGGCATTCTGTCCAACTTGAACAGCGAAGCGGAACTGGCCGGTGTTATGGGTCACGAACTGGGTCATATTACCGCCCGCCATTCGGCCCAGCAGTACAGTCGCGCCCAGCTGTCCCAGTTGACCCTGGGCAGCGCCATGATGCTCTCTGAAACGTTGCAGGTCCTGGCCCCGCTGGCCCAGATGGGGGTCAGCCTTTTATTTCTCAGCTACAGCCGGGACAATGAACGGGAAGCCGATGACCTGGGGGTGGCCTATTCCAGCCAGGCGGGCTATGACGCCACCCACATGGCCCTTTTTTTTGAAACCCTTGAACGGATGAAGCCCACATCGGATAAAAGTGGTTTGCCGGAATGGTTCTCCACCCATCCGGACCCCGAAGATCGTATCGGCGCTGTTCAGCGGGAAGCGAAAAAATGGCAGAAGGAACTGGGACTGAAAAATTTCAAGGTTAATCGTGATGTCTACTTAAAAGAGATCAACGGCATGGTTTACGGCGAGGATCCCCGTGAAGGGTTTGTGGAAAACAATGTGTTTTATCATCCCCTTCTTCGGTTTCAATTCCCGGTTCCCCCGGACTGGACCCTTCAAAATACCCGCGCCATGGTTCAGATGACCAGTCTGAAAAAGGATGCCGCCATCATGTTCATGCTTTCTTCCGCAAAATCCCCGGAGCAGGCGGCCAGGGATTTTGTTCAGAAGAACCGGATGCGGCTCATGGCTTCCGACCGAAAAAAGATTAATGGCTTGTCAGTTGTTCGCACGGTGTCGAAAATCCAGACGAACCAGGGAGCCCTTGAGATCATGTCCGGTTATGTTCAGAAAGGGAGCAAAGTCTATGAGTTCCACGGCCTGGCGCCGGAAAATGCTTTTCGGTCATACCAGCCTGTATTTCAGAAGACCATGGGGGGCTTCAAGCGGTTGACGAACAAACGGGTGCTGAACCGGAAACCGTATCGCATCAAGATTGCTTCCGCACCCCGAACCGGAACTGTAAAGCAGGTGTTGAAAGCCCTGGGTGCGTCGGACGGAAAACTTCAAGCCTGGGCAGTCATGAATGGAAAAACCCTGGATGAAACGGTACAGGCCGGAACGTTGCTGAAAATTGTAAAATGAAGCGACGGTTTTGGCATCAAAAAAGGGCGTAGATAAAAGGAGCGACGGCGCTTCCTTCGGTAAAGACAATCAATGCCCCAAACAGGGCCAACGTGAGTAGTATGGGAAGAAGCCAGTAACGCTTCCTCATCCGCAGGAACTCCCGGAATTCGCTAAAGATTGATTGATTCGCCAATATATATCTCCTTATATATCTCCTTAATATCGTTTTAAAAATCTCCCTTTTGACTGTGCCGGTTCGGTTCGGTCCACCCAGTAGGACGGTGTTTTCCTGTCAAACTTCAGCGAAATCGGTCTTCCACCGATAAGCGCCTTGATCATCCCTGAAGGTGTAATCACCAGGTAATAGGCCAGGGTGAGAATGACCACAGTGATCAATTTCCCAACAAAATGAGAGATTTTGAGCCATCCCGAGTAAATGGGCCGCGAACCCGTGGGAAACGTGATGAATCCCAATCCAATGAAAGACAGGGCGCCGAAGAAATAAGAGGGGATGGGTTTTCCCATCGAAAGTCCCAGCGCGCACAAACTGCCAAAAAACAGGAATGCAATAAGACCGAATTTTCGAACCTCTTTCTTGTCAATCGAGTTCAAGTGTTTCTCTCCAGTTGGGGGTTTTTCCCCATGTGGGTTGATCTTCTTTCAGGAGCATGCAGTTCTCCATGACCAGCACATCCATCTTTGTTCTCATAAAGCAACGGTAGGCATCTTCCGGGGTGCAGACGATCGGTTCGCCCCTCACATTGAAGCTGGTATTGACGATTACCGGACACCCGGTCAGTTTGTAAAATTCCGAAATTACCTCATAATAGTCCCTGTTATCATTTCTACCGACGGTCTGAAGCCGGGCGGAATAGTCCAGATGGGTCACTGCGGGGATGTCGCTTCTTTTGGCTTTCAGACGTTCCAACATGGGGATTCCTGTCCCTGATGGCTGGGGGAGTTGACGCTCTTTTCTGACATTTGCGGTCAAAAGCATATAAGGACTTTCAGTGTTTATATCAAAATAGCTCGTTGACTTTTCCGTGAGCACTGATGGCGCGAAAGGTCTGAATGATTCCCGGAATTTTATTTTGAGATTCATCACCTTCTGGATATCTTCGCTCCTTGCATCGCCCAGGATGCTTCTGCCCCCCAGAGCCCTTGGGCCGAACTCCATGCGTCCGGCCAGGTACCCGACGATTTTACCCGCTGCAATTCCGGCAGCAACCGTTTTGGCCTTGTTTTCCGGATCGAGCTCAACAAAGGGGTACCCATTTTTTTCCAGATAGGCTTTTATGATTTCGTTTGAGAAAGACGGCCCCATATAGGGAGACCTGAGGTGGCCGGCGCTTTCAGGGTCAGGCCTGCCATTTCCAAGGTAGCGGTGCCAGACCGATAGTGCTGCGCCAACGGCTCCTCCGGCATCTCCCGCGGCCGGTTGTATCCAAACCTCGTCGAAGTCGCTTTCGCGTAATATTCGCCCGTTTGCCACACAATTCAGGGCGACGCCCCCCGCCAAACAGAGTTTCTTGAGCCCTGTTTCTTTGTAAACCTGTCTGACCATTCTAAGAATGATCTCTTCGCATACGGCTTGAATGCTCGCTGCCAGATCCATTTCTCTCTCGGTAATGTCAGCTTCGGGTTTGCGGGGGGGACCGCCAAACAATTTTGAAAATCGTCGGTTGGTCATACGCAGACCGCCCAGAAAGTCAAAATACGCCAAATTCAGACCGATGGAGCCATCATCTTTCAGGTCTACAATCTCGGAGAGAATAAGATCTTTGAAACGGGGCCGGCCATAAGGGGCGAGCCCCATTAGTTTATATTCACCTGAATTTACCCTGA
>Ga0208902_1001645_pt1 | contig 10601 bp, 7 predicted proteins | sample AntAceMetag02UKH_FD_184767 | JGI IMG/M metagenome (GOLD analysis project Ga0208902, IMG submission 184767) | Saline lake microbial communities from Ace Lake, Antarctica - Antarctic Ace Lake Metagenome 02UKH (SPAdes) (version 2) | ecosystem: Environmental > Aquatic > Non-marine Saline and Alkaline...
CTTGCCTTGAGTCTTGAACAGGGCGTACCTGTTGCTACTCCGGTGTTTGACGGAGCACATGAGGACCAGATTCGTAAGCTTCTGGTAGAGTCAGGACAATCAGAACTTGGCGAGGTGATTCTTTACGATGGATATACTGGAAAGGCTATAGCCGAGCCGGTCACTGTCGGGGTCATGTATGTATTGAAACTTCATCACTTAGTGGATGATAAGATACATGCCCGCTCTACAGGTCCATATTCTTTGGTCACGCAGCAGCCCCTTGGAGGAAAGGCCCAGTTTGGTGGGCAGCGATTGGGTGAGATGGAGGTGTGGGCCATGGAGGCTTACGGCGCCGCTTATTGTCTTCAGGAGTTCCTGACAGTCAAGTCCGACGACGTAGTCGGGAGATCCAGGATGTATGAAAAGATCGTCAAGGGCAACAATTTTCTTGAGGCAGGTCTTCCTGAGTCCTTTAATGTCCTGGTGAAGGAGCTTCAGGGTCTATGTCTGGATATAGAGTTGCAGGAGTGATACGGGGGTTTTACTGAATGGAAGATATTCTTTCTCTTTTTACAAAGCCAAAAGATCCTTTGAGCTTTAAATCAGTCAGGATTTGTCTGGCCTCTCCTGAGAAAATTCTCGGAAGGTCACATGGAGAGGTGAGGCAACCTGAGACCATCAACTACCGGACCTTTAAGCCGGAAAGGGACGGCCTTTTTTGTGCCAAGATTTTTGGCCCGGTAAAAGATTATGAGTGCCTGTGCGGAAAGTACAAGCGCATGAAGCACCGAGGCGTCATCTGCGAAAAATGCGGAGTTGAGGTCATCCAGTCAAAAGTCCGGCGGGAACGGATGGCCCACATTTCCCTGGCAGCTCCGGTAGCTCATATATGGTTTTTAAAGAGCCTTCCCAGCAAAATAGGCGCTCTTTTGGATTTGAGTTTGAAAGAGCTCGAAAGGGTCCTGTATTTTGAGTCACATATAGTGATCGAATCGGAGATGCCGGAGATCCCTGTAGGCACTCTTATGTCCGATGAGGCCTATTACAAAAATCAGGAGCAATTCGGTGATAAGTTCAAGGTAGATATAGGGGCGGAAGCAGTATATTTGATGTTAAAGCGTCTCGATCTGGATGCCCTATCCGTGGAACTCCGCGGAGAGATGCTCAAGACCCGTTCAGAAGCCAAAAGAAAAAAGCTCGGCAAGCGGTTGAGGGTAATTGAGGCCTTTCGAGATTCAGGTAACCGGCCTGAATGGACGATTCTGAACGTTATTCCGGTCCTTCCTCCGGATCTGAGACCTCTGGTCCCCCTGGATGGAGGGCGGTTTGCCACATCGGATCTCAATGACCTTTATCGCAGGGTCATCAATCGGAATAATCGACTCAAGAAGCTCAAAGAGCTGGACGCCCCGGACATCATCATCCGTAATGAAAAAAGGATGCTTCAGGAGGCAGTGGATGTCCTCTTTGATAATGGCCGGAGGGGCCGTGTAGTTACAGGGCCGAATAAGCGTCCTTTAAAATCATTATCAGATATGCTGAAGGGCAAGCAGGGACGTTTTCGTCAAAATCTTCTTGGAAAGAGGGTCGATTACTCAGGACGTTCGGTCATTGTAGTAGGTCCGGAACTCAGGCTCCACCAGTGCGGTCTGCCAAAGCGGATGGCAATAGAGCTCTTTAAGCCCTTTATTTATAATAAACTTGAAGAAAAGGGGCTTGTTACCACTATCAAGAGTGCAAAAAAGATGGTGGAAAAGGAGGCCCCTGAGGTATGGGATGCCCTTGATGAAGTTGTAGGGGAGCATCCTATTTTTCTGAATCGTGCTCCTACTCTACACCGTTTGGGTATTCAGGCTTTTGAGCCCATACTTATTGAAGGTAAGGCCATTCAGCTCCATCCATTGGTGTGCGTTGCATACAATGCGGATTTCGATGGGGACCAGATGGCAGTCCATGTTCCCCTGTCAGTAGAGGCCCAGACAGAAGCAAGGGTACTCATGATGTCAACCAACAATGTGCTTTCTCCTGCCCATGGGGAGCCTATCATCATGGCTACTCAGGACATAGTCCTTGGCATATATTATATGACTAGGGACAGGTTGAATGCAAAGGGTGAAGGCAAGGTATTTGGTTCCAAGGAAGAGGTGTCACTTGCGTGGGAGGCGGGTGTTGTCCATCTACAGGCCAGGATTAAGGCCAGAATTCGAGGCAAGCTGACAGAGACCACTGTGGGCCGGGTAATTCTCTTGGATATTCTACCTGAGGATGTGCCTTTTTCTATTATTAATAAGACCATGCGCAAGAAGGACCTTGCCGGACTCATTAATGAAAGTTACCGCAAAGCAGGGGCCAAGAAGACAGTGATTTTGGCGGATCATCTCAAGGACATGGGATATCGTTTCGCCACTCTGGCCGGGATTTCCGTTGGTATAAGCCATATGATGGTTCCGGTGCGTAAGGAGGAAATTCTTGAAAAGGCCCAGAAAGAGGTGTCAGAGGTCCAGCACCAGTACTCTGAGGGTCTGATTACTGCCGGAGAACAGTACAACAAGGTGATTGATATCTGGACCAGGGCCACCGATGAGGTGGCGAAAGAGATGATGGAGAGTATTTCAGTAGAATACCACCGTGGGGCTGACGGAAAGGCGATATCCACCCCCAGTTTCAATCCTATTTTTATTATGGCTGATTCCGGCGCCAGGGGCAGTAAGGACCAGATCAGGCAGCTTGCAGGAATGCGCGGTCTGATGGCTAAACCGTCAGGTGAGATCATAGAGACTCCAATTCAGGCAAACTTCCGTGAGGGCTTGAGTGTGCTGGAGTATTTTGTATCCACTCACGGGGCACGGAAGGGTTTGGCTGATACGGCCCTTAAGACCGCTAACTCCGGCTACCTTACCCGACGCTTGGTTGATGTTGCTCAGGACGCTACCATAACAGAGGAGGATTGCGGAACCATCGACGGTATAGAGATTGGGCACTTGTTGGAAGGTGGTGAAATTATCCAGCGTCTGGGCGAGCGTATTCTCGGGCGTGTAGCCCTGATGGACATAGCTGATCCTGTGACAGGAGAGGTCCTTGTCAAGTCCGGTGAGCAGATTGACGAGGAAGGGGTCCGTAAGATTGAGGAGGCGGGTATTTCCAGTGTTGAGATTCGATCTGTGCTCACCTGCAGGTCTCCTTATGGGGTTTGCGCCAAGTGCTACGGAAGAGATCTGGCCCGTGGCGGCATTGTGGCCATGGGGGAGGCAATCGGCATTATAGCCGCAGAGTCCATAGGGGAACCGGGAACACAACTTACCATGCGGACCTTTCACATTGGTGGTACTGCCAGCGGTAAGGTGGAGCAGGCTGAAATTCGCTCAAGGGGGTCTGGTGCGGTGCGTTTTGAGAGGTTGAATACCGTGCGAAATCCAGCTGGCCGACAGGTAGTGTTGAACCGAAACGGAGAAATAGTAATTGTGGCCCCTGATGGACGTGAGAGGGAGCGCTTTCCAGTAATATACGGCGCCGAACTGGTAGTAGAGGAAGGCCAGGAGATAGAGGCAGGGAAGAAGCTTGCCCAGTGGGATCCGTTTACCGTACCGATTCTTACAGAGGTGCCCGGTGTGGTGAAGTTTGGTGATCTCCTTGAGGGCTTCACCATGCAGGAGAAGGTGGATCCGGTCACCGGAAAGGCAAGCAGGGTGGTGATACAGTACCGTGCAGCAGATTACCAGCCCAGGATTTCCATAAAGGACGAGAGAGGACGCACCTCGAAGCTGGCTAAGGGCAAAGGTGAGGCTCGCTATCAGCTCCCGATAGGGGCCATTATCACTGCCAATGAGGGAAATAAGATAGCAGCAGGAGAGCCTTTAGCCAGAATCCCCAGAGAGACCACCAAGACTAAGGATATTACAGGGGGCCTTCCAAGGATCGCCGAGCTTTTTGAGGTAAGAAAGCCCAAAGAGTATGCTGTTATTACAGAAATCGACGGAGAGGTTTCTTTCGGCAAGGATATTAAGAGCAAGAGGCGGGTGGTTGTTACTCCGGAGTATGGTGACGCAAAGGAATACCTGGTACCCAAGGGCAAGTATATAAAGGTCCATGAAGGAGATTATATCAGGGCCGGAGAGTCGCTGATGGACGGTGTCATCGATCCTCATGACTATCTCAGAGTGAAAGGCATAAAGGACCTTGCCCGATACATGGTTGGCGAGATTCAAGAGGTATACAGGCTCCAGGGTGTAAAGATTAATGATAAACACATCGAAGTGATAGTGCGGCAGATGCTGCGCAAGGTAAAGATCACCGGTGTGGGAGACAGTATATTCATGCTGGGAGAGCAGGTTGAACGTCGCCGCTTTGAGGAGGAAAATGATCGGATAATGGCAGAAGAAGGAGGCGAGCCTGCTTCGGCTGAACCTATGCTTCTTGGTATTACCCGGGCGTCTCTCAGCACAGATAGCTTTATTTCAGCAGCGTCTTTCCAGGAGACCACCAAGGTCCTGACCGAAGCTTCTATAGCCGGGAAGGTGGATTACCTGAGAGGGTTGAAAGAAAATGTAATCATGGGACGCCTCATACCTGCCGGTACGGGCAAGGTATTTTATGAAGAGAAAGAGCGCAGACAGGCTGCAGTGGATTGATGGTGATTGAGCGAGGAACATGGTAAGGCCGGGCAAAAAGCGCGGCTTTTTTTATTACTGTCCTTACCTTTCATATCCTGGTAGTTCGATTGTATCGCATGAGCCGGTATTACACGTGTGATGCTCCACAGAGGGTTTACTACTTGGTTTTTTATCTACAGCAATATTGGCAACACTCATGAGCTTGCCGACATTGGAACTCTCGCATTTGGGGCACAGAACTGAGTCTATCTCATTTTTGCTCATAATGAGGAGCTCAAATATGTAACCACAATTCAAACATCTAAATTCATGAATGGGCATGTTATTAATCCTCCATATTACTCAGTGTCTGAACGGAAAGGCCGATCAGACACAATTTTGAATTCTAAATTTTGAATTAACAAAAGGAAATAATGTAACTTCTCAATAAGTCCGGGCAAATCATATTTTGAGACTATCCACTAGATTCCGGCTTTCGCCGGAATGACGATTGGGTGTGAGGGCCTGTCATTCCGGCGAAAGCCGGAATCTAGACATCTTACCCTGAGTTATTGAGAAGTTACGAAATAATCTTATATGTTAATTGTTCCTTATCTATCTTGCAACCGGTAGTGGAGGAGAATATACGGTTTATTATGGATCTGATTGAATTTGCGGCTAAGCTTAAAAAAAGAGCAGGCGGTGATGCGGGGATGGTCTTGATCCACAATGGGATTGTGCGGAATTCCAGTAGGAATGGAAGACCTGTTAAATTTATTGAGGTAAAAGCGGATTGGGGTAAGTTGTCCCAGATACTGGCCGATACGCGAAAACTCCCTGGCATTATGGCGGCTGAGGCTGAAATACAAGAGGGAAGACTGGGCGTGGGAGAAGATATTATGCTTCTCGGACTTGCCGGAAGTACCAGGGAATATGTTATTATGGCACTGGCATCTACTCTGGACAGAATAAAGAAAGATGCCACCATAAAGCAGGAGTTCAGTAAGTGACAACACAGGAAGATAGTGATCTGCGGCCTGATGTGATAAAGGTATGCAGGCAATTATATAATAAGGGCTTGATTGCCGCTGCAGATGGAAATGTAAGCGTCCGACTTTCCGGAGGGGACATCCTTATAACTCCCGGCGGGGTGCACAAGGGCTTTTTGAATGAGGAAGACCTTGTTGTGGTGGATTCTGAAGGGCATGTCCTTAAGGGGCTGGGTCGCCCCTCTTCAGAGCTGGGCATGCATATGGCAATTTACCGGCAGAACCCGGGGGCCAAGGCAGTAGTGCACACCCATCCTCCCTGGACTCTGGCGCTCAGCCTGTCAGGTAATGAATTGTTGCCCCATTTGCTGATTGAGGGCAAGATGCTTCTGGGAGAGGTGACCATAGTGCCTTTTGAAATGCCCGGCACCGAGGTTTTGGCCCGTGCGGTTGCGGATGCGCTGCATAAAGGACCTGCCCAGATTCTTGCCCATCATGGGGCTGTCACCAAGGGGCCGAGTCTTTGGAAGGCCTTTGAACTCATGGAATGCATGGAGCATACTTCTCGCATAATAGCATTGGCAAAGATGCTGGGGGAACCTACGCCCCTGCCGGAAGGAATCATATGATAGAAATACGTCAGCTCCAGGTCTTTTTGGCAGTGTGGGAAAATCGTAGCTTCAGCCGGGCAGCCCACGAGGTCCACCTCACCCAGCCGACAGTAAGTGGTCACATTCGGGTCCTGGAAGAGACTTTGGACGTTCGATTGTTCGACCGAAGTGGGAAAGATATAGCGCCAACAAAGGCCGGCGAAGTTCTTTATCCTTTTGCGCGCCAGATATTAAGACTTAATCTCCAGGCTGAACGGGAAATTATAATGTTTTTAGGGCAGGAAAAGGGCAGCCTGGACCTTGGAGGCAGCAATATCCCCGGACAGTATATTCTTCCGGGTGTGATCGGTCGATTCAAGGCTGACCGCCCTAACATCAAAGTGATATTGCGTATATCGGATACGGCCGCAATCGTTGCTGCTGTTGCCAATAGTGAATTGGAACTCGGGATGGTAGGGGCTGTTGTCCGGAAAAAAAGCCTTAGCTTTGAACCCTGCTTTCACGATGACATGGTCCTGATCGTATCACCGGGTCACCGCCTTGCTGATTGCGGGCAGGCGTCTATAGATGATCTTGCATCCGAGCCCTTTGTTTTAAGAGAAAAGGGGTCGGGCACGCGTTTGGCCACGGAGCGTGCCCTGCAGGCTGAGGGAAATTTGCAACTCAGCGACCTTCAAATTGTGGCAGAGATGGGGAGTACCGAAGCAATCCGCCATGCGGTGAGGGCAGGGCTTGGGTGCTCTATAGTTTCGCGTCGTGCCGTGGCGGACGATCTGGAGCACGGCTTGTTACACGCCCCTGTGCTGGAGGGCGTCCAACTTAGACGGCAGTTCTATCTGATATGGCATAATCAGCGGGTTCTTTCACCTCTTGCTCATGCTTTTCGGAGTTTTTTGCTGTCAGAGGACCTTTCTTAAATCCAGACCACGTGTGCCTTGATAGCTTGGTTCTGTAAATGTGCAAAAATTAACCCTTAACACTATAATCTAATCCCTTGTAATAAATTTCATAGTCCAAAGTTCCCTCGTTATGCCGGACTTGATCCGGCATCCAGATCGCGGAACGTTTTGAAAAGATATTAGATTCCGGCTTTCGCCGGAATGATGCGATCGGTGGGCGATGCCCACCCTACATTCTACATCCTATTGTAGGTGAGCCTAATTCCAGCGCAATTACCCAAACTTATTGAGAAGTTACGGATTTTGTCCCTCATCATATCGGAGATGCTGATAGGAAGGCTAAAGCGGAAAGGAAGTTCTCTTTTGTAGAGGGAAATTTTTTTGCCGGCCGGGCCTTTTCCGAAAACCCAAACGCTCTCTTGGTATGAGTCCTGATGAGGCGTTCCCCAGCCATTTCGCTATGTTCTGGGTATTTTTCCGGAGCTGTTAGTGGTCTAAGGTCTTCTTTGCAGCCAATCAGAAGTAAAGCGGGGGCCAAAAAAGGCCCCCGCTTTCATCTTTTCAGATCAGATAGACCGGTAAAGGTCTAGAATCTGAAGGTCAGATAGGTCATGAGAGACTGGTATTGCCCACTCTCGTCTCCGTAAACATACTGGTCGTCATCTTGAACCTCGGAGAAGAGGTAGTTTACAGTGACGCCTACATAGTCGTTAATGGCATAGCTTGCGCCTACATTGATGTCCCAGACCGTATAATTCAGCTCGGAGTAGGACTCCATATGGTTATTGTTGACAGGGTCGTAAGTCCCTACCCATCCTGAGGCGGCATCCAGTCGATCACCATCGGTATGGGGTTCACTGGAAAAGGATACGTCATGCATTTTGCTTTCAGCCATGCTGTAAGAAGTTCCTACATTGAAGCTCAAGCTGGGCAGCGGGGCATAGTTGGCAGCGACCATGAAGGTGTGAACTTCGGAATCATAATTCATATGGGAGGAATTCGGACGAACCTCGTCCGAGAGTTTGCCCCCTCAGCCATGGTAATATGGAATATAGAACTCTGAATCCGCCGTTTGTCCCAAATAATTATAGCCAAGCGTCAAAGATAATTTATCCATTGGGGTGACTGTTATGTCTACACCGCTATCTATGCTACTGTTTTCGTACCTGTATTCGAGGTCTTCATCATTCTCCCCCTTGACATATCGGGTATAGGCCGAGACAAACAGCATATCCATTGGACTCCAGTTGGCCTTCAGCTTGGCTTCGTGTTCGTACTCAGGCTCTGTAGACATGTTGTGTGTTCGTGCCCCATAGACATACTCATCGTATGAATAATTGCCAGGTACACACGGACCACCTACCGGATCTAAACAGTTACCTGCATCGTCCACACCCAGATCGACATGGGTGGGATATGCAGCATCCTCATAGGCATACGGATCATCTACAAAGGTGAATTTGTAGCCAGCCGTTACAGAAAAAGCACTGAATGGTCTCCATTTGGCCTTGGTCTTGATCTTGTGTGTAGTGATATCTCTGTCCGCGATGAAATCTTGGTTTTGCCTGTCTTCATTTTCATACTCATAACCGCCCCTGAGGGTCAGACTGCGAAGCAGGCGGTACCTCACGTCGGCACGGACATTGGCGATATTCCTTTCTTCATCTGAGTCGCGTGTGTAATCATTTTTATCACCCTTAAGATCTATGTCTGCACTGTCAGAGTCGATGGTCTGATAACGACCGTTCAGGCTTACTAACAGATCTCTGGTCAGATTGGCTGTCCATCTCAGCATTCCGGCATCATAGGTTGTGTCCAGATCCTGATTACTTCCACCATCTGCTGACAAGCCGTATTCGCCGGCACTTTGATTTTCTGCTCTGGAGTGGATATAGCCGAAAGACATGCTTTGATTTTTGCTGATATCGTATTTACCTTTCACGTGGTGGACCGTCTTGGTAGTCTCAGGGGTCCTGGACAGATCGAGAGATCCATTGCGGTAGTCGTAATTAACTCCACCATACTTGTCACTGGAAGTCCCCAAGAATGGATCCACTGCAGGATCATACAAATTGTACAGGCGATCACTGTGATTGTCGAATGTCCTGTAGAGAAAGCTATATTCCAAAGAGAGCTGCCCAAAGTTGCCTTCAATAAAAGGCTTGAAGTCCTGAGTCGTCTCATCGATGTCTTGATCATGGGCCACTACATGGCAAGAACCGCACTTGCTCATGCCCATTGCCTGTTGATGTCCTTCTCTATTTTCATAACGATACTGCATACCCACCTTGACGCCTGGTAACATGGGAAGACGAAGGATAGTAGTCGCATCGTATTTTTCATACTCTACACCGAAAGCTTTATCTGGTGCCTCGTTGGAGTTTACGTCAAACCCAGGGGCATAATCGTAAGAATGCCACAACTGGGCACCCATTCCCGGGGCTGCGGATGTCGCTTGTATATGAAGCAGTTCGTCCTGGCCCAGGCGATGCAGGAATTCCTGGTAAGCGCCGCTGAATTCGAAGATCCGATCCACATCCAGGTGCCCGCTGTAGTCCTGGTCCTGGCTGTCGATGCGCATACCCTCGATACCGAACTCGATTTTACCGCTTCTGACGTCGACTGAACCGCCGAAAATTCCAACCGTGTCTTCGTCTGAAAGGCTCCTGTATTCTGATGCCTTATTTGGGCTGTCCTGATTACCGTTGACGCTCGCGCCCACGGTAACCTCTGCATGGATACTCTGTTCACTGTCCTCATCTGCCCATACAGCCCCATCGCCAGATGGAAGGAAGACGGCCAAGGCAAAAATGACAAAAATTGCTATATATTTCTTCATCTGTCTACCTCCTTATTAGCGTGTCAGGCCGGCGCCTAAGCCAGCACCTGTCTGCGATGGTAAATCACTACCGTGGATTGACTGGTGGCAAGTAGTGCATTTCGTCAGCATTCCACGTGACCAGTCATGTTGACTGTTACCCTGAATGTCATGTTGTTCCAAATCGTTATATGCATCCAATGTCCCGTTAATGGGCTTGCCTGGCGCATATTCTGTGATAGGCTCTGATGATACAGTTCCTGTCCTATTGGCATGGAAGTGTCCTTCATGACACTGCAGGCACAGGAAGGGCTCATTCTGTTTTAGGAGGTTGTTTGCCACGGTCCCGTGGGGTTCATGACACTCAAGACAGCTCTCTGAAACAGGGGCATGTTCAAAGACAAATGGTCCCTGATAACGGGTATGACACTTAAGGCACAGATCGTTGAGTCTCTCTTCGGTCTTGAGCATGCCATCCGCCCCGTTCTGTGTACCGTGAGGCTCGTGACAGCTATCGCATGTCATTTTACCTTCTTTCAATGGATGATGAGACATATAGTACATCTTTGCCTTTTGAGATGTATGGCAGGAGGCACAGAGATCTATCTCCTTCTCAACCAGAAGTTGTTTTCCAGGATTATTGTGGATTTTGTGACAGCATGTGCAAGTTACATCACTCAGGGCATGCTCTGAATTTGCCCAGTTCATTTGGG
>Ga0208902_1001651_pt1 | contig 10581 bp, 9 predicted proteins | sample AntAceMetag02UKH_FD_184767 | JGI IMG/M metagenome (GOLD analysis project Ga0208902, IMG submission 184767) | Saline lake microbial communities from Ace Lake, Antarctica - Antarctic Ace Lake Metagenome 02UKH (SPAdes) (version 2) | ecosystem: Environmental > Aquatic > Non-marine Saline and Alkaline...
GATGGTGTTGCCCATGCAGAGGGAGAAGTTATAGTCCTTCTTGGTAGCGACACAATCGTGCCATCGGGGTCAATCGGGAAAATATGCACGTATGTAAAAAGTGCTGACCGAGAAATGCTGCTTGGGCCCATAACAAATGAGGCAGGAAATGAACAAAAGATATTCGTGCCAGCTACACGCGCCGTGGATATCCTCCGCGAGGGGACGAATTGGTGTGGTTGTCCGAGTGGACAATTCTTTAAGGCTGGTCGTCTGGATTTCTTTTGCGTAGCAATGCTGAAAAGTACCTACGAGGAATTGAATGGGTTGGATGAGAGCTTTGGGCTTGGGTTTTATGAAGACTATGACTTCTCATTGCGTGCCAGGGAAAAGGGTTGTGAAATACTTTTTTCGGAAGATATTTTTATTTATCACAAGGGGAGTTACAGTTTTTCAAGACGAAGTGTCGATGAAACTAAAACCCTGATGCATCGAAACAAGAGACTGTTACAAAGGAAACATCCAGAAAAGATTCCCTTTTATGGAGTCAGGGAGGGGAATGTAAACGTATTGAAACAGTATATAGATCTCAAAAGAGTGAATTCCGCCAATAATACCCATGATTTGGATCGTAAATTTGACAGACGATATTTTTTCGCCCAAACGATGTTTTCTCGAAACCCGATCAAAAGGCTTCAATATTATATAAAACTAAAGAAATTGCGCAATGAGTATGCCAAGAGTTAAGTCAATCCTTACTCTCACCATAAAAGAGGAAAATTTAATCATATACCATGGAGCTAAATATGAATCCTATGCTACTGGAAAAAATTGATAAACTATACGCTGAATTAATAAGCCCTGATATTGAAAATTATGACGGCAGTCAGAACAAGTCTGAGTTTCATGACTGTATCGAATATATTGACCGCCGTATTCGTGAAATTGATGACAAGGAAATATGATTTCTTGAAATCGGCGCTTACAAAGGGTTGTGGGCTTTAGCTTTTAATATCCTCTGTATTGAAAATCAAAAAACACCAAATACGTTACGATAACGTGGATCTCACAAGATCCAAACAACCAGGATCTTTTAAAAACCAGAAGATACTATCACGATAATGGACATTTATTTGAATTAATTGATGCGGACAGTACACTGAAAAAATCGTGGCAGGATGTTGTGGCAATAAAAATGCCTTATCACTTTGTATTCATTGACGGAGACCACTCGTTTCCTTCAGTGACGAAGGATATCAAGAATTATGCACCCCTGGCAACCGACCTGCTTATTTTCCATGATATAAACACCAAAAGCTGTGGAGTTCCCAAAGCAATTCAAAAATCCGGCATTAATTTAAATATAAGGATCTCATACGGTGATATCATGGGTATTGGAATCCAAAATTGTAATACCTCAGGGCCTTATAGCCCTCGGGAAATATTGCAAAGAGACAACAAAATGTTTACGTTTTTTAAAAAAATCATCAAACAGCGATAGTGGTTATAGGTGCCCCAATGCCCCTCAGATTTCATGCCCGTCAGGCGCAGGCTGGCGTACTGCCCGGCACATTCACATGTGTTGATTCACCCCGCGGATGGCATGGATGCGCCGGGAATTTAGCAGATCGTCAAGGGTTTCCCTGTTTCGTTCGAGGTTTGTACGGTCGTTCTCCCCGTGCCATAGATGTAAGAGCGGCGCGGCAAACCGGGCGCTTTTGCGGCGTATGCCGGATCTTAGGAGGCGTATTACCATGTCCGAGTCCTCGAGCCCCCAACCGGAATAAGATTCGTCCAAGCCATTTATTCTGAGCAGGTCATCCAGCCAGACGGATAAATTACAGGTTGTTGCCCCTTTCCATTTATTTGCCGGCAACTTTCGCAGCGGTGCGGCGACGGGCAGAGTCAAGATTGGAAGCCACCGGTTTATCTCTCTTTTTGTCCAGGCTTTTATCCACTGAGCAACGGTCCAAGTATGGACCGGTACCCGATCTTTCAGAACATGGTTGGTAAATGGCTCATTCAGCAGAAGCCGGCTTCCGACGAGAAACCATCCTTGCTCCGCCAAGAGCCGGTGTTGTGAAACAAAATCGGGCAGAGGGACGCAATCACCGTCAGTAAATATGACGTAGTCGGCGGAAGTTTTCGCGATGGCGCAGTTGCGAGCAGCGGCAGCACGGAACCCTTCATCTTTCTGCCAGACATGACTGAGATTCAATTCCGGACGCTGTTTATAAGCCGTAACAACCCGAGTTGTTTCATCTGTCGATCCATCATCAGCCACAATCAATTCAAAATCTTTGTCTTTCTGGGTGCAATAGCCCTCAAGAGCAGCTGAGAGAGCGTCTGGACGATTGTAGGTAGTTATAATAACAGCGATACGCACTATTTGTCCTCTTCCATATACATTAGCTTCAGGTAACGATAATATGTGCCCTCTGCATTTGATACAGCCAGCATAAATCCTTCCCTGCCATCAAGAAAACCGGCGCGGATAATATAGGTGTGAACGAAACTCCAGAAACCATGTGATAGGGCAGTGAAGAGCCCAGATTTTCTATTTTCATTGTGCATCATTCGGGCACCTGTTGAGGAATAACTGTTCATTGTTTGAATTACCTCATGCAGGTGCTCAAAGGCCCTATGGATTATCGGGTTTGAGAAAGTGCCAGTGGGGCCATTAACAACCAATCTTTCATGAACAAGATCATTACTAAACCGTCCTCGCTCCCGTAAGAATAAGCGAATAATATAATCCGGCCACCAGCCGCTATGACGCATAAAGCGTCCACAGTAGTTCGAAAGGCGAGGCATTCTGAAGGCAACCTTTTCACCCGGGTCGACTATCGCTGCTTGTATCTCTTCACGCAACTCAGTGGTAATATACTCGTCAGCATCTAATGAGAGAACCCAATCCCCGGTAGCCAAATCGAGCGCCCGATTTTTTTGCGCCCCAAAACCCGGCCAGTCGGTAACAAATATCTTGTCTGTGTAATCTCTGCATATGGCGACTGTGTTATCCGTACTACCGGAATCTACGACTATTACTTCGTGCGCCCAGCTTACAGATTGCAAACAGGTCCCGATGGATTCGGCTTCGTTTTTTGTAATTACTATTACGGATAAGGTTGCCACTTGTATTTCCTGCATATTAGAGAACGGAACATAGTAAGAAATTATAGATCATTTTAATCATCAATTACGCGTTATCGTTTTAATCTCCCCTATGAACACACGCCATTCTAATACAAATTTCTTTGATAGCCAAGCAGAAAAACTATCAGATTTTCCGTTTGGTCATTTTTACTCCCCTATACGCAGAGTTTTTAAGCAAAAACTCTTGAATGGTCCCTTGTACCGTTACCAACGGCTAATTCTTCAAGACATTTGCTTATGCCTTTGCCATTACATCCTTTCAGGTGGCATGGTGTGCAGTCACAATCCGGTGTGACGACACTGTGGGTTTTTCCCGGAGGTGTCCAAACCAGCCATTCTGAAGGCCCATAAATAGTTTTTTATTATCACTTCTACTCTCTTAATACGCAGCCGAGTCACCTTGCACAAAAACCATAGAAGGAAGACATATCAAGCGCATTGGAATGTAACGTTCTCACGGCAAGGCAGAAAACTTCAACTCAGTGTTTGATGAAACAACATGAATTGTGTTATAGCCGCAACAACAAAAAGGTACTGTAGTATACCACAGTTATGGTCCGATTAAAATATTGATTTTCTGTTAGTCTGTTGAGAAAGACAGGTACTGAGAAAGGATAAAAATATTGAATTCAAAAATCCTCGATTATTCAGCGCTCCAGATAGAGAAGCTTAAAACAAGTGAAGGCAGATTTAATTTCCTGAACCTAAGCATTCCAGTCCTTATGGGGATATTCATATTTTTAAACCCATTTCCCCACACAACGGCCATCAAGGAGACATGCGTTTATCTTTCCCTCGTTATTGTTCTTATTCTGATCTGTTTTAAAAAAACCAATTTTTCATTTAAGTCACCTCTGACATTACCCTTTGTGCTTTTTGTCGCGTGGGTCCTTATTGGTCTCTTTTTTGCGCTTGATAAAGAAAACAGCATCCATGATTTTCGTGCACATTTGCTTAAATACCTTGTCGTCTATTACATTTTAATTAATTTCTTTAATTCTCAAAAGCGGCTTGTAGTCTTGTCATGGATCATAATTGCCTCTGCCGTTATATTCTGTTTGGGGGGGGTATATTACTTCTACTTTATTTTGGGGAATGCAGTCTCAGCACGATTTGCAACGGGGTTTCCGGAGATACCAATTAATGTAGTTAATGTTTCATTAATATTTGCTTTGCTTCTTTCTTTTCATAATTTTACAAGAGAAGATAATTTTTATAGAAGGGTTATTATTGTTGCATGTGCTTTGGTCATGTTTGGCACGATGGTACTTACTCAGACAAGATATGCCTTGATTGCTATAATACTTTCGCTCTTCTTTTTGCTATGGAATCAACATCGCCGTATGCTGATTTTTGTAATTTTAATATTGGCGATTGTTGTTTATTTAGCACCCGTCAAGAACCGCTTGAATATTAATGATTCCGGCATCAGGTTGCGCATATGTCAGTATTTTATTTCCTATGAAGTTGCAAAAGATTATCCGCTGACGGGTATAGGCTATGGAATTAATACATATACAGGAAATATTGATGAGAAAAAATATCAAAACAGTGTCCCAAAAAACTGTAAATGCGAAGCGCTAGGTTGCCCGCATAGCCTATATTCTGATATTCTGTTGAGGACAGGCTTCGTGGGGCTTTTCTTTTTTCTTTATATAATATTTACTTCGGTTAAAGTTTGTTGGTTAACAATGAAAAATAGCCAAGACGGTTTCATAAAAGACTGGGGTCGCTGTATTGCATCGGCTTGGGTTGGAATTATTATAATCGGATTCTTTGAACCATTCTTCAGGCATAATTTAGAAGTTATATTATATACACTATTGTCAATTACAACTATTTTGTGGCTTCTTGATCTGAGATCATCGTAAGCGCCTCGCCAGTTTTCCTTTTAAGCATGTAACATCAAGTCCTGGATGCTAAGTTTTCGAACGAAAAAGAAACATGTTTTTATTCCATAGATTCTGAGCTTCCGGCCTCCTTTCCTTATAAAGGAATCTCAGTGCTTTTGTGTCATCTTTAAGAAATTCTAATCCACTGTTGGCAAAGAATTTAATCCAAGCCCTATCGCTTTTTATATTGACGTGGCCGGGAAGTCTTTTCTCGCGACTGATATTAATTAAAAAATGTTGAGTTTTCTTTAGTCTGTCCAGAATATGTTCGATTTCGCTGTCCGTTAAATGTTCGAAAACATCAAAGCTTAAAAACAGGTCGAAATTTGCTTTCTCGGGTAATCTTGTGAGATATTTCTCGGGATATTTCCCAAATGTTTTCAGATAGAAGTCTCTTGCTTCTAAAGAATAATCATAACCGATATATTCAACCCCTGAATCGTTCATGAAATCTATCATAATCCCGGGTCCGCATCCAAAATCTAATATCTTTTTCCATGTAGCGTTGTGCATAATAATATCTTTAAGGATGTGTTTCATAAAGTCCCAGTTCTTAAACCAGTCGGACGAAAAAAAACTTTCATCGTAGATCGTTTTGCCCTCCGGTTTCATAAGGTCAAACATTTCGCGGTGCCATTTTTGGGAAAACAGTTTCATATTTCTATCAGATAGCTCATCGGACCATATAGAGCCATCCATATAAGATATTTTTGTTTTGGAATTACTTACTCCATGCATATGGTCGTAATGCTTATCTAATCCTTGTAATATGGTGCATTTATACCCGTGTTTCCGGGCAAAGTACGCAATATCAAACTCCTCACAAAAAGCCGGTGCAAATTGATTGTCGAAACGAAATCCAGTTTTTTTAATAAAATCGACCCTAACAGCAAATAAAAAACCGCTTACGTTTGTTACATCAATTTTTTTTCTTCTGCGGAAAAGAAATCTTTTCTTCTTTTTGTAACGACACTTTTCTAATGGAAAAAATTTGTTATCAACCCCTTCACAGCAAACCCCCTCAACACCCGCTACAGCCAGGCGAGGAGCCTCCCTTTTAAATAAATCTATGATTTCGTAAATGCAATGGTTGTCAAGCCAAAGGTCATCATTTAGGAAAAAAATATAGTCGCAGTCTAACAGATGATCAATACCAAGATTCCATGCGGCAGGCAGACCCATATTCACCGGCAACTCAAAAAAAGTAATAAACGATTGATTAGACATGTAATCTTTAAATTCTATGCTTGGCTTACAACCATTGGAAATGACGACCATTTGAAGATTTGGCACATCTGCTAGTGATTCGCAAAGAATTCTGATATTGTATTTGCTGTGCGGCGGATTTTCATCAATAAAAACACTTACACACCCGATTTTAGTATGTGTCATCGTTTTTCTCCAGGAGCTACTATCAATCGCTCAAGTTTGTTCCATAATGCAGGTGCGGTATCTCGGTAGGCATTTCTATCCATAATATCAAAATCATGTGTCATAGCACCGACATTTTCATTCGTGATTAACTTGCATCCACATAAAGCAGCCTGGTTAACTATAAGTCCATGTGGCTCAGGCCATCTGGTGAGATGGATATAATTTTCAACTCTATTCAGAAACTCTGGCATCTTTTCATATGGAATTCTGCCAATTACTTTTCCGAAGGCATGCTTCTTCGGCAGTAGATTATCATTGCTGCCAAAAAGTACCACTTCTTCATTCGAAAACTTTTTCATAATATTGTAAAACCCCTTAGATTCTCCCATTCCGCCACACGCGGCATATTTAATATCCCGATTTTGTGTTTTGTCAGTAAACATATCGACATCTATGAGAGGTTTCAGAATGTATTTTTTTTCTCCTGTTACCGGATATATTTTGTGAAATACTGATGCATGCAATGGAGAAACAAAAATATTCAGGAGAGATTTTTCAAATAAAGTTCTATTATCATTGACAGGGCAATAGCCGTTCTGCCATCCTTTCTCATTGTCTCGATAGTTAAAATAGGTGTCTTTTTTTTCGACACAAATGTTTCCGTCTCCAATGTTGCCATTGCATGGAAGGGCATTCAGGTAACAAATATCTCCGTATCCGTTTTGTCCAAGGACATATTTCCCGGACGATATAATTTTGTTAATAAAATGTCTACTGAAATGCCATTTGTGATCAGGACAGTTGAATACATCAAAAAGTATCCACAAATCAGGATTTCTATGCATCAAAATTCTAGAAAGGATTTGTAATTTACTTGGTTTTATGGAGACTATCTTTATGCTATGACCTCTTTTGATACCCTCTTCAACTATTTTTTTCGTAACTTGTTCCCCACCTCCACTGTAGTAGAAAGGGTTAAGATGAGATACAAAGTTGATCTTCAGGCGAGAATTTTGAATCATATTATTCCTTTTCTTTTAAGTATTTGATGCAATCCTGAGCAAGTTTTACCGGATCCAACAAATAGCACTCCCTGTCACATTTTTCCACTGCACAAGGTTTCCCAATCATTTCGGCAAATATATGGCACCTCTTTCTACATTCTGTATGGTAGGTTTCATTGAATATCGTGTTATGCATTTTATATAAATCCGGTGGATTCCACTCATAGGCTTGAAATAACAGGACCTCTTTGTCTATTGCATTGCATACATGGTGAATTCCACCATCTGATAGAATCACCATTTTCATTTCATTTAGTGATGCCGCTAACTCCCTGAAACTACATTTGGGAATAAATTTGTCTCCAATTCCTTCAAATTGGTCTTGACCAATTTCATATATTGTTAGAGAAGGAAATTTATATTTTATCTCTTTAACAAATCTTTCCCAGCTTTCTCTCTTATATCTTAGCTGTTCTCCATCTGTACGAGTCTGCGTATATCGAATACGTGCCACGTTGATAGCAATAGAATTTCTGTCTATGCCTTTCTTCGCTTCCCTAATTTCATTATCAGTAAGATATATTCTTGGTCTAAGATCATGAAATTGGACCATGTCATTGCCGATTTGAACAGCAAAATTATAAGAAAGAATGTTTTTATATGGTGCATTTATGCATTCATTTAAATTATTTTCATTCGACAAGTGAGTAAAAAGTTGCTCTTGCCATGATGGCCATATAATGAAAATTGTTGTGCTTCGTGAATTCAAAAAGTATTTTGTATGTTTTTCTTTATAAACTTTTTCAGGTAGTATTCTCTCCCACCAATTGGGCTGACGGATGTGGTCAACATGGGGATCATTGTAAAAAGTGTTTACTAATACTTCATCAGTAATGACTTCAAATAAACAGGGATCATAGACCTCCTTGATTGCCTTGAAGACAGAAGATAACATTATTGAATCTCCAAGGTTGTCAGACCAAAACCATCGCGGAAAATATAATTTAATATGTCTTTTTATCATTATTTTAAGGTCTTAGTGCGATTATTTCAAAATGAGGTTATCGGGTCTTTTGTCTGCGGATTGTGTATAGCCTTGGCCCGTTCGATTGGTCTTCTCTGCCGTTCATCATATTCAGAATATGTCCAGCATCAATGGCCGGTATAGAAAATTGTTTGGCCACATCAACGCAGACTAAAAGAGAACCAACGCCTGCACCTACAAGACAGAGGTCAGCATCAGAAGGAACTTGACTTAAAACATTTTCCTTCATGGATCCCCAACGCGTTGCCACATAAGAATCGGGGATTTCCGTAAATACAATATCTGGATAACTTGAAAATCTTGCAAACCATCGCTTACACGCATCCCTGTTACATTCTGAGCTAACAATGCAGACTTTTTTGTTGTTTACAAGATTAGCAAAATCAATCGATGTTAGATATGCATAAACTATATAAAAGGGAATGTAATGGTTATTCGTTAATTCGATATTATTATTAAACAAAAAATCAATAAATTTTAAAGCGGAGTCATCTCCCTTTGATTTACGGAAAAAAGAAAATACTCCTTTCTTTTCCTGACGGATATTTCCGGGATAAATCAAAGAGGCAAACTTGCCTGACTTAGCCAGAATTTTCAGTGCTTCAATATGCGATGGCATCGCTTTTTTTATAGCTTCTACAGATTCTGCCTGCTGGTAAAGGCCATTACAACGTAGGCCATGTCTATAAAAGGCATATTCTCCATCGGCAAAGCGAACTATAGGCATTGTTTCATGATTTGATATCCTTCGTTTGATCGCATTATGCAATAATTTAAAATAATCATCCCCTGAGGCAATATCCCGATGAAACAGACAGGTTTCCTGCTCAATCATTTCGGGTACATTGATTTTTAGGATTAGCGTATTATCTATTCCATTTAAGGTAAGATTTTCGAATCGAAATGTTTGGCTGGAAATCAAACCATTAAGATAATATGCTTTTTTCATAGAATTCTCAAAATATTAAGGTATATTTTTTTGTGCAACAACAGCAAAACTCGTACCAGAATAACGTTTAGCTATTAATCGGGCAAATAAGCTGATTACAGGGATCCGTTTAAGTTTCTCTTTGATATACTCTGAGTGATAATCTTTTGTTCTGATGATTTTAAATCCATGCATTGCCAACATGGAATCTAATGTCTGGGGCGTAAAGTGATAAAGGTGATAAGGCAATTGCCATCCCTGCCATTCAGACCATGTTTTTTGTGCATCTGTGCCTTTGTAATTAGGAACATCAACAACCAAAAGACCATCAGGCTTTAGCCAGCCCTTTACCTTCTTCAGATAATCTCCCGGATTTATTGAATGTTCCAAGAAGTGCCACATAGTAATCACATCAATTGAGTCATTTTCAAAATCGATTTTTTCAATTGAACCTATCCTGACGGGGATTTTCAGCTCATTAATCACGTAGAAAGCTGCATCATCAGAAATGTCTACACCTTCAACATCGTATCCAAATTTTTGACATGCGTGAAGAAAGTATCCCCTACCACATCCAATATCTATGACTCGACCAGTCTTTTTATATTTTCGAAAAAGTTTGACTCTGTGATCCTCTTGAGAAATACGTCGTTTCATTTCAGGAGAGTCTACTTTTAGTCCCTGGTCATATTGACTATTAAAATAGCTGTTCTGGTACAGCTGGTCCAATTCGCCTTGGTCAGGTCGAGGATCGAGAAAGCCCAATCCGCAATCAACACATTTATAGATAGTCCACTTTCCCTGTTGAATTAAAATGGTTCGATTTGAACTGTTGCACAGGATGCATTTTGAGGCGGCATGTTCCATCTTTTTTCTTACTGTTGTTCTGATGAATGATATTTCTTTACAGTATGATGAATTACCTGGTATTTTCCAAGTTTTTCTCTCGCCATTATTTTGTCTTTTGCTAAGGGGATAAAAAGTTTTAGTGTTATTATTCTCCACCAGGCTTTTATAATATTAGCCCTGCTGATCCGCTTAATAGTTTTTGGAAGATAATGTTTTTTATAAAAAATATATTCAGCATGTGTCTTCTTTTCCCATACTTCTGATAATAAGGAGTTTCTTTCACTCTGTCCTCCGATATGAACAACCGGTGCAGAATCAATATAACCGATTTCGTGTCCTGCTTTTCTAATTCTA
>Ga0208902_1001655_pt1 | contig 10565 bp, 9 predicted proteins | sample AntAceMetag02UKH_FD_184767 | JGI IMG/M metagenome (GOLD analysis project Ga0208902, IMG submission 184767) | Saline lake microbial communities from Ace Lake, Antarctica - Antarctic Ace Lake Metagenome 02UKH (SPAdes) (version 2) | ecosystem: Environmental > Aquatic > Non-marine Saline and Alkaline...
CATAGTCTTGTAAAATCACTTCAACCCGCATATAACACCTCCACATGCTTTAAAGCTTCATCCCTAAATAATTCATCAGCACGATTCAGGTCAACCCAATCCAGCTTATATAATGTATCAAGTTGATCAAGTTTATCCTCAATTCTAAAAAAGGTCTTCAGAGGCAATGGACCGGGACCCACTATTCCGATATCAAAATCGGATCTGTCCCGAGCAGTACCGTCCGCTCGGGAACCAAAGAGAATAACCTTCCTGCCTGCCAACTCCTTCTTGAATTCACGAAAACAAGAGCGAAGCATCTTCTTGATTTCATCTTCACGTCGCATTACTAAATCGTCCCCTATCAATCGCTTTGCAGGCGATTTAAAAACTCCCTGAACCGGTCAATATCCGAAGGACAACCTATGCATACCTTTAAAAATTGTTTCCCCAGATAATCTAGGCGATCCCAATCATAATCAAGGCTATAATAATAGCGCTTAAAATGTCTAAACTTACGGAATTCATCCAGCAGATAAAATATCTCATCTGAAATTACCGGCTCCCTGACATCCGGAACCCGCAGACACATCTTCCCCAGCAGATCAGAATGCCAGTGTTCCCGTGATAATGAATTTTCAAAGAACTGCGATATCCGGAAAAACAAGGTTTCCAGACAGGTGTAATAATTGACAAATATCTCAGAGATAAAAACCGCTTTTTCCAGGGTCCTATCCTGGTCTGAAATATCTTCCACCGCTTGCCGATAGAATTCATTCAGTCGTTCAAGGTGACCACGACATTTATCGATCTCTCCTATCAATTCATTGATCTTCACATTCATAAACCTGAACCCCCTTCTGCTTGATTATATCCGAAAATTCCGGCTCAATCAGATTGATATCGAGTAAATCCAGTGGAAAGTCAGTTAATTTTTCAGCCTCACCATACATTTTAAAAAACCGTGCCGGCTCATCTACCCCTTCCACCGCGATATCAATATCGGAGTAATCGCGAAACATTGATCGGTCCAATAAAGATCCCCACTGATAAATTCTTCGGGGATGATAGCGGTCAATAATCATCTCTTTAATTGCATCAAAGTCACGAATAGCGCGGTCGTATAATACATCCAGCATTTCTTTTTTCTTCCGCTCTTTCTCCTCCAGAAACGCTTTTGCTTTTTCAATGGATATATTCATATAAATTAGCTCACTTCGTTCGCTACTTTATAGTTTTGAAAAATGACTATCGTGATTAGATTGGTGCAACACCAAAAATAGTCCAATTATCTATAATCGAATTTAATGTCCCGAGACTTATATATTAAACAACTCGGGATCCCGAAGTATTTCGGGAAAATTCCAATGTAGTAAATATTATAATCTTATTTGATTTTTTTAAATCAAATAAATCCGAGAAGAAAAAGCGGCCGTTTTATTCCCTCGATTTGAGTAGGATGGCTTAGAATCAATTGCTTCTCAACTTTAATACCCTTGAACTGTTCTCTGCCTTTGCCCCTGCCGCCAACCTCTACTACAATATCACCGTCCTGTGATCTCACCAGAAAATCAGGGGTTTTCCGACCGCGTTTACTCTTTAAGTAATCGAACTCAAGTCCTTTCATCCGCATCATTTCAGCGAAAAAATCCTCTCGGAGATACCCGATAGCTTTATCATATTCACGATAAAGCAACCTGAACGGTAAATACATAAGGACCTTCGGCTCTCTCAATACATTGGTTCCAGTAGGATAAACTGGATTAAGAACGAAGGTTTTTGCCAACAAATTGACATATTGTTCCGCTTTATATTTTGTAATGCCAATATTTCTGGAGAGAGAACTGAAATTAATCCCTTCTCCGGGAGATCGCCCGACAAACTGAACCATTTTTTTCAGGCCGGGGAGTTCATCAACCCGTAACCTGGCTACGGATGGAATATCTTTATGAATAATCTTCTCTAAAATATTCTTCAAAATTGGAAGAGGCTCCGGCTCTTCCAGTGAAAACGGCATCAAACCTCCTTGAAGATATGGATCAAAAAGATACTCGGTGCGAATATGACCATCCGTCCATCGTTTTCTGATAATATCTTCCAGGGTTAGCTTTGGAAGGGATAGATCTTTCCGGAAAAATAAATATTCTCGGTAGGTGAATGGATAAAGATATTCCAGTGTTGCCCGGCGGGAGAGATCAACGGTTGAGTCAAAGAGAGAAAGCGATACCGAACTGGTAAAGATAACCCGCATCTTCAGGAAATCAAATATCTTCTTCAAGCACCGATCATACCCGGGCTGGAAGTGTACTTCGTCGAGAAGAAGACATTTAACTCTATACCTCTCCCCCAGTTCCTCGGCAATTTCAAAAAGATCCTCGCCATCCAGGGTGTCAACAGAGAGATAAAATGTCCGCGGCAATTCCAGAGCGAGTTGTTTGAGCAGAACAGTCTTTCCAACCCCGCGAGGACCGACAATACCGATAAAATGCTTCCCTTCCGAAGAAGCTATTTTTTGATAGAGCTCTCGCTTTTTAGGATAGCGTTCCCCATCCTTGATCGCCAATTCATTTAACTGTAATAATTCTGATATCTTCATAAGTTATCGCCTGCGGCGTTAACTTAATGTAATTGCATGGCAATTTGATCAATACATTATTACACTGCTATCTATAATAGCTCTGGTATTGTTCAAAACTAATCTGATTTATGAATAAATCGGGTTAACGCCGACTATTTATTGTAGAGCAAGTTACCAAAATACCATGCATTCTGTCAAATCATTTAACAGAATGATATACATTCTGTCAAATGATTTGCCATAATGTATGCTTAGTGCCTTGAGAAGTAAATATTCGGTAACCCAGGTTAATACTGCTGGCTAGTGCCTACTCGAAAAGCCTTTTAAACCACGAAGTACACGAAGGAATTTGAAAATCAGGAAAAATTACATAGTTTTCTTTGTTTTTCTTCGTGTTCTTCGTGCCCTTCGTGGTGAATATTTAGTTTTTTGAACACAAGAAGTTGAAAATACCTTTTCGAGTAAGGTCTGGCCTGTTGCATGGTTCATCCTGATTCATAAACTACCTTACCGTTTCGAAGCGCCTCGCCATATATTAGACCCGGCCGTGAGGCAAGATCACCGAGTCGTTTTTCTGAAACCACAATGATATCCATCGGCATTAAAATATCTCGAAGGAACCTTCTGATCCGGATAGATTCCCGACGGGGATTTTCTACCTGTCCCCGGGCTACCACCAATATATCGAGATCACGAGGGTTCTTTTTCTCGGTCGCGGCAGAACCAAAGATTACAATCTTTTTGGGATCCGTCATTGATCGGATTTTGTTTGTAACAGCCAATATCTTCTCTGGTGTTACCGCCCAGTTTAACGCGGTCATTTCAACCCTCCTTCCACCCGGCAGCCTGTTGGGAGATTTCATTAAGTGACGCCGCTTTTTTCGACCGGGAAGTCTTTAATACAATTTAAAAATGAAGATCAAGTGTACCGGAAATGAATCCCTTCTGCAACATGAAAATATAATTCAGCCAAAGCAAAATAACACCTTGCTTTTGTAAGGAATATATTATATATTCCTTACATATAGTAGGGATGTATTTATATGCAATCCATTGAAAACAAGATATATAAACGTATTTGCGGCAACAGCAGGGGCTGGACATTTTCCAATAAGGATTTTTCCGATCTCGGACGTTCCGGCTCTATCGATATCGCATTACATCGCCTGCAAAAATCCGAAAAAATAAGAAGGATTTGCCGGGGGATTTACGACTACCCAAAGTATAGTGAACTACTTGGGCAATGGCTCAGCCCGGATATCGACCGGACCGCTCACGCACTAGCCCGCAGGTCCGGATGGAGGATACAACCTTCCGGCAATACCGCGCTTAATCTTCTGGGAATGTCCACCCAGGTCCCGGCACGATTTGTCTATCTTTCCAACGGCCCCAACCGTATATACCGGATTGGTGATGTCGATCTTACATTCAAGAAGGCAATGCTGAAAGAAACCGCACTCAGATACAGGGAGAGCGCCCTCCTCGTACAGGCTATAAAAGCTGTAACAGACCAAAATAATACAGATGAAATTATCGAATTAGCTCGGCGGCGCTTCTCTTCATCTGAACGGAAACGCATTCTAAAAGATACTCGATATATTACCGACTGGATAGTTGAGATTATCCGAAAAATCTGCCGGGAGGATAAAGAATGAAAAAAGTCGTTCAGCTTTCATCCGGCCAACGCCACGAGCTATTCCAGGAAACCGCTGCTCGCAAAAAAATTAAGCCAGCTATTGCCGAGAAGGATTTCTGGGTATGCTGGACCCTCGAACGACTCTTCGAAGAGGCGTCAATATCCCGATCCTTTTTGTTTAAGGGAGGGACATCATTATCAAAAGTATTCGGATTGATCGATCGTTTTTCAGAAGATATTGACCTCATTCTTGATTGGCGACTATTTTCCGAAGAAGCCCCGGAAGCAGAGCGATCGAAAACACAGCAGGATAAATTCAACTTAATCTATGAAATCCGTGGACTAAAAAGGGGCCGAGGTAGGGTGAGATTAAAGCCTTATTGTCCAATTCTCTCTGGCGGCTGTCACAGCGGCGAAACTGGCCCTGGTCACGTTGATAAGTTCTTCAAATGGGATTAACGGCTCCCCTCCCTGCTCCACCCAATCGATAAAGGCGGAGATCTCAGCCCGGTGCCCCTTATCCTGCCGCCGTGTCTTGAAGGTCCGTAACCCTTTGAACCCGTATCCCCGGGTAACCCGAAAATTCTCCATCTTCAGGACCCGGCCATCGGAAAATATTTCCAGCATCTCTTTGGGGTAACTCTTGGGACCGTTGGCGAAATAATTGACCGTTCCGATCGAACCATCGGCGAATCCCAGGATAATCGAGGTCTTGTCATCCCGGACGGCCGGGCCTTCTCCCACCATTACCGCCGAGACCGTCTTAACCGGACTTCCGGCCAGATAAGAGAGGAGGTCGACGAAATGACACCCCTCCCCGATAATCCTACCCCCTCCCCGCTCCGGATCCTGGGTCCAGTGATCGGGAGGGATAACGCCCGCGTTGATCGTCATGTTCATACAGAGAGGACCGGACCGCCCTTTGAGTAGTTCTTTGATCTTGTTGGTATGGGGACTGAAGCGTCTATTAAAACCGACGGTTAGGAAATGGGGAATGGGGAATGGAGAATGGTCAGCCCCTGTAGCCGCGGTCGTTGACCGCGGAAGGGGAACGGAAGAATCGGCCGGCCCTGTAGCCGCGGTCGTTGACCGCGGAGTGGGGAATGGGGAATCGGCCGGTCCTGTAGCCGCGGTCGCGGACCGCGGAAGAGGGAGTGGGGAGTGGTTGGCTTTTGCCTGGGGCGGTGGCTGAGGAGCAAGGGATTGGTAGGTGGAGATGATCTCATCCAGCTCGGCTTCGTTCATGGCCAGGGGTTTTTCCACGAAGGTATTTTTCCCGGCCCGGAGAGACTCAATAACGAAGCGGGCGTGGAGATGGTGGCCGACCGTGATGAAGACGGTATTGACTTCCGGATCGTCCAGGATCATCCGGTAGTCGGTAACCGCCTGCTCCCCCCCGTATTTCCGGGCCCCCTCTCTCGCGGCGGCTCCGTTAAGATCGGCGACATAGGCTAATCGAGCCGGAGTCTTAGCCAGCACCGGAAGGAGAATCGCGTTGGCATAATTGCCCGCTCCGATTACGCCCACCACCGCTTTGCCGGCGGCGGCGGAAGGAGCCTCTTTCAACCTCACCACACCGGATCGCTCAACCGGGCCGGGATACTGGAGGATAATTCCTAGCGAACCGGAACTGGACGCTATTTTATCGTAAGCCGCTCCGGCATCGGCAATCGGAAAACGGTCGGTAATCAACTCACTGACCCTGAGCCGTTTCTCCTCCAACGCGGTCAGGATCGCTTCAAAGTTCCGCTGCTCGGTCCAGCGGACAAATCCATAGGGATAATCACGGCCTCCCTCTTCATACTTCTCGTCGTAGCGTCCCGGACCATAGGAACAGGAGACCTGGAAGGAGATCTCTTTCTCATAAAAATCGCTCCGCAAAAGATCCAAACCAACCACACCGACCAGAATGATCCGCCCCCGTTTCCGGCAAGCCTGTGCGGCCTGATGGACAATCTCATTGGTCTTGGCCGAGGCGGTAATCAATACTCCATCCACTCCCCTCCCTCCTGTCACTTCTAAAGCCGCCGCGATCGGATCACCCCCCACGGAGAGATCGATAGTCCGGGCTCCGAACTCTTCGGCCAGTTTCAAGCGCTCGGAGTTGATATCAACCGCCAGCACCTCACATCCGTTGGCCCGGAGAAGCTGTACCATAATCAATCCAATCAGCCCCATTCCGAAGACCATGAACTTTTCTCCCAACTCAGGCTTCGCCAGACGCAACCCCTGCAGAGCGATACTCCCCATAACCGTAAAAGCAGCCTCTTCATCGGTAACAATCTCGGGAATCTTGGCGCAGAGATTTCGGGGGACAGCGACGATCTCGGCGTGGGGACCGTTACTGACCACCCGATCTCCCGGATTCAGATCATGGATCCCGGCACCAACTTCCAGCACCACTCCCGCGTTACAGTACCCGAGGGGGAGCGGTTGGTCGAGTTTACGGAAGACCGCGTCCAAAGTCGGGAGCAGGCCGTCAGCCTTGATCTTATCCAGAACCTGCCTGACCTTATCCGGTTTCTGTCGGGCCTTGGAGATAAGATTGGCCCGGCTGAACTCCACCAACATCCGTTCGGTCCCGGGAGAGATTAAGGTAGCCCGGGATTGGATCAACACCTCCCCGGTCCCCGGATGGGGAGCGGGAATCTCCGCCACCTCAAGTTCACCGGTCTTTAAATGTTGTAATATCTGTTTCACAGTTGAATTAGCAATTTTATTACATATAGCCCAATGCCCTGAGCCTATCTTTCAGTCTTTTCTCCTCCTGTGCGCTTATTTTATTTTGCAGGCGTGAAAGAAAATTTTAGGGCCCACACACTGTTCTCTTTTTCAATCAGTAACTTTTCCAGTTCCAAATATTCCCCCTTATAGGGCTCTTTGTTTATATCATATTGTTCTGTATCTGAGTCTACATTAAAAAGTTTATATTCCGGAGGCGCTTTTCTGTTTCTCTTAGGTCGAACCAGTTTATATCCGTCTTTAATAACAATTGTGAATATTACACTTGTTGATATTTTTTTTAGAATAAAGCAGATACTCCCCTTGTTTGTATTTCTTGAAGAAGTAGTAAGAGTTAGGAACTAAATCTTGATCACGCGTATGCAATAGCACAAATTCGGCTTTTAAAGGCGTTTCTTTTAGTAAGTCATTTTTATAAACTCGGCGGGTGCCATATTTGAACTTTCTGCGAAATAAATAGGTTGATGGCGCCCAGTTATGATCGATAACGGCAATGTATGCCGGTGCACTTCCTTGTAGAGACTTGAGGTCGTCGCCCACATTCCACAGCCACAACCATGGATGAGCTTTTAAGCTCGTAAAACTATAGAATCTGTTATAAAAGCAGCCTGTTGTAAGACTAAAACCATCTTTATTAAAAGAGCGCGGCAAATTCATTCCGAATAGTCTTTTTCGCTTTACACCAATTCTCAGAGATATAGGAATCTTAATTAAAAAAACGTCAGCAGTAACATAAGCAATAGGATAAAGCACAATACTTAGAAATAAAATAAGACCCGCAATTCTGAGCGAACGCGGTCGCCATGATCTCACCCAAAGAATTCCATAGTAAAAATAAAAAGGCAGGAAAGGAAAGAAGTGGCGGTTATATGAATAATTTTCACATCCCATATACCTCCACATAAGAAAAAGTTGACCTGAAATCATAAAAGAGGCATTCAAAAAGCAATTTCTGGTGTTTCGCTTCAAAAGAGACCAAACTACTCCGCCAAAGGCAAATATGCAGGCTGGCAGTGGAAAAAACTGCTGGTTAAAGCGGCCGGCAAATCCCCGAAAAACGAGTTCGAAACATTCCATGCTGAGAAGTTTCGAAGTTAAAAATCTTTCTCTAATTACTTTAAGCGGCCGCAACCCAGCAAATAGGTTTGACGTCAGTGTGGAAGTTTCTGGTTGCTTGAGTTGATGGACAAAGAATATTTGATACGTATAGACATAGTAAGGCAAGGCTGTAACAAGGCATACAAAGAAAAAGCATAATATATGTTTCACCACAGTAATGCGCTTTAATCGACCTGTTGTAAGAGCTACCAATACAAAAGTAACACAAGGGACTATCAATAGTGGACCGGCCGCGGGTTTGACCAGAAAAGATAAACCGAGAAAAAGCCCACTCAGGACAGCGCACGCATATGTTCGTCGGTCTTGATAGAACCCCATTACGCTAATTGTTAAGAGGGTAAAGGCCGCGAACCAAACATCAAGAAGAGGCTCCTTTACTACGTAAATCAAGGAGGTAGAAATAAACAGGGAAATAAGCAAAGCCCAGTTACCGATATCCTTGCGGAAATGATAGTACGAAAGAATAATAATAATGATTAGCGCCAAGCAATCCACAAGATTGCAAAGTCTTACGTCCTGCCATTCGAATACATGCATAGAGAATGCTCTGAGCAATAACACGCCAGGTGGCCAGGTAACATTTTCTTTGATGTAGAAGGCTATTTCGCTTAAGCTATCGCCAGCATCCATCATATCAGCAAGCGATTGTGTATATCTATATTGTAAACTCGCGTCAAACCAGGTTAGGATTCCGCGATTAGATTTCACCCAAACAATAGTATGTATTAGTACAAAAGAGACTATAAGAAAGAGAACAAAGCAGGGGAAGATCCTGCGCTTTATTTCCTCTTTTTTAATGACAAATAACAGCCATTTAATACATAATTTGGCCACTTTGTTCGGGTACAAGTTCATTATCGTTCCATGCTCTCTGAATACATCGGTTTTTTCCCCAGATCTCTCTTCCCCAGCCAGACCTCCCAGTATCCACTCCGGCATTCGCCAAGCTCGGCATCCGTAATCCAGGTCGCCCCCTGAACGGAAAAAGAAAAATAGTCCATATCCTCTTCGGGGAATACCCACTGGTAGGTTCCCTCCACAAATGGGGCCATCATTTTATTCCAGCACATGGGGGGGAAATATTCAGGTGTCTTATCATCAAGATATACTTTTTCTTTCTCATTTATCACACCCCGTTCAATACCATCGCGGAGATTGGCAAGTAGAATCCGAAGAGGAGTAAGCTGCTGCCTGATGATATCAACATGCTTATAGACCAGTAAGATATTAAAAATTAGAACAGGAATCAGTATAAGACAGATAATCAACCGGCTGGTCCTCCCGGGTTTGAATACCCTCGATATCACCGTTAGCAGCACCAGGATAATGAGTGCGTTGGGAACATACTGATAGCGGAATTGAGCGAATGGATAATAGATTTTATTGGTAGTCATCCGTCCCAGTGAGATAGTTAAAAAATTTGCCCAGTATAAAAATAGAAAAAATGCCAGAATGACAAGAGTTCCCTTCTTCTGACGGCGATATAGCAACCAGGCGCCGCCGCCCAATACAACCAGAACCGCTCCGCCGCCCCAGATGACACTTGAAGAAAGGATAGATAGATCCCATCTCAGAAGAAGTCCTCTCATCACGATATTATGGGCGATCCCTATCGGGGTGGATAGAACCGGCGCCAGATTAATTAAAATTCCGGTATAGAAAAAATTGAAGAATGGAGCAGAGATACTTAACAGAATCTGGGTGGCAGTTGGGTTGGGCAGGGAACCGGGATTAATCACCGCCGAGCGGGTCAGAAAAAAAACGCCGATATAGAATGAATAAACCACCCCCAGCATTATCAGCTCGGAGCTAGATATCTTCCCTCTCGAAGACCCGGGCAATCGGAGAAACCTCCTTCCAGAACTCAAGATGAGTACCGAAAGCGGCCAAAGAGCATACCCCTCATAAGAGAAAAGACTGAAGAGAAAGAGACAGCCGACCGCGACCAGAAGCCCTTTCTTCCCGGTACTTAAATATTTTAGATAGAGAATAAATGCCAGAAGACAGGAACTGAATCCAATCGTTATAAAAATCTGAAAAGTCCAGGTTACGATATCAAAATGGGAGAAAAGGACCGCGTAGACCGCCAGAAAAGCCGCTGTCAAAAATTTATCTAACACGAATTGGCGAGCCAAGAAATAAATCAACAGAAGACTCAGGCAATAAGTGGCGAAATGCAAGATATGATTCCAGATGAATGCTGCGCCGAAGAGCCGATGCTCCAGGTAGAGAAATAGGTGGGAGAGCGGTCGGTAGGTCCCGTCCTGCCAGGGATCGTGATTGATAATGGGGACCAAATTCAGCGGCCCGGGCGCAGAGTCCACCTGATGAAAAACATATAATGCCGACCAATAATCACTGCGGGGAGGATTGGTAAAAGAAGCAGAATAAAGAATCCCCAGCATTAAAAATAAAACCAGAAAATATATTATAACAGAATATCTTTTCATCGAGATACTTTGCTCGATTGTCAGCTCCGTTGTCGAGGCAAATCTTTTAACTTTAGGCACT
>Ga0208902_1001660_pt1 | contig 10556 bp, 10 predicted proteins | sample AntAceMetag02UKH_FD_184767 | JGI IMG/M metagenome (GOLD analysis project Ga0208902, IMG submission 184767) | Saline lake microbial communities from Ace Lake, Antarctica - Antarctic Ace Lake Metagenome 02UKH (SPAdes) (version 2) | ecosystem: Environmental > Aquatic > Non-marine Saline and...
TATACCCTTGTATATGATAAAATAGGCATTTGCCGGTAAGTTATAAGGTTTTTTGTGGCTGAACACCGCTTAACCAAGAAACTGTCGTATTATGCCTTATGTTTGCGAAGAGTGATGTTATAGTAAGATTAACGTTTGGCGGTAAGGCCAGTAAGGGATTACGGGCTTATCAAACTATCAGGATGCACCGAAATTGAGGCGAGTGAAAAAGCTCGAATACCTCCAAAACCCTTATTGGCTTTACCGCGTGTTGGCACCTGTAATTTATTATTCTATTTTCATTTTTTCAATATTCAAAGTCATTTCGTTAAAGATTGTAGTCCCGCCTTTAAAATTCCTAAATCCATTTTCATTTGGGGCTAAAATAGATTTTAATTCAAATTCTTGATTAAAAATGATTTTTGGTTTTGGAAATAAATCTATTAGAGTCATTAATCCAGGACTGCTCGCATAAACCCAACCAAAAACTATTAATTGTTTCCCATTTTTATTATCAATTATCAAGGCTTTATCAGACTCTATTAGATTGAATGAAATTACAGAATCCGGTAAATAATAATTATTACCAAATCTTACCCAACCACTAAAATTAATTCTATTAAATAATTCATTTCCTTTTTTATCTGTGATAACAATATTTAAAAAATCACCTGGATCATTCCAATCTGGTATTTGTTTAAGAAAAATTTTAAACGTATCAATTCCCTCATTTACAATAAATTCCTCAATAGTTTTAAATTCAGCGGTCTTACTCAGCTTGTCAATATATTCATTTGTATAAAAATCTTTAATAAATTCTGATTTTACATTTGAATTTTTAATTTGAATTGTGTCTTTAATTTTAATACCCTTTTCAGAATCACTTTTTTTAATATCAGTTTTACATGAAATTACTAATAAATTAAAAAATAGAATAATAATTATTTTGTTCATAACTTTTTATGTATTTGGGTTCTGAAATTATGTTCGTTAAGATACATACTTTACACAAGTTAAAGATTAACGTTTTGCCAATATGTGTTGGCTGGGATTTCGAAGCCAATCACCTGCCAAACCGTTAAATTTTTCATTAAATGTACAAACTTTAAATAAACCACTGACTCCCAACTTACTTATATTGGCTGTTACCACACGTTTTTTCAATCAATCAATTAATACTTATTGCTTTTTTTTGATTGTTACTTTAATGGAGATAGCTGCTCCAATACTCGCATTGGCACAAAATATTCCAACTTTACCATTTGCATTAACACCTAAGTTAAATTCAATTTGATCAACTTCATATTTGGTAGAATCATTTGTTTCAAGAGCGTCCATAGTTTTCATTAGCTTTAATATCTCCTTAGACACTCTGCGTGAATCAACCTCAAAATCAGATGGCACAGTTGCTTCTGCCTCTAAAAATGTTTTTTTATCAGATAGAACACTATCTCTATATGACGTTCCTGTTGTAATTACTGTAATTTTATTATCCATGATTATTATCCTTTATTTTTTTAATAAAATATTACTATTTCTTATGAAAACTGGGCAAGATTCATTAAGACCAGAGTTAGTAATATAACCATCACAATGTTCACAACTTTTGCTTAGTTGCGGCTTGGAATTAAAATATAGTGGGCATTTTATTTTAGATAAATAAAAAAGATTCCCTAATAAATATATTCTTTCACTATAAGCAAGAAAATGACCACCAAATAATTCGTCAAATTGGACTTTGTTTTTTTTATCTCCAGAATATAAGATACCTGGGGTTTCAATGTTTTCTGCAAGAACATTGACTATTGGTACACTATCTGTAAGATCTTTTTGATTCCAAGATAGTATTCTGCTAGGCCTTTTATACCACCAATCAACAATCATACAAAATAAAATTTCTAAAATCCAAGAACCATCAAAATTGTAATGATGCATAATAATTTCACAATTCTTTGCAAGTAATGATCTGAGAGATTCTAAAGATTCCAGGGGATTAGAAAGTCCAGTTATTTCAGACATTTGCACAAAGCATTTCTTCACATCATCATCTGTGTTTGGCTTATCAAGTAATCGTAATTTTTGACTTTTTTGTAGAATTATTTTCATATTTCGGGCCAAGGTATATTCACCAAGCTTCAATATAATATCATCCATTGGCTGATTAAAAAGCATAAAATAAATTAATGGCTCAATATGAGATAAGTTTTCTGAAGCAATCCATACTGCTAATCCTGAATACTTTGAGATATTTGCTTTAGGTATTTCAAGAAATGCTTTTTTGATTATCTTATTTGCAATATCCCTATTTGGGGCATTTTTTAAAAAATCAATTTCATAGTAAGCAGCATAATTTTCAAGAATCATATTTCCTGTAACTGGAAAAACAAACCCATCTCTTAGTGATAAAAACAATGGAGAACTCTGTATTAGATTACCATCTTGTTTTATTGGTAGGTTGTTTCCCCATAAAGTATATGTTAGCCCCTGAAATTCTTCATTATAATATCTATTATTTAATATTGCACGAGTAAAATCTTCTTGTTCCTTTTCTTTTTGAAAAACTTCTGATATGTTACAAGACACCTCACATATTGGATACTTTAAAAGACCTTTCTTTTTTAAATACATAGCTTTTTTTTCAAAAGTAGCAGCAGAATCGTGAAGCATTCTTAAATAGTTATACCCCCAAATTGTACCAAAAAACTGAAGATAATGAGATACTTCGTGATGCAAAGCTGCCATATCAGAAATTGCCTTTTCAGCTTGCCAATCATCAAATTTGCAACATTCTTCAAACTCACCAGGCTTAAATATTCTTGGAACTCTAATCCCAAGAGTAATAGGTTCAATATATGCTCTGGTATCAAAATTCATGCAGTGCCTTTTTTATAAATGTGTGGTAACATAAGTATAAACGGAATATTCCGTTTATATCTTATATATTTATAATAGTATGTTTTGTTAAAAAACAGATTAATGATGCTTTTGATATATAGAATATGATTTTGCATAATCTAATTTTTCAAATATACAAAGATTTTGTTAATATGGGAAAAGAAATTATTGATTAAAGGATTGAAATAATTATTTTTGATTGAAGGCTTTTGCTGGTAAGTTATAAGGTCTTTTGTGGCTGAACACCGTTTAACCTTGTCTATTCTTATCTTAAACTCGGACATAGCTATCATGGTGAAAAGAGCATGGTATTGATACTTAACGAACCGCTGTATACGAGACCTCCCGAAAGCTTTCGGGATTTAGTGGTGTGAGAACTTCTCCCTGTCAGTATTTACTGATGGGGCGGGCTAATCGATTATAGCCTGTGCAATAGCCTGGTTTTTTTAACTGTTTTCAATTCTAAATAGTTTATCATCTTCAGATAATTTTGCGATGAAGAAATCTTCATTGTCAAGTTTTTCTGGTAATTTATCTCTAAGAATCGAAGCGACAAATTGAATATTATTCTTATTGACAAGCTGAGCAATTTTAACAAGTTGATTATCATGCATTAATTCTTTCTTGTCGTTTAGTATAAAATGCAAACAGGGAATATTTTCTTCATCAGCAAAAAGAGTATAGGCAATGTCAAAGCAAGAAATCTCACCTTGTTTTTTTCCAGAGCTAAAATTTGTATTAAATGCACTAAATTTATACAAACGTTGACCTTTCCTATTTATAATTTTATCATATTTTAAAGCATATTGCTCTCCATATAATAATTCAGATGTGGAAGAAAAATGTTTGTTAAATTTATTTAATTGAGTTTTAACAATTGCTTCAAAATCATCTGAAAAAAGTTCTTCGTCTATCGATTTTAAGTCTTCGTTATATAATTTAAGACTTCTTTCGACCTCCTCTAATTGCTGGATAATATTTTCATATTCTCCTTTATTTCTATATTTTTCATTTAATTCAACGATAAGACTCTCCAATTCCTCGAAAGAATCACTTTTTGAAATAATCTGCGAAAGTGTTTTTTCTTCTTCCAGTAATTCTTTTAATTCATCTTGTTTTTTTCTAATTTTTTTGTCTAAAGCTGGAAGTTCTTTTGTTATAAATTTTTGCTTTTCCTCAATCATTTGATTGTGATACTTAACTAAATCATCGAAAGATTTTTGAATACTACCAACAGCACTTGTAAATTGCTCATAAACCTGATGCAATTGTTGTAAATCAATATTTGAAATTGAATCCATCAAACCTTCATTGGCCTCTTTTATCAATTCTTTTCTAATATTCAATTTGCTAATCTCAGAACTAGTTTTATTTATATGATATTTCAATTGATTTAATTGGTTTAAATCAGATTCGAAATTTTCATTTATATTTAAATTAGATTTTTTCTTATTTAATTCTACAATATCATTTTCAATCAAAGACAATGTAGTTTCGTATGCTGATTTGGTCTGAACTTTTTCCAGACGATTTTTAAAGGTAGTTTCATGCTTAATGCCCTCTAGTATTTCTTGTTTTTGATTTCCTCTAGTAAATTCGCAACCTAATAAAAATAAATGTAATGTTTCATACTCTGCATCAGATGTATATCCATCAAGGGTTTTTAAAGTATTGTTAATGCTTAAATCTTTATAACGGATATTATGTGATATAATCTGTCTAAATGTCGGTTTTTGAGCTAGATGTTCAGGAAAAAATAATTTTAATAATTCTGGTTCAAATTCATCATCAATATAGTGAATGCTATTAATTTTCCTAATAACTTTGGAGGCAGAACTTAAAAAATTACGCTCTATAACAATTTCAGGAGCATTATCATCATCAAGATTCTCAGAAAGGCATAATGTTATTAATACTTCATTGTCAATTAAAAAGTCTTTGACCAATTTATAAACTTCTTTTTTATTTTCAGGGTCTTCCCAAATATGCTTTTTATTTGCACCAAAACAGAAATCAACAAGCTTCAATACAGTTGTCTTACCAACACTATTGCCAGTTATTTGTCCTTCACTTTCATCTACAATAAGATTAATTCCTTTGCGAAATTCAATTTCTCTTAATACACTTGCCCCCATTGATATTGTTAATGACTTTAAGAACATATCTGGACCTTTCCTTCATTTAGTTCAGCAACATCAATTAAATAAAGCCAATCAAGACATAAAACATAAGTAGAAAAAGACATATGTCGAATAGCTTTAACATTTTGATAAAGTTCCAAAAAGTCAAGTGCCATTTTATTCTGCAAGGCTTGTAAAACGGTTGCTCCATTAAAATAGATACTATTTTCAGGTTGTATATTATCAGGTAGAAGCATATTTATAATTATCAGGGTTTTCAAATATTTTACAGCGAATAAATGCATCAACTACAAGAATGTCAATACATAATTCTAATTCGTCTATTGGTATTTCTTGGTAATTAGCACTTTCTAGTATTCTCTCTTTAATTCTTTCAATTATTGTTAGAAAAATTTTGTCAGCATTATTCTCCCCTTTGAATTTGATGTATTCTCTTTTTATTGTCGCAAGAACAGAATTACTTTTATTTGAACCTAACCTATCAAATTCTGAATATTTCGAATTCACTTTTTCATAAAACAAACAATATTCTTCAACTATAGCCTTTGCAATATCTAAGTCATTATGATTTATTTTTCTATCAATCTCGAATAGATTTACTGACTCTATTTTATTAGCATCATCCCATTTTTCGTTTGCTAAAATATTAATGACTGTTGCTAAATTTGAGTCAAGCTTTATGATATCAACATCTCCACCTAGTTCCTCTTTTATAAGGAGATATATTTCTTTTTGTTTAAAAATACTTAGAGTTAAAATATTGCTCAGGATAGATACAATATCATAAATATCTTGTGAGGGTGAAAATGTAATTGCATGAGGATTCTTAAAAGTAGAAGACCTTAATTCAGAGGCATCCTTAGCAATAGATATAAATTTAAAGGTGTAATCCAAATATTGTTTAAATATTTCTTTTGATAAAGTTGATTCAATCTTTCGTTTTGTGCTTGTTGCTGAAACCTGAAAAATTATTTTATTCTTATGGTCTATTAAATCAATAGCTTCAACATTTTGCAATTTGTCATTTAAATTTTCTAGCTCATAACCATAAAGTAAATTAAAAAAATGAAGATAGAAATTTTCGGAGTGCATGTGTAGATTAAGCATATTGAGTTTACCACCATCAATTATTCTTTGTGCATTGATATGAAGGTGCTTGTCAATATAATCGTAGTATACGCTTCTGCTCATTTTTTTTAATTATAATATTGCAAATATATCTGTTTTTTATTCAATTCGTAAATTATTATGTAGATATCAACTTGCATTGGCTATAACGTTAAGTATAACGGAATATTCCGTTTATATCTTATATATCTATAATAGTATGTTTTGTTAAAAAACAGATTAATGATATTTTTGATATAAAGAATATAATTTTGCATAATCTAATTTTTCAAATATACAAAGATTTTGTTAATATGGGAAAAGAAATAATTGATTAAAGAATTGAAATAATTATTTTTGATTGAAGGCATTTGCCGAAAAGTTATAAGGTTTTTTGGGGCTGGACACTGCTTAACCAAGAAACTGTCGTATTATGCCTTATGTTTGCGAAGAAAATATTATTATTATTTCCAGTTTTGAATCCAAGGCGCTAAGCGGGTTTCTTCGTACATCTGATTAGCGCTTCCAAGGCGCTAAGCGGATTAATATTTAGAGAAAAATATTCTATTCCAATAAACTATGTTTTTTCTTCAGATAAAATTGATATGCTTTTGTGCCTCCATAAGCAGCCCCTAATCCCAGAAGTATAAATAAACCACCTCCAATGGGAGCTCCACCATCTTGATTTCCTGTTTCTCCATGACCTCCTGCTGGTGGTGGTGGTGGAACATCCTGCGAAAGCAATGAAATTGGTGCGATTAAACAAATTGTTATACTTAGGATTGTGATTAATTTTTTCATTTTTTTCATTTTCTAAAAATTTTCTTTATTTATTTCTCATTTAATAAATATCTTTTTACTTGCTACTTTGTTGTTGCCAACAACATTAACAATATAATTTCCAGCAGAAACATTTACTATGACCTCTTGATGTTCGTTACCGGTTAATTGAGTTTCAATAAGTTTTTGTCCATATATATTTATTATTCTAATTGTACCTTTTTGATGTTCAGGATTTAGAATGTTTATTGTTTTATTTGATGCCCATATTTGGATTTTGCTTAATTCTGTTTCCGGTTCTTCAATGCCAACTGATTTAAAATGCAGCAAAAATCGTTGCACATCATCTCCTTCTTCTGAAGTAAATGAATAAACAGGATTATTAGTAAGATTTTGAGTATTATTAGTTTTTAGATCAGTTAAGTAAACATGATAATCAGGGATAAGATTCTCTATTCCTTCAGCTTCGATATAGAAAGTGGAAGAGGTGTTTTTTGTAAAATAGAGCGGAATATTCAGCTCTTCTTTGAGCTCAGGAAGTGTATTCGTAGAGAGCGCTTTCCCCTTAGCCATAGTATAGAACAAGGGAGCATATCCACTCATAAAATATGAGTCGAACTCAATGTCAATATTTTCAGTTGACAATGGATCAAATTTAATAATACTTTCTTGTGCTGTACCGTTTTCTGTATCATAACCAGTGAGTTTTATTATGTTTGCCTCTGTACCCTTATACCAGTTTTGGGAATTATGTGTACGGTCTCCTGCTTTTATGATTAGTGAACCTGAAGAAGATGTTACTCGAACCATAAAGCCCTGCATTGCCGGAATGATGCCTGAGGATGCTGCCACATCAATATATGCAGCTGAGCTTTCTTTCCAAATTTTAGCAGTAGCAAATACATTGGTTAGACCCCATGAAGTTTTGTTCCAGTACAATGCACTTGAGTATGGATTGCCAAGCAAATGCCAACCGGTATTTGGCGATTCGGTAGTATAAGTTAAGCTTGATTTACTAACATTTGCAACATTAGGAACACCTGAGAATTCATGTGATACTACAGAACTTGACCCATAGGCCACAAGATATCCCTTACCCACAGTGAAATCGTTTTCAAAACCCGAATTCCATGTAGCAGTACCACTCTTGGTATTTATCCAATTGTTTGTTGTTTCATCTTCTTTCCAACTATAAAAGTCCTCATTAGCAGTTGGTGGGTCAGGAACAAAATTTGAACGAATTGCTTGCATTGTAACGGGTGAAGAAAGTAGATGCCATCCATCAGTAGAATTAGTCCATGTCGTAATTGAACGTTGAAAAGTAACACTTCCAGTAGCAGTACCTTCTACTATCAGAGAGCCGGTACCCAAACTTGTACTGTTTATTGTAAATGTACTGCTATTAGTAAGGTCATTTCCAACTGTAAGTTTTCCATTATAATCAATTGTGAGTATGCTTCCTGATGCAACTACAAGGTTGTTACACTCAGCGGTTGTTGCTCCACTGATCGTAGGCTCAGTTGATGTATTTGCTATAGAAACATTATCGGTAGAGCTTGGCAAGACACCAGAATGCCAGTTTGAAGCATTAAACCAATCCGTCGATTTGGCAGTACCTATCCAGCATTGGGCTTCCCATGAAAAAAATGGATAACCGCTGTTTGTTGTCCCATCTATGCTCCAATAATCGTTGGTGCCGTTTGTTGTTTCACCTATAAAATCCCAAGATGTAAAAGTTGATTGGGTTTGCATTTGTGTGGTTGTTTTGGCAGTGGCGCCAGTTGCTGTTGATTGATTAGATGCTTCACTATCGAAGAAGTTGTTAGTGTAAGTGCCGGAATTATCTGTTCCCACAAAGCCCTTATCGGTTTCACTCCCGCAACTAACATCCCCTATGCTATAGCATTTTTCAATTGTCGAGGTTTCTGGTCCCGATTCTTCAATAAGACCACAAAAACCTCCAAAGGAGGTCTCAGTTCCACTTGTTCGGGTTACATTACCTTTACAGTAGCAGGTTATTATTTGGGAGAATCCAACATCAAATTTACCAATAAAACCTCCCACATTTTCCGTTCCGGAAACATTACCAGTACTAAAGCACTCTTGTATGGCATTCTCTGTATTTCCTATAAACCCCCCTACAACAGAAGTGCCCGAAACATTGCCTGTACTATAGCATCTGGTTATTGTTCCCATGGAACTTGCTGCGAAACCTCCTGCCTCATATCCACTAGAATTAACTGTTGCAGTAGAGTAGCAATTGGCAATAGAGCTTCCTGAATTTACCTGTCCTACCAGCCCTCCAACAGTGCTGGTTCCACTAACTGATCCTGATGACCTGCAATCGTTTATTGCTCCATAGGGTTGGCCTACTAAAGCTGCAGTTTGTCCTCCTCCAGTAATATCAACATTAACTAAATTGATATCATCAAGATCGCCTGTATCACTAATTCTGCCAAAAAATCCTATACGTGATATACTTGGTCGATTGATATACAGATTTTCAATCATAAATCCATTACCATCATACAATCCATCAAAATCCGTTGAACCATAAGAACCTCCTCCGATAGGAATAAATCCGTTACCACTATTGTAAAAATCCCCGTCACTCTCAAAGTCAGCAGCTGTAAATGTAATGTCTGCTGTTTGAATAAAATGTTTTGTCCATTCTCCAGAATATTCACTTAGGTATCTCAAATCAGTTTTGTTTGCAATCTGATAAGGAGCGATGGAAGTTCCGGAGCCTCCGCTATATGTTTGAGCCATCAGGCTTGTGCTCAAAGTTACTGCAAAGAGCAGGATTGCTAATTTTGTTAATAATTTTTTCATTTTTTTTAATTTAAATTTTTTTTACACTAACGAACAGATTTCTAAGCATATTCAATATCCCTCAAATTATCAATCACTTCTACGAGGCTTGATGAGCCAATTGTTTATTCTACTGCCATTATAATAAGTATTTAATTAATAATTAATTCCTGTGCTTTAATATTAGAGAGACAGGATTACCTCAATGTTGAAAGCGGTATCCAAAAAAGTGTGCCAATAAATTCCGGGTTTTAAAAATAAGTGAAAAATATGGCTAAAGGTCTCTATAAGAGAATCAAAATATATTAATTAAATTTTAGAAATCGGGAAATCGTAGAAATGGTTGTAGATTGGGAATTGAATTCATTAAAAAAAACGCACACAAGTGCGGAAATATGTTATTATACCAACTGAACATCAAAATTACCGATATATTTCGTTTCTTTTTCCTTTCTCTGAGTTATACTAACCCATCATAGAATCTTGTAATATTATATGCATCTTTTGCACCTACTATTCTTCATAATTTAGTTCCATAGCTACAGCTATGTAAAGAAATTATTCATCTATTAGGCACAAAATATGCTATCTGCTAAATACAAAATTCTATCACGGGTTAGTTTAAATATTATTTCCGTCCATACGGATGCAATAAATATTTGCCTTGACAAAGAAAAAAATATTTCAAAATATTTATCAGAAATTTAGAAATTCAGTTGAATTGTGTTAAAATCCAAACATAATTAGAATTATTTTTCTAAATTTGTACTGCGAATAGGAAAACTTTAGGTGATTTTTTGAACCGAAGTTTATCTTGTATAGTGAGGGTTTTTACCCTCACTA
>Ga0208902_1001665_pt1 | contig 10539 bp, 9 predicted proteins | sample AntAceMetag02UKH_FD_184767 | JGI IMG/M metagenome (GOLD analysis project Ga0208902, IMG submission 184767) | Saline lake microbial communities from Ace Lake, Antarctica - Antarctic Ace Lake Metagenome 02UKH (SPAdes) (version 2) | ecosystem: Environmental > Aquatic > Non-marine Saline and Alkaline...
CATTAGCTGCTCTAAATCTACCTTCTCATGTTTATCTAGAAAATCCCAGATTTCACCAGCTACTATTCCAATTTCTGTAATCATCTTTCTTTATTTATGCTCCCGCAAAGAGGGCAACTCCAAAACTCAAACAAAATCGAAACAAAATACACTGCTGCGCAAACCTCACATTTTCTTCTCTCTAGCTGCATCTCCTTCTTAGCCAATGAATTACGTCGATTGTTTACATACTCCAGAAAAAAAGCAAATACCAACCAACCACTTAAAATAATAGCTATAAACAACGAAAGCTCTATTTGCATTTATTTTACTACCCCTTCTAGTTTTGTCCAGAAAAATCTATGGTCAAGGAAAAAAGTCGCCTCCCGAAGATATTCCTGTAAATAGAAATTCCCGTAGGAGTTAACTGGCAATTTCTCTGGATAGAGAAAAAGAACCTTCCCATATGGTGAAACATAAGCCTTATAAGAAACATTTTCCTCCTCCCGCGAAGAAAAAACAACCGGTCTCTGCCAAAGATAAAGATAACCTTGCCGATTTTTTGTATCTTTTAAGGGAAAAAAGGGTTTAGTAATTTTGGGAATAAGAAAACTCAAATTAGGACTTTCTCTGTTTCTAAAAAGATCTGAACCAGGAAAATAAGCGGAAGAAGAAGAAAAATACTCCCTTCTAAGATTATCTGAAGGAAAATTTACACTCTCAGGAAAGGTGACCTCCTTTTTCCCAAGAAACAAATCTTGATCACTAAGTATATTAAACCAGCTGTAAAAAGAAGGGTCACCCTTTGCAGTAATTTGCAAAGAACAAAAAAATCCAACTACTAGGTGCAAAAGCGCCGAAAGTGCTAAAGGAAAAAGTATAACACATTTCTTTTTCATCAGAAAAGATTTAAGATTACTCGTCGTAAGTAGTGGCGATCCCTATCTTCTCTATTCCAAATCTCTTGCAAACATCCCATATCTTTACCACTACCCCTAAACTAGCGTCTCTATCAGCTTTGATAAAAATAGAAGCAAATTTTCTTTTCTTTATAAAATCTTCAATTTCTTTGATCGTTAAAGGCTTACCTTCAAGATAAATTATATCCTCGCTGGAAATAACTACTGTTAAAGATTGGATACCAATCTCTTCCGGTGCCAATACTTTAGGGAGTTTAACGTTAACACCAGGAATAACTATAAAACTAGAAGTAAGCATGAAGAAAATAAGTAGAAGAAAAATACAATCAATCAACGGAGCAATATCTATCTGCCGTAAGCCTGCCTCTATTCTTGCACTTTTTCTAAATTTCATCAGTATACCTGCTTTGCGGCAAAAATTCTAAAAGTTCAGTAGCTGATCTCTCTGCCCCAAGTGTAAGTAAATTGACCTTATGGACAAAATAGTTATACATAATATAACTTGGTATAGCCACACATAATCCAGCGACTGTGGTAAGAAGAGCTTCCCATATTCCGCCAGCTAAGTCAGATGGGTTAACCAACCCCATACTCACTGTCTTTTGCTCAATAATATAAAAACACTTAACCAAACCCACCACTGTTCCTAAAAGACCTAAGAGTGGTGAAACATGGGCAATTGTGCTTAAAAAATTCAAATTCTTCTCAAGCTTTGGTATTTCATACAAAGAATTGTTTTCCATTGCCTCTTTGATTACATCTTTAGGTTCCTCATAATGACTAAGGCCCGATTTTAAAATGTTAGTTGCATAAAAAGGATTTTTCTCACAAATGTCAATTGCTTCCGTTATCTTATTCTTGCGCACCAAATCTAATATTTTTGATATAACTAATAAATTATTACTTTTAATGCTGATATAAAATATCAATCTCTCTACGATAATCGCTACAGAAAAAAATGAACTCAAAATTATTGGTATAATTAACCAGCCGCTTTTTGTAATTAACTCCCACATAATACCTCCTCAATGAGACTTACATTTTTTTACTAAAAAATGTTTAGTCGAATTGATACTGAGGGAACGAAAGTTCCCGAAGTATCTTCTCCAATTAATATTATTTAACATTTACTTTTCCCCTAACTCTTCCAACCTTGCCTCGGCTATCTTAGCCTCTTTGACACCCAAATTAATTATTTTCTGGTAAGTTTTCTCGGCCTCTGCTCTTTTACCTATCTTCTCATAAACTCGAGCAATACGAAAGTAAGCTTTAACGCTATAATTTGTAGAACTGTTTTTCTCGGAATCTTCTTGGTCAGAAAATGCATAAATAGCTTTAAAATATTCCTCTATTGCATCTTGTCCTCTATCAACTTTTTCTAAGCATAATCCTAAGGTAAATCTTAACTCAGGATTATCTATATCCTCGGCAATTGCTCTCTGGAAAACCGTTATTGCCTGACGGTAATCCTTCATTTCCTTCAAGAGAAATGCCTTTTCGGCAAGAGCAATTTTAGAAATAGAAGAATCCGATTCGATAAGCTCATCATATAGTTTTAAAGCTTTTTGGAACTCTTCTTTTTGGAAAAAAACCTTTGCTAAATAAAATTTGCCTCTTAGAGCTAAAGGCGTCTGTCGCTTAGATAGTCTTTGGAAATAGCTTTGGGCTTTTTCTAGGTTGCCTCGATTCCAATAAAGATGGCCTAAAGAAAGTAAAGCTTCTTGGGCTGAAGAAGAATCCTTGTAGTCACTAATAATCTTCCTGTAATATCCTTCGGCTTCAAAATAGTTCTCCTCCTTCTCACATACCCCCCCTAAATACAAAGCTACAGAAGCAGCATACTGTGAATGAGGATACCGAGTAAGAAAATCCTTCCACACTTTTTTGGCTTTGCTAAATGAAGATAAGTTTAGATACACATTACCCATATCAATATAGGCTAACTCCGCAATTTCTTCACCCTTGAACCTATCGGCTAACCTTTGAAAGACTGAAAGAGCTTGCTCGTAATCCTCCTGGTTAAAAAGACATTTTCCATAAAGATAATTAACTTTAGAAATTAGCTCATCCCGGGGAAACTTATCAACAAAATCATCCAACAGACTTTTTGCTTCGGTATAGTCTTCTCGGGAAAAATATCCAACAGCCAAATAATATTGAACCTGAGGTATAAGTTTCGAAGAAGGAAAATTGCTCTTAAGATTCTTCAGAGCTAAAAAGGCCTTCTTAAGATCCTTATTTTTTAAAAAACACATTCCAATTTGAAATTGAACATAGTCAGCATATACCGTATTAGGTTGTGCTCTTAAAATACTGTTATAGATATCTAAAGCCTCTGTGTATTTGTCCGTTTCTTGATAGGCATCAGCAATCTGAATCTGAGAGCTCACCCTTACAACAGGATTATTAGCATATTCTAAGGTACTCTTAAATTCATCTATTGCTTTCTTGAATTTACCATTCTTTAGGTAACACCATGCCAAACCATAGTGTGCCTTATTAACACTCTCTATGTAGCGTACGCCTTTAAAATTATCAAGCAAATACTTATAAACGGAAATAGAATCGTTTAATCTACCCATCTCATAAAGAAGGTCAGCCTTATTTAAATAAGCCTCAATTAAAAACTTGCTTTTAGGATAATCTCTTATGAAAATATTAACAATTTCTAAGGCCTGGATGTAATCAGCGATCTTAGAATAATAAACTCCTTGCGAAAAAAGGCGTAATCCTTTATCCCTTATCTTGTCAATGTTACCCTTAGCTTCAACTTTGTCACCCTTTTCGATATAGGTAAGCCCTAATCCCTGATAGATTAAATCCTTAAGCTCTACATTGTGACTATCTTTTAAAGCATTTTGATAGCTGCGCAAGGCTTTGTTCCACTCATCCCTAATGTAATAACTTTCTCCAAGGTAAAAATACACTTTTGAACGAAGAATTCCATTAGGGAAGCTTTTAACATAATTCTCCCCTGAAAATATAATCTGATCGTACTTTTTCTTCTGAAGATAAATGCTTAAAATTTGCAAATAAGCGTTGCTGATTACTTCCTCTTGAGTACACTCAGTAATAATTTTATTAAAAATTTCTTCAGCTTTGTCTATTTTACCCAACTCTAGATTACAGCTTCCAGTTAAATAATAAGCTTCCCAGATAAATTTAGAGTCCGGATAATCATCTATAATCTTTTGAGTGTAGCTTAAAACTTCCTTGAAATCCTTTCCGCGAAAATAAATAATACTTAACCAATGGTAGGTTTCGCTGAGGATGTCTTCTTTCTCTTGACTCCTCTCGATCTCAGAAAAAATCTCTAAGGCTTTCGCATAGTTTTCCTTATGATAATAACATTTAGCTACATATAGTTTAGCCTCATAAAACAAAGAGCTCTTAGGAAAATCTCCTATAAATTTCTTAAAAAGTGAAAGAGAAGCATCATAAAAGTCATCGGAAAAAGCTTTAGCTGCAATATGAAATTTCTCTTCTTCCTTAATACTAGAGAAGCTCGGAGAAAATAGAAGCACTGATAATACTAAGCTTAAAATAAGAACTTTTAAAATTCTTTGCATATTATAAATTATTAACCCAACTTACTCTTTAAAAACTTTCCGGTATAAGAAGCGGTACAAACCGCAACCTCCTCCGGTGTCCCACAAACGACAACTCCTCCACCGCTATCTCCACCCTCAGGCCCTAAATCAATAATATAATCAGCACATTTTATCACATCTAAATTATGTTCTATAACTAAAACCGTATTTTTTTTATCGACTAAGCGGTGTAATACTGACAAAAGCTTTTTTATATCATCAAAATGTAAACCAGTTGTCGGCTCATCAAGGATATAAAGAGTCTTTCCTGTTGCCTTTTTCCGTAATTGAGAAGCCAGTTTAATCCTTTGTGCCTCCCCCCCAGAAAGTGTAGTCGCTGCCTGCCCCAAACCAATATAACCCAAACCAACATCTTTTAAAGTTTGTAAAATATTCTTTATCCGAGGAAAATTTACAAATAATTCGTAGGCCTCATCGACATTCATCTCTAGAACATTAGATATATTTTTACCCTTGAATTTTATTTCTAAAGTTTGCTTATTAAAACGTTTACCGGCACAAACTTCACAAGGCACGTAAACATCAGGAAGAAAGTGCATTTCTATTTTTTTAGTTCCCTCACCATTGCATTCCTGGCATCTTCCTCCAGAAACATTAAAACTAAAACGAGCCGGCCTGTAGCCCCGCATTCTTGCTTCAGGCAATTCTTGAAAAACATCTCTGATATAGGTAAATACTCCAGTATACGTTGCCGGATTAGAACGCGGTGTTCTGCCAATCGGAGATTGATCTACGATGATAACCTTATCAATGTTCTCCAGACCAACTAATTCCTTGAAATCACCAGGCTTTTCGCGTGAATTGTAAAGACTCCTGGTCAAGGCTCTATAAAGTATATCCTCTACTAAAGTTGACTTACCTGAACCAGATACTCCAGTCACACAAATAAATGTTTCTAAAGGAATTTTTATGTCTATATTTTTTAAATTATGTTCCCGGGCACCTTTTATGCCTAGAATTGGCTTATCCCTGTAAGATCTTCTATCCAAAGGTTTAATAATTGATTCGTCGCCTCTTAAATATTTAGCAGTTAAAGTGTCCTGTGCAAGTAACTGCTTTCTTTCTCCAGAATAGACAACTCTTCCTCCTTTTACTCCTGCTCCTGGCCCTAAATCAACTATCCAATCGCTAGAATGAATCATTTGCTCATCGTGCTCAACGACAATTATCGTATTGCCTAAATCTTTTAACTTTTTCAAAGTATTAATTAACTTGGTATCATCTCTAGGATGAAGCCCGATTGTCGGCTCATCAAGAATATAAATCACCCCGGAAAGAGATGAGCCTAATTGCGTGGCTAACCTTATCCTCTGGGCTTCCCCTCCAGAGAGTGTGGAGCTTAATCTATTCAAGGAAAGATAAGCTAACCCCACGTTAATACAGAAACCAAGACGCTTCCTTACTTCTTTTACAATTGGCATAGCAATTTTCTCTTGGAAATCGTTAAGCTTCAGTAAAGAGAAAAATTCAAAGCAATCTTCGATGCTCATCCTTACCACATCCCATATTGTTTTTCCACCAACATAGACACTCAAAGCTTCTGCCCGCAAACGCTGGCCTAGACACTTCGGACAATCTAGCTTTGACATATATTTGGATATCTCTGTCTTTCGATATTGACTGTCAGTGGTATTGAATAATCTTTCTAGATTAGGAATAACTCCTTCAAAAGGCTTACCCCAAACATAAGTATCTTCATCGCCATAGAGAATCTTTTTCCTTGTTTTGCTTGAAAGGCGATTAAAAGGAGTGTCCATTGATATTTTTAGACCTTTTGATAATTCTCTAAGTAGTGCTCTATAATACATAATATAACCTCGACCGCCTCTTCGCCAAGCTGCGATTGCTCCCTCTCGTAAGGTCTTATTCTTCTCGGGAATAATAAAATCAGGGTCAAACTCCAATTTTATACCTAAACCATTACAATCCGGGCATGCTCCATAAGGGGAGTTAAAAGAAAACTTTCTTGGCTCCATCTCGCCCAAAGATATTCCGCAATTGCTACAGCTTAATTGAGTATTAAATAAAAACTCGCAAGATTTGCTATCATCAACTATCAAACAAAATCCTTGAGAATGCTTTAAGGCTGTCTCTACAGAGTCAGCAATCCTATCCCTATAATCCTCTGAAACCTTAATCCTATCGACAACAATCTCAATGTTATGCAATTTATACCGGTCAAGTTTTAACTTATCACCCAATTCGCAGATCTTACCGTCAACTCTTACTCGAGCAAACCCATCTTTAAGAAGTCTCCTAAACAAAGCATGATAAAGGCCTTTCTTGCCTCTGACTACCGGAGAAAGAATAAGTATCTTATGACCTTTAGGCAAATTCACCACCTTATCAATTATTTCTTGAGGTGTTTGTTTAGTGATTGGTTTTAGGCATTGAGGACAGTAAGGTTTACCAATACGGGCAAAGAGTAAACGTAAATAATCATAAACCTCAGTTTGAGTAGCCACGATAGACCGTGGAGAACCACCAGCTGTCCTTTGTCCAATGGCTATTGCCGGAGAAAGGCCTTCAATGTGTTCAACATCCGGTTTCTGGAGCTGATCTAAAAATTGACGAGCATAGCTAGAGAGGCTCTCTACATATCGACGCTGTCCCTCAGCATAAATTGTATCAAAGGCTAAAGATGATTTGCCTGAGCCTGAAAGACCAGTAATAACAATCAACTTATTCTTAGGTATCTTTAAGTTGATCTTCTTTAAATTGTGCTCTTTAGCACCTCTTATAATTATATAATCATCCATAATTTAGTATATAGTCGATAGTCGAAAATATACAGTAAATACTTCGACCGATTAGCTTCCGATTTTTAAAGGAAAAAAAATCTTCTTTAATAATTGTTGCGTGGAAAGAATAGCTAAGGCGCTTGTCTTCGGGTTTGTTTTTGAAGGGATATTCTCTACTTTTATACTCAGTTTAGCTTCCTCGGAATCTACAACAATATGATGAACATTTCTCTTTAGTTTTGGGTCAGCTTTTATACAAACCTCGACCCTCTTAAAGGCTGAAGCCAAGGATATAGCAACTGCAACATTTATATTCTTGGGAAAATGCTTTATCGCTTCTTTTACACTTCCTCTAAACACTACTCTTTCTTTCTTTAGGTTGGTTAAGTTTATCTTCTTCTTTTTCAAATAATCAGCACCGATAAGCCCACGTGCTGGCTTAGAGGTAGTTAGAGATACCTTCTTAATATTTCCCATACTTAGAGCACCTAAGCCATCGATTCCTGAAACTGCCCCTGAAGAAATATAGATATTTATTTTTTCTTTAGCGGCTTTCTTTAAAAGGGAAGCCTTATCGATAAGAGCGCCTACGCTAAGAATTATTAAGTCCTTGCGATAGATAATTACTTTTTTCAGAAGAAAACTAGCTGCTGCACCAGAAGCAGTCTCAATAACTAAATCTACTTTTTTAACCAAAGCAACAGTATCATATATTTTAGGTGCCGATCTTAATTTTTTCTGCAAACCTCTAGCTGCCTTATTGTCCTCATCAGCTAAACCACACACAGATGCTGCAAAAGTCAATTTCTTATCAATGTATGAAGCAACTCCACTTCCAATTACTCCACAACCAACTATTCCTATTTTTACTATCTTATTTTTTGACATTTAAAATAATGTTATCAATTAAACGTACTTTTTTAATGTAAACAGCTAAGACAATTAAAACTTTACCTTTTATCCACTTTAACTTTTTTAGACTACTAGCATCAACTATTTCTATGTAATCAATTTTAGCTAATTCTCCAGATTTTACAAGTTGTTTCATCTGATTGATTACCCTTTTTGGGTCTCTCTCTCTTGATTTTATAAGTTTTTTAGCTAATTCTAAAGCTTGATAGAGACAACGGCTACTTTTTCGAGCCAGACCTTTTAAATAGATGTTTCTAGAACTCATAGCTAAATTATCCTCTTCCCTTATGATAGGCAAAACCCTTATTTTTGTTGAAAAATTAAGGTCTTTTACTAATTTTTTTACAATCAGAGCTTGCTGGTAATCTTTTTGACCGAAATAGGCAATATTCGGCCTGAGAATGTTGAATAGCTTTGTAAGGATAGTACATACTCCTTTAAAATGACCTGGCCGGGATTCGCCACACAATGTCTTACTTAAATTATTCTCACAAACACAAACCGAAGCCCGTTCCTTGCCAAGGGGATACATCGTGCTTTCTTTGGGTAAAAAAAGCAGATCAACGCCTTCCTCCTTCAATTGTTTCTTGTCTTTAGCAAGACTTCTGGGGTACCCCTTGTAGCCCCCTTTCGAACCAAACTGAGTGGGATTTATAAAAATACTCACCATTAGAAAATCACATTCTTTTCTTGCTTTCTTAACTAATGAAAGGTGACCTTTATGCAAAGCGCCCATAGTAGGGATAAAGCCGACTGCCTTACCTAGCTTAGCCCTCTTACAAGAAATCATTCTTGCTTTCTCAATGCTTCCGGTGATAATCATATTTTATCAGCCAATTTTTTAATTTCGGTTCAATCTCCAAAAGTGGTTCAATTACGAATCTACGCTCAAACATTCGAGGATGAGGAACTTTTAATCTCGACTCATCTATTACCTCTTCTCCATATAAAAGAATGTCTAAATCAATTCTCCTGGGAGCATTCTTAAATGAACGAATCCTTCCTAAGCTATTTTCAATACCTTGTAATTCCTTTAACAAATCTAAAGCAGCTAAATTCGTCTCTAGCTTTATGACTGCGTTTAAATACTTTCCTTGACCAGCAGCATCTTGAGGTTCGGTTTCAATTATTGATGATACTTTTTCGACAGTGGTATTTGAGATTTCTTTTAGGCAATTAATTGCTTTGTTAATATAATCTTGCCTATCGCCTAAATTAGAGCCAAGACCTATAAAAACAATTGGCATCTTAAATTAATGAGAAAATTTATTTGTAATCGGCATGCGAATATCTTTACCAAAACTACGAGAAGTAATTCTTATGCCTATAGGTGCCTGACGGCGTTTATATTCATTGGAATCAACCATCTCGATTACTTTCCTAACCAAACTTCTCTTAAATCCCTTTTTCGTTATCTCACTCAAGGAATAATGCCCCTCTACATATAGTTTAAGCACAGGATCAAGCAAGCCGTAAGCTGGAAGACTATCGATATCTTTCTGACCAGGCTTAAGCTCTGCTGAAGGAGCTCTCTTTATCGTTGAAATTGGGATAGTCTGCTTAGGGTTAATCTTGTTGATATGCTTTGCTATTTTGTATACTAAAGCCTTGTAAACATCACTTAGAATCCCGAATCCGCCAACCGTGTCGCCATAAAGCGTGCAATACCCGCAAGCAGCTTCACTTTTATTCCCGGTATTAAGTACAAGATATCCAAATTTATTGGAAAAAGCCATAAGAATATTCCCGCGGATACGGGCCTGAAAATTCTCTTCAGTTTTATCGCTCTTTTTTTCTTTAAAATAAGGCTTAAACTCACTAAGATAGGATTTCAAAATTCTACTAATCTCTACTATAGAATATTTTATACCTAAATTTTTACATATTTGTTTTGCATCCTTAAAAGTACCTTTAGATGTGTAAGGCGAAGGCATAAGAAGTGCAGAAACATTATCCTTGCCTAGGGCTTCTCTAGCTAAGGCAACCACAACAGCAGAATCAATACCTCCGCTTACCCCAATAACTACTTTTTTAAACCCATTCTTCCTAACATAATCACCAAGGCCCAATCGTAATGCTAAAAATGCCTCCTCTGTCTCACTAGTCATAACCTTTTTCAAGGGATATTTTTTCCCCTTATTAAAATTAAAAATCAATAAATCTTCGGAGAATCTTTTTGCGCAAGCAATCAATTTTCCTTGATCTGAAAATACCTTGCTAGTCCCATCAAACACCAGTTCATCCTGGCCCCCAACTAAATTGCAATAAAAAAGAAAGCTACCTACTTTTTTTGCTACTTGAGACAAAGATTTTTCTCTAAGGCTTACTTTGCCCAAATGAAAAGGAGATGCTGCGATGTTAATAATAAAATCAATA
>Ga0208902_1001668_pt1 | contig 10512 bp, 10 predicted proteins | sample AntAceMetag02UKH_FD_184767 | JGI IMG/M metagenome (GOLD analysis project Ga0208902, IMG submission 184767) | Saline lake microbial communities from Ace Lake, Antarctica - Antarctic Ace Lake Metagenome 02UKH (SPAdes) (version 2) | ecosystem: Environmental > Aquatic > Non-marine Saline and...
ACACTTTCATGTTATCTCCGACATACGAATTTTTAACTTAAAATATTTAGGGATAAATAAAAAATGCATAATAATTGTAAAGAAAAACGGAAGTTTCAATAACGAAATCACTTGATTTCTCTTCTGACACATGACGTATATCAAATTTTGAAAATCTTATAATGACCATCTATTTTGCAAGATACTGAAAGCCGTATAGCAGGTTTAAGAAGTGGGCGCTACTTGGCATATAGTGCGTAGAAAATCTATAAAGATAATGGGGTAGGTTCAGGTTTATCATGAACCACATATTTTTTTGCGATAATCATTTCTTCATTTTCTTCTTGATGGGAAAATGAAAGTATTTCGTTCCGTGCTATATACTCCACGAGTTTTTCTTGACACAAAATCATTAATTTTCTTCCTCACAAGTATGCAAAAAACATAAGGGAGAAACCAATGAAAGAGCAGCACAGATTTATACCCTATATTACGATTTTCTTATTTCTGATCATATTAGCAGGATGCGCAGCAAAGACAAAAATGCTGGCACCCCCGCCCCAGGCAACGAAGTTAAAGTATGTCATGCCCGAGGGGCAACCATTCACCTTCAAAGTATCTACTGGTTTTCATCAAACAATGAGCATGCAGGGAATACCCCTCAAAACCACTGTGTTGAAGGATATGACCGTTACATTTTACCAGATCGCTTTTGCTCAGGAGACCTATCAGCTGCAGGTCATGATCAATAATATCTCAATGAAAGTCACAGCCCCGGGCAGCAGCATCACACCTAATCTTAGCAAACTTCCAGGAAAAACCTTTGAAATGACCGTAACGAATTCCGGCGAAGAGATCGGGCTTATGGGTGCTGACGAGTTGAGCTATTCCCTTGGTGATACAGGTGAACGCAGTATGGAAAGCGAATTCGAACACTTTTTTCCTGATCTGCCGGAGCAGCTTATGAATCCCGGTGACACATGGACGAAAACAGATACTATCGATCTAAGTGACTCAGGTATGGAAACAATGATCGTGACACGAAGCGAAAATACCCTTGTCGGTTATGAACTTCTTAAGGGACATGAGTGCGCCAAAATTACTACTGAATATACCAGTTCTGTTACGAGCAGCGGCGCGCAGGAAGGTGCAAACATTGATACGACTGTAGAAATGGAAGGGAAAGAAACCCTGTATTTTGACTATAAGATGGGAGTGCTTGTACTACAAACATCAACAGGCAGCGGCGATGGAACTGTGAAGATATCAGGGCAGAAGGAAATGACCTTGCCCATGTCCCAGACAGTAACCTCGAAAATGGAGTTGGTTGAGTAAGGTAAATAAGACTAATATTTGTTATATTGACATGATTTGATATGAGATTTTTTTAAAGAAAAAATAAGGATATTAGAATTATTATGCTTGATTTATATAAAGATTTAGATTTTACAATTCTCGATGATCCAGATTTCGAAGAGAATGGTGTGCGCGAAGTAATTATAACACCTTTGTTGAAAGAACTGGGTTATTCTTCATTTGGAAGAAATAGAATCATAAGAAATAAGTCATTTAGAAATCCAATCGTTAGAGTAGGTTCTACAAGTAAAAAACTTTTGAATATACCAGATTATGTCTTAGAAGTGAATAGAAACTTTTCTTGGGTATTGGATGCGAAGAATCCAAATGAGAATATTACCGAGGGAAAAAATGTTGAGCAAGCATATTTTTATGCAATTCATCCAGAAATTAGAGTAAAATATTATGCATTATGCAATGGCAAAGAGTTTGCATTATTTGAAATAACTAAGAAAGAACCGATCCTTTATTTTTTATTAATCGAATTAGATGATAACTTAGAGACTTTAAAAAAGTATTTATCACCTGATTCATTTATAGAAAAAGATATTTTGTCTGAAGAAAAGGAAATTGAGAGAGTTTTAGATTTTGATTATAATAAAATTCAAATTCCTAAACCAATTATACCCAGAAAACAAGCAGCCCCGAGACATTTTGGAGTTCATGGATATTTTACGAAACAAGCATGGAATGTTGTACAACATTATATTCAAAATTTCACAAAAAAAGGTGATTTAGTCCTCGATCCTTTTGGAGGAAGCGGAGTAACATTGATTGAAGCATTAATGTTGGGTAGAAAAGCAATTCACATTGATTTGAACCCCTTGGCTTGTTTCATGGCTGAAGCACTAATAGCGCCAGTAAACATTGATAACATGTATGAACAGTTTTACAAGATTAAAAAGAAATTCATGAAAAATTGTCCAAAGACAAAACCAGAAATAAAAGAAGCTTTGCAAAAATATTATTATCCAAAAGATATAAAATTGCCTAAGGGTGCGGATGTTGATAGCATAGAAGAATTATTTACTGAAAAACAATTAGCACAACTCGCTTTTCTTCGGAATCTGATTTTTTCAATTAAGGATGAAAATATTAAGAATTCATTTTTATTATCCTTTTCAAGTAGCGTTAATAAATTTAATAAAACGTTCCATTATACAAAGAGCAAAGGTGGTGGTGGAGGTGATAGTGGTCCATTTAGATACTATAGATATAGGATTGCACCTTATCCTCCCGATCTTGATTTGTGGAGAATATTCGAAACAAAATTTGAGAATATAGTTAGAGCAAAAAAAGATATTCAAGCGGTCGTTAATTCAGTATCAAGTGATAACGCGACTGTTATTAAAGGTGATGCGTGTGATTTGAGTTTTATTGATAATAATTCAATTGATTACATTTATACTGATCCTCCTTATGGAAGTAAAATTGCATATTTGGATTTATCAATTATGTGGAATGGATGGTTGGGATTGGATGTAACAGAAGAGGATTATGAACGCGAAGCTATTGAAGGAGGCTCACGTAAAAAATCTTCTGATGAGTATTGTGATTTATTATCTAAATCAATTCAAGAAATGTATAGAGTTTTAAAATTTGATAGATGGATGAGTTTTGTATTTGCACACAAAGATCCGAAATACTGGCATTTAATTGTAAACGAAGCAGAAAAAGCAGGTTTTGAATATGCAGGAGCGGTGAAACAGAATAATGGACAAAGTAGCTTTAAGAAAAGACAAAATCCTTTCTCGGTTCTATCGGGTCAGCTTATCATCAATTTTATAAAGGTTAAAACTCCACAGGCAATACAGAAAGCTAAACTAGGAAAAAATACATATGGTTTAATAATTGAAACTATTGAGTCGGTAATTGCAGAAAATGAAGGGGCAACTTTAGAACAGATCAATGATGAACTGATTTTAAAAGGACTTGAACTTGGCTTTTTAGATATTCTTAGTAAGGAATATAAGGATTTAACACCAATACTAGAGGAACATTTTGATTACAACGATGACTCACAAACTTTCCATATTAAAGAAAATAAAAGATTTAAAACAAATATACCTCTAAATTTACGCATAAAATATTTTCTTCTATCGTATTTGAAGAGAAAAGAAAAAGAAGGCATTTATCCTAAAACTGATGAAATAATTCTGGACATTATGCCGTTATTAAAAAATGGGATTACACCTAAAAATCAAACAATTCTAAAAGTTCTTGAGACTATTGCAGATCATGTTGAGGATAATCGATGGAAATTGAAAAAGAAAATACCAGAGTTATTTAATTAATAAACAGGAGATTAGGATTATGTATGATCAAAGAATCGGAGTATGCTGGGAGCCTTGTAAACCTGATGATGTTTATAATGCTATCTTTAATTTTAATCCTATAAACGGTGGTACATTAGATTTAATACATGGTGATATTAAAAATAAACAAATGTTTCAAAATTTTCTTGAGCGGAAGAATATTATTCTCCATGGCTTATTTCAAAATCAATATTTTACATTTTTTATTTCCGCAACTATTACTGAAAGGCTTCTTGACATTTACACAACATATCGTGTAGATTTAACTATAGAGGGTGTGCTTACAGATACTATGGATAAATTCTGTTCCAGTGTATACAAATTACAAATTCCCTATTTAGAATCTTGGATTAATTTCACAAATTGTAATATTATTAAAGAATATAATAAAGATTTTTCACAGATGAAAATCAAATTACCTGTGAAAGATTCATTTTTCTCAACAATTAATGAAGACTTGATAATTGAAATCCATACATACCCAAATTTAAATGTAAGAATAGAAGAATCAAAATTGTACAGAAAAGCTCATCTCTCATTAAAGTTCGCTAAGGAAAAATCTTTTTATGAAATAAAAGATATGATTTATCATTTAGTTGATCTTCTTACATTAGCAATCAATAAGCCATTATATGTAGAAAGTTTAAAAGCTAAAATTAATGATAAAGAAGTGAATTTTTTGTTTAGAAGAAGATTTGGCTTAAAAAATGCAGACGATTCTTTTTTTTACGGGGGCTGTTTATTTAGATTTATTGATATAATTGAAAAAAGCTCATTAACAAAACTTCTACAAAATTGGTTTGAAAATTATGAGAATCTTAAAAGCGTTTACAGATTATTCTTTCTTACCTATTATTCTAATGATATTTTGGAATCAAAATTTCTGCGTTTGGCACAAGCATTAGATTATTTTACTAATATCTATATAAGTAAAAATAATATATCGGATAAAAATATATCAACCTATAAGTTTAGAAGAAGAAAGAATAAAGTTATTAATCCTTTAGATTGTCGAATACAAAAGTTTTATAAGAAATGGTTGGATAAATGTTTATCAAACTATTTACCATTTAAAAAGCGTATCAGAGTTACTGCAAAAAATTTTTCAAAAATTCGACAAGAATTAAAAACATTTGATAATCTTATTAACGGTATCGTTGAAGCTAGGAATGACTTATCTCATGGCTTCATAGTCGATAGTAATTCCGAAAATTTTTATTTAAAATCTTACGATGATTTCATAAAGTTATTTTATGGCTTAAAACTAATATTAACAATTTTATTATTAGATAAATTAGGTTTTGATGATGATGCAATTCTCATATTTCTCAAGAATGAATGTCATTACAAAGCTATTTTAGAAAACAAATATTTATATATTTGAGAATATATAGGATTTTTTCAAACACTCCTTCATTGTCAACCAAATTTCCTAATAATTTAAATATTTGAAAAACACGCAGGATTAGTTTGTGATCGTTTTGAAACTACTTTAAAAGATTACTGATTAACCTCATTCTTCCCAGCAATCCTCCACCCATCATAGGGCGCAACAAATACCACAATAAGGAAAAGTACCAAGAATTAAAATGATGAGAGATATTTATGCATTTCGAAAATCGAAATTTATTATTGACAATTAATCAAGAATTTACGAAAAAAGCAAATATAGGACGAAAGCCAAACCGTGGCGAATATTGGTTTGCGTCCGGGAGGTTAAAACGAAAAAAAAAGATGTTTTAAATTTAATACGGAAAATAATATATAAGAACGAAATAATTGATAAAACAGCGATCCGGGAAATACTCAAAAGCGAAAATATTGTACTTGAGGATTCGACCTTCAGAAACTATATTCAAGAATTAAAGAATTTAAAATATATTTCTTCTATTAAGAAAGGAGTGTATACAACTTCTATTAAATCAAAATATTTTCCAGACATTAACAAAAAATTGGTAGAGATTTTTTTGCCTATTTCAAAAGAAATGATTATTGATCGGTCTTGCATCTGGGAAACCTCATGGCTGAATGAATTCATGATTCATCAAGCTATGAGTTCAAAAATAATTCTTGAAGTTGACCCAGACGTATTAGAATCGGTTTATTATTTTATAAAAGACAATGTTTACAAGAAAGTATTCATCAATCCTGATGAAAAAATAATTCATCAATATATCAGTGGAGAGAGTGAACCTCTCATACTTTTACCAATAATTGGTAGAAGTCCATTGAAACATATTAATAAAATAACAATTCCCAAATTGGAGAAGATATTGGTTGATGTGTTTTCAAATACTGTTTTGTATTATTGGTTACAAGGTCAAGAATTCATCAATATTTTTACAAATGCATATGAAAAATATCAAATGAATTTTTCTATCCTGTTTTCTTATGCAAGCCGTCGGGGAACTGATAAAAAACTTAAAAATTTTTTGTTGGATAAAACTGACATTCCAGAGGAACTCATAGGATGATAGATTTAATAAGTTTCAGCATGGTTTGGTTTGTTAAACTAAGAAGGAAATACAAAAAAGTAAACCCACCAATTGCAGATAAGATGATGCATGCCTTCGCATTAGCTGAAAGTTTGTCTAATTCTAATTTAGAGTTTGTTCTAAAGGGTGGTACAGGTTTGATTCTGTTGTTACCGAATGCGCACAGATTTTCTATCGATATTGATATTATTATGTCAACTGGGAGAAAGAAGATAGAGAATATTCTTAAGCAAATTTGCCAAGAACAAATTTTTATACATTTCACTCTTGATAAAAAGCGAAGTTATCAGCCCGGTATTCCCAAAGCTCACTATAAAATATACTATAATTCAGAAGTTACGAACGATGAAGAATATGTATTGCTGGACATTTTAAATTCCAAGAATATCTATCCTGCATGTCATGATAAGGAAATTACGAGCGAGTGGATTAAAACAACTGAACCAAGAACTTTCGTTACTATTCCATCAATTGAGTCAATGCTCGGGGATAAGCTGACTGCTTTTGCTCCGCATACAACAGGAATTCTTTATGGCAAAGGCAAAGAGCTGGAAATTGCAAAACAGTTATTTGATATTGGGATTCTTTTTGATCTAGTCCAAAATATTTCAGTGGTTCAGAATTCATTCTCAAATATTGTTCAATTAGATATTCAATACCGCAATTTAACTATTGGTATGAATGAAGTGCTGAATGACATAATTAATACGGCTTTTCTGATCGCTTCTCGAGGTAATAAATTATCTGCTGATGGTCAAACAAAATTCAGGGAAATAATACGAGGCATTCAATCCTTGAATGAATTTCTGATCAATACTCGGTTTACTCTTGATGACGCCATAGTTGCTTCTGCAAAAGCTGCATATCTCGCTGCGAAGATATTGACTAATGACAATTCCGTGATTGGGCATTTTACTGATCAGAACAGTACCGACTTGTTAATTGATCATCCTGAATATAATCATTTGAACAAGCTAAAGAAAATTCCGGGTGGTTCTTTATTTTATTGGAAACATACGATCGATTTAATAACCAATACGTGTAAATTATTTAACATTTAATTCCACAAAAAAAGAAAGCCCGATCAAAAAATCACGGGCTCTCTTTAGGCACAAGGAAGAAATAATTATCTCAAGAGTAACAATTTATTAGATATGATCTTATCATCAATTATCAGTTTGTATAAATATACACCATTAGAGACGGGACGACTATGAACATTTGTTCCATTCCAGACAACACCGGATTGATCTTTGCCGACTGGTAGAGAATTAATGAGCTGCCCCTTCAGATCATAAATTTCTATCTTAGTGTGAGCGGTCGGTTTAATATTAGAGAAAGAAAAAGTTGTGCTGTTTTTTACAGGATTAGGGAAATTCTTTATTTGTGACTGCTCTTGGGGGTCATCGGTACTTGCACCTCCACCATCTGCAAAATAAATAAAACGTCCATTCACGCCTGCAATTTTTGTTGAAATCAGTTGGTTGGATCTATTGATCTCATAGACTCCCGTACTATTTGTAACCAAAATATTTCCGTTCGGAAGCTCATACACACCGCGCAAACCGGTTACAACATCATAATACCCAACATATACACCTGCGCTCGTATATTCGTAACAGCCGCTAGGGGTGCTGAATCCTGCGACAAGAAGATTGCCGGATGGTGTCACTGATACTTGCTCAGGAAAATTAATCGAGGGAACAAGATCGTTGAGATAACTCCCTGCAGCATCATAGCGGTGAACAGCATCGCTTGTGCTGGCGGTAACAAGATAATCATTTTCATGAATTCGATACAAAATGCAAAAGGGTCCATCCATGATCGTTGCATTGGGAGGGATGAAATTACCGACAAAGTTCCCGTCTGCATCAAATTCTGCCACAGCATCTGAATTAGTGCCCGAAGCAGTCGTGACTAAAATGTTTCCGTCTGGCTTTTACACCCCAACCGCGGACATTGTCCAGGATAGCGGTATTCACTCCGCCAGCTGGCGCAAACCAACCCACAAAGTTGCCGTTCAGGTCATACTCAATTAACCCGTCTTTTAACTGGTCAGAAACCAGGATGCTATATCCGTCCGGATGAAGAGCGGCAGCAATAGGGGTGGCAAGGTTTGTCGGATCCGAAGGGACAAAATTTGCATCGTAAAGATTGCCTGTGTCAGGATAAAAAGCCATGACCCGGTCTCCACCGGAATCCGGAATGAGCAAGAGACCGCCGGCAGGTATATCCCGTGTAGTACGGACTTCCGAAGATGTAGTATGAGAATTCGTATCGATTCCCATTTCTTCGTTGAATTCTGCCGAATTTTCTGCAAAGGTAAAAGCCGTTAAAGATAACATGAGTAAAAGCACTAAAAAAATTTTCATACATTCTCCTTATGTATTTAATTTTTTTGCGTCATCATTTTGCATAATACAAAATGGACGAAAAGGTTATTGAACAAATTTGTAAGTTAAAACCAATTTTTACCTTTCAAAGAAATTAACAAAATATCATTATAAAAATTCAATCAGTTCAATTTCAATGACAATGGTGTTTATCCTAATTCTCAGAGCAAAATGCTTTAATAACTGTCTATTATAATAGAGAAATGGTTGTCAAGGGAAAATACAAAAGGGAAACATGGGTACAAAGTATTTCCCAAATAGTAAGTCTGATACGAGACTTCGTATATTTTATTTACAACATATCTGGTGGTAATGCAATTGATTTATGAAGAAATTTATTGTCATAGCATTATCGTTTTTATTCTCGATCATGCTTCTGGCGTCCCCCAAGGATATCGAAGTACTAAAGGAAGCACAGTTCTATGAAAAGCCCTACCTCCCGCGCTCGTTATCAAGCCCACAGACTGTGTGAAAATAATTTCTTTAAGTTATAATCGCCCCCATCCCTAACCCTTTACTACTGGTTACAAGTTGGACTTGGTAACCAACAGTTAAGCGGAAGTTTATCATTGGAGAATTGCCTTGACTCAAAGATCTCATTCCCAAGTGCAACTTAGGAACGAGATAATGAGATAATCCCCCACTTCTATTTCCAAGCCTTACCTGCCACCCTCGTTACCAAACCCCGCTTGGTAAGGCATCTTGTGGTTACTAAGCAGGGCTTAGTAACCATATTTGACGATTGTGACTTAGTAGCCAGGTGGAAATGTTTAGGGCTTAAAAGCCAAAATGAAAAAAAGACCCTTGAGCAGAACTCAAAGGTCTTTAATTCACTTGCGATAATTCTTTATTGTACGTTCTGATAATCAGAAAATTTCTTCTTGAATTTGTCTGCAACATACTTTGAAACAAGGTACACCTGTTCATTATTGTCCTGTTTCGCATAAAACTGCTTATCATCTTTTTTGATGAATCTGCATACATATTCATTTCCGCTCAACGAATGAATATCCAAGACAACATCGGGATCGCCCCAATCAAGTTCTACTGGTTCATCCTGGAATCCCGAAGCGCGCAAAGGCGAGAATGATTTTATAATCGAGAAAAGCTTATTCTGGTGCAGTTCCATATACTCATCATCCTGTACTATTGACCACAGTGTATCAATGAGCGTGTACACGACTGTTGTATCTCCCCAGGTAACCTCGAGCTGCTGATGATCATTTTCGGGTATGCTCACGATCGCTTTATCCCGCCACTGATCGATAGGGCGGTTGAAAACATAGGAGATATTGCCCTGAACGGCAAATACTTTATCGGAATTCGCTTCTCTGATATAGGTGTTCATATTTGTCTGATCGGTCTTGCCGACAAAGAAATGAAGCACAAGCTTATCTCCGGCGTAGACTTTGATGTCGCGACCGGTTTCTTCTGTCACCTCAAAGATGTCCTGCTTTTGAGGATTTTCAGAAACAACAGTTACGAATTTCATATCCGTAAGATAAGTGAAGAGCCGCTCGATCGCTTTATCATCAGCCGTATATTCAATAGGATAGCTGAGCTCCCACACGTCATCTCTTTCGAGAGTAACATCATTTTCTCCAGCAGGACTGACGATCTCTATTTTCGTGACACCTTCTGTAGTGAACCCTTCAAACCCGGAACCCTCACCACGCTCAAGTTTAGGTTCAGTGCCTTTTATCACGAAATATATAATTGCGAGTACAACGACTATGACTATAAGCCAGATCAATGATTTCTTCATTTGAGTTCCTCCTGATGTATGCTGAATTTTCCGTTTTTCATCCTACACCCCCAGAAAGCGTTGAATTCTTGCATATCGTGCCTTTTTGAGACGCCAGAAAAGAATTCCGATCAGGATCACAAGAATTGGAGGAAGTAGCACTGCGATAAATTTTATTGTACCTTTTGAGCCGGCAGAAACTTCTTTAAGTTGTCGGGCAGCAATATTTT
>Ga0208902_1001673_pt1 | contig 10492 bp, 15 predicted proteins | sample AntAceMetag02UKH_FD_184767 | JGI IMG/M metagenome (GOLD analysis project Ga0208902, IMG submission 184767) | Saline lake microbial communities from Ace Lake, Antarctica - Antarctic Ace Lake Metagenome 02UKH (SPAdes) (version 2) | ecosystem: Environmental > Aquatic > Non-marine Saline and...
AGGCGGACCGGTGTCTGATACCGGTTTTACCGGCCGCAAGATTCTGGTCGACACCTACGGCGGGATTGCCCGACATGGCGGCGGCGCTTTCTCGGGTAAAGACCCGACCAAGGTTGACCGCTCAGCAGCCTATGCCGCCCGTTATATCGCCAAGAACATTGTAGCCGCCGGGCTGGCTGAACGGCTGGAGATACAGATCGCCTATGTTATCGGCGTCGCTCACCCACTCTCCGTATCCATTGAGGCCTTCGGCACCGCCAAAGTCGACCATGAGGTTATCGCTAACCTGATTAACAAGCACTTTGACCTCCGACCGGGAGCCATTATTCGAGACCTTGACCTACGCCGTCCCATATACCAGCAGACCGCCTCCTACGGACATTTTGGGCGGGATGACCTCGACCTCCCTTGGGAAAAGACAGACAAAGCAGAAATATTGAGAAAAGAAGCACTGAATAAGTAACAAAAGGGGTGAAGTAGAATAGACAACCCTATTAGATTCGGTACCGACGGCTGGCGAGGGATTATTGCCCAGGACTTTACCTTTGATAACGTACGGGTCTGCGCCCAGGCAGTAGCCGACTACTTGAAAGAGGCGGGGCTGGCCCGGCAGGGACTCATTATGGGCTATGACACCCGCTTTGCCTCCGAGGACTTTGCTGCTGCAACCGCCGAGGTAGTTGCCGGCAACGGGGTCAAGGTATACCTCTGCCCCAAAGCCACTCCAACCCCGGTAGTAAGCTTCGGCATCGTCTCCCAAAAAGCGGGGGGAGGTATCATCATAACCGCCAGCCACAACCCGGCCCAATGGAACGGACTTAAGTTTAAGAACGAGTCCGGTTCCAGCGCCGCACTCGAGGTTACAGCCAAAATAGAGGAAAATATTACCCGCATTCTAGCCACCGGAAAGATAGACAAGATACCATTAGCGCAAGCCCGGGAGCAGGGGCTACTGGAATATCTTGATCTGGAGCCGATCTACTACCGACAACTCTCCAGTCTAATCAACTTGGAGGAAATACGCCGAGCCCAGTTAAAGATAGTTATTGACCCTATGTACGGAGCTGGTGCAGGGTATTTTAAGAAACTCCTCGCTGGCGGTGCTACTAAACTTATTGAAATAAACGGTGTGCGGAACCCCGTTTTCCCCGGTATACAGCAACCGGAGCCAATCGGCACTAACCTAATCCGGCTGGCCGCTACAGTCAAAAAGGAAAGGGCCAGCGTAGGGCTGGCCACTGACGGCGATGCTGACCGCCTCGGGGTTATCGACGAGAATGGCACCTTTATCAGCGCTCACCACGTTTTTGCCCTGCTCTGCCTTTACCTGCTGGAGGTGCGTGGGGAAAGGGGGCCGTTAGTCAAGACACTAACGATGAGCAGTATGCTCTACCGTCTGGGAGAGCTGTTTAATGTACCGGTCTATGAAACACCGGTAGGCTTTAAATATGTGGCACCAATGATGCAAAGTGAGCAGGCACTTATCGGCGGTGAAGAAAGCGGCGGCTATGGCTTCAGAGGCCATGTCACAGAACGAGACGGTATCCTGGCCGGTCTCTATTTTCTTGACCTGATGATTAAGACAGGAAAGCAACCTTCAGAGCTAATTGACTACCTGCACAGTAAGGTTGGCCCTCACTACTACGGGCGCGTTGATGTAAAATTTAGGGAGAGTGAGCGCCAGGCCATCAGCAAGCGGGCCAGGGACTACTCTCCTGAGTCAATAGATAACATCAGGGTAAACAGTTCGGATACCAGAGACGGCTTCCGGTTCATGCTGGCTGACACCTCCTGGCTACTCATAAGGTTTTCCAGCACCGAACCGCTGCTCCGCCTTTACGCAGAAAGTAACTCCCGGGAACGAGTGGAAAGGCTGCTCGGGCTGGCCCAAGAGTTAATTAAGGCTTAAGCCACAGTCCAGATAAATTTGAGGATAAAAGGGGTAGTCCACTCCGTGAAATAAGGGGGTAGAGTCAATGGATGCTTCTATCTTAGATGACCCTCAGGTATTTAAGCAATACGACCAGGAAGATATGCTCACCTGCCTCAAGGAAATGCCATCGTTATGTCAACTAGCCTGGCGGATGGCGAGCAACTTCGACCTGCCCCCGGACTACACCACCGTTGACAAGGTAGTTATTTTAGGTATGGGTGGTTCGGCTGTCGGCGGCGATTTAGTCAGCAGCCTGGTAATAGCTGAGGCCAAGCTGCCCGTTACTACCTGCCGCGGCTATCAACTTCCCGCCTTTGTTGATGACAAGACCCTTCTTATTGCCTCCAGCTACTCAGGGAACACCGAGGAGACCCTGTCTGCATTTGAGCAGTCCCTTAAGACAAGAGCCAAAAAACTGGCTATCACCACCGGCGGTAAACTTAGAACGATGGCTGAAAAAAGAAATGTCCCCGTCTTCAGCTTTGACTATAAAGCCCAACCCAGGGCAGTACTACCCTTTAGCCTGATACCAATCCTCTGCTTTCTACAGCGGTTAGGCTTAATAAGCGATAAATCACAGGAGATAGGCGAAGCAGTGCCAGTCCTGGAGAACTTATCACGAAGAATAAGTGAAAGCATACCCATATCCCGAAACCCGGCCAAGCAACTGGCCGGCAGGCTATATCACCACCTGCCGGTAGCATATGGCGCCGGCATAGTCTCCGAGGTAGCCCGCCGCTGGAAGACCCAGCTTAACGAGAACAGCAAAGCCTGGTCCTTCTACGAGGTTTTTCCAGAGCTGAACCACAATGCTATTGTCGGTTACCAGTTTCCCGAAGACCTAGCCGGTAAGATAGTAGTAGTGCTGATCCGTTCCGCCCTGCTACCGGAACGGATCCGGCTCCGCTACCAAGTAACCTGCCAGCTCTTAGAACAAGCAGGGGTTGACTACCAGGTTATCGATGGCGACGGTGATTATCCCTTGAGCCAAGTGATGAGCCTGGTACTCTTCGGTGATTATGTCAGCTACTACCTGGCAATACTCTATCGGGTTGACCCTTCACCGGTAAAAGCGATAGACTTTCTCAAAGAGCGGCTAGCCCGGGAGAAAAAGGGAAGGCGGTCTGCCGATTAGACTTTACTAGGTGGAACAATGTACTATTTCGCTTACGCCTCAAACCTGAACCGGAAACAGATGCAAGAACGCTGCCAGGAGAGCAAGCCCAGGTTCACCGCCACCCTGCATCACTACCGGCTGGTCTTCGCCGGATGGACCCGAACGTGGCGGGGGGGAGTGGCCACAATCCGGTCGTTCAGAGGGGAAAAGGTCCGAGGCGGTATTTATGAAGTCAGCGAAGAGTGCTTGAAGCGGCTGGACAAATACGAAGGCAGTGATTATCAACGGCTAAATATCATCGTGAATAATGAGGATAATGAGCCGATAGAAGCGGTAACGTATATCAACAACCGCCAAGCCCAAGAAAGTAAGCCCTCCGCCGAGTATCTAACCGTCATCCGGCAGGGCTACAAGGACTGGAGGCTTATCTAGGCCGGCAGAAAAAAATACCGGGATCAAACAGTCAAAGCAATCATACACACTGACCGATGATTCCGGTATTCCTTATCATCTAAAACGAGCACGGCTATCTTTTTCCCCGATAAAGACTAACGCTTGGTATACTGAGGCGCTTTTCGAGCCCGTTTCAAGCCAACCTTCTTGCGCTCCTTGACTCGAGAGTCCCGCGTCAACTGCCCCTCCTGACGCAGTACCAGCCTAAGCTTTTCATCAGCTTTTACCAAAGCCCGGGCAATGCCGTGGGAAATAGCCCCGGCCTGCCCTGATATGCCACCGCCATCTACCTTAGCCACAACATTATATCTGCCAAGGCTTTCCGTAATGACAAGCGGCTGCTGTATGGTACGCCGATGCTCAAGGCGGGGGAAACGCTCCTCATAGGGTAGATTATTTATGATAATAGCACCCTCTCCCGGCATCAGCCTTACCCTGGCAATCGCCGTTTTGCGTTTGCCAGTTCCGTAAAAGTAAGCCTGTGTTTCCATCTGAACCATATCTCTTTTCAGGATTATAAAATCCTTACTCTTTATCCCCCTTTCTTGATACTAATGAGAATCGGTTATAACCGTAAGGCCTCATTCCTCTCCTTCACCTTCAGTCTTAGCCAGCGCACCCCCTGTCTGAGCCATGTGAGGGTGCTTATCACCAGCGTATACCTTCAGCTTTTTTATCATACTGGCACCCAATCGATTATGCGGCAACATCCCCTTAACCGCATATTCAACTGCCCGAGTCGGATGAGTCTGCATCAGCTTTTCAAAGGTGACACTCTTAAACCCGCCGGGGTATCCTGAGTGCCGATAATAGACCTTCTGCCTGGCTTTATCACCACTAACCCGGATCTTCTCAGCATTGAGAACAACCACAAAATCACCAACATCCAGATTACGACAAAACATTGATTTGTGCTTACCCATCAGTAACTTAGCCGCCTCAGTAGCTAACCTACCCAAAATCTTGTCCGAGGCATCAATAACATGCCACTCCCGCTTAATCTCAGAGACCTTGACGCTATAAGTTTTCATTATGTCTCTCCTCCAAAAGAGACCGGGTAATTTACCCTCATCAGGCACAGTCCACAGGCTGGCGCCATCGGACCGGCCAGACCCGGCACCCTCGCCTCAATTATACTGCAAAATTCACTGGAACTCACTCTACCCAGTCCAACCTTTATTAATAGTCCGATTGTATTACGCACCTGGTGGGGTAAAAAGGAATTAGCCACCATATTGAAAACAGCCAATTCTTCCTGCCTCTCCATCACCGCTCGATATACATACCGCACCGTGCACTTCTTCTCCACACCAATACGGCTGGCAAACGAAGCAAAGTCATGCTCACCAAGAAGGGCCTGACAAGCTTCATTAATAGCCTTAATATCCAAGCGCCCACCAACAAGGTGAGAAAAACCCCTCCGGATTGGAGACCGGGTCAAATCGCTTAAGGTATGGTAATTGTATTCCCGGCTAACAGCATCACGCCGAACATCAAAAGAGTCTGCTAATCGATAAGCCGCCTTAACCGCGATATCCCTCGGCAAATAACAGTTTGTTCCTTTAACAAAGGTCTGCTCGGGGAGGAGTGAATCAGTACGAAAACTAACCACCTGTCCACGAGCATGAACCCCGGCATCAGTACGGCTGGCTGTTGCAATCCGGCACCTCTCCCCAGTCAACCTCCGGATTGCCTGCTCTATCTCTCCCTGGATAGTAGCTAGTCCAACCTGGAGCTGAGAACCGTGATAGCATCTACCATCATATTCTATTATTAAAACAACCCTGGTGACTGCCACCAATCTCGCAACCTTTTTACTCTACCAGTTCCAATCTAACCATAGCTGCGCCGTCACCTAATCTAGGACCTAACTTAATGATACGAGTATAGCCCCCGCTACGCTCGACATATCTAGAAGCAAGGTTATCAAATACCTTCTCAACCGTCTTGGCATCGATAATAAATGATAATGCCTGGCGGCGGGCATGAAGTCCCCCCTTCTTACCCAGGGTAATAACCCTCTCAGCTAGGCTGTGCACCTCTCTAGCTTTAGCCTCCGTGGTAGTAATCTTCTCATAGCCCAAGAGGTCGGTCACCATATTACGATACATCGCCCTTCTGTGCCCCGAATTCCTGCCTAGTTTTCTGCCAGATAATCTATGTCTCACCTTCCACCCCTTCTTCTGCTGGTGTAGTTGACTCTTCTGCTTGCGGTTTAAGAGAAAGCCCCAATTCCTCAAGGCGTTTCTCTATCTCCTCTTTAGACTTCAGCCCGAAATTCCTCAGCGACAGCAACTCACTCTCCCTTTTACTGATAATCTGCCCTACCGTCTCAATATTACCACGTCTCAGGCAATTCATCGTGCGCACCGATAGATTCAGGTTAGTCACTGACATATTGAATAACTCTTCAGGGATAGACGATCGAACAACCTGCTCCTCTTCATCCATCCGAGAGACCTGAGCATAATCAGCAAAGGAGGTCAACTGTTCTACCAGAATCGCCGCGCTCTGGGTGATGGCTTCTACCGGTGATATTGTGCCATCCGTCCACACCTCCAGAGACAATCGCTCGCGACTGGTCACCTGGCCAACATGCGTCGGCTCAACGGCAAAATTAACCTTTCGCACAGGAGTAAAGATAGCATCAATGGGAATCACTCCGATAGGCAGGTTATCACCAGGGGAAGCCATCCGATAACCTTCACCTATTTCCACATCCAGTTCCACATAGAGCTTAGCTTCAGGCGAATCCAGAGTAGCCAAGTATAGTTCCGGATTGGTAATGCTAAAGTCAGTCGATGACCTAATGCCTGAAGCATAAACACACCCCTCTCCTTCCGCCTCCAGTATCAATTTACCCGACTGCCCGGAAAGAGGAATTAGCCTTAATTCTTTAATATTAAGGACAAGCTCGGTGACATCTTCCTTCACATAAGGAATAGTAGCGAATTCGTGCTGCATTCCCTCAATCATAACCCCGGTTACCGCTGCCCCGGGGAGATAACTGAGCAGCACTCTGCGCAGTGAATTCCCCAGAGTAACGCCAAAGCCCTTCTCCATCGGCTCAGCCAGAAACTGGCCAAAATTGCCCTTACTCTCAACACAGGTAATCTTCGGTATCACTAGGCGAGACAAAACGCTCCCTCCTTATCAACTGACTTATCGCGAATAGAACTCAACTATGGTCTTCCCCTCAAATTTAGCCCCAACTTCATCAGGGGTAGGCAGCGACACCACCCGGCCAACCAAGTTCTGCTTGTCCAGACTCAACCAACTCGGTAGGAACTTGGCACCAATATTCTCAGCTACTTCCTTATAGTACTCAGTTTTGGTACTGCTCTCCCGCCAGGAAATGCTATCATCCTCTTTAACCAGACAGGATGGTATATCGGTCTTACGCCCGTTGAGCTTGATATGTCCATGACAGACTATCTGTCGAGCTTGAGAACGAGAATCGGCGAAGCCTAACCGATAGACTATATTATCAAGCCGTCGCTCCAACAGCACGATAAGGTTCTCTCCGGTAATACCCTGCTGCCTCTCAGCCTGAGCAAAAAGTCTCCGGAACTGTCCCTCCATCATCCCGTAGGTATAACGGGCCTTTTGTTTTTCCCTTAATTGGACACCACGGTCAGAAACCCGACGGCGACGACCGGTGTGTTGCTGGCCGGGCGGCTTCGCCCGCCTATCAACAGCACACTTAGGGGTAAGACACCGGGCACCCTTAAGCATTAACTTTTCGCCACTACGACGACACAAACGACAAACTGCTTGAGTATATCTTGCCATTTCTTACCCTCTATACCCGTCTTCTTTTTGGAGGACGACAGCCATTATGCGGAACAGGAGTCACATCCCTAATACTGGTAATAAAAAGACCCGAACTCTGTAGAGAACGAATCGCCGATTCACGACCACTGCCTGGACCTTTAACATAAACCTCTACTTGACGTAAGCCATGTACCATAGCTTTCCGTGCCGCATCACGAGCTGCCAGCTGGGCTGCATAAGGAGTACCTTTACGCGAGCCCTTAAACCCAGCCGTTCCTGAGCTTGCCCAGGCAATAACACTCCCCTCCGGGTTGGTGAGGGTAATTATGGTATTATTGAACGTCGACTGGATATAGGCCTTTCCCACTGGAATAGACTTCTTTTCCCGCCTTCGGACCTTGGTACGCTTCTTCTCTGCCATTCCTACCTCCTACTTGACTATATCTAACAAAACCAGCTATTTCTTGGTCATACCTCGTTTCTTACCTCTACCGGCCACCGTCTTCTTAGTACCACGACGTGCACGAGCGTTGGTCCGTGTTCGCTGCCCCCTAACCGGCAGGCTATGCCGATGCCTGAGGCCGCGGTAGCTGCCAATTTCAATAAGGCGCTTGATATTAAAGTTAACTTCTTTCCTGAGGTCGCCCTCAACCTTATACTCCCGGTCAATAACCTCCCGGAGACGGTTAACCTCATCTTCAGTAAGACTATCCGCTTTGGTATCAGCACTAATACCTGTCTGGGCCAGAATCCTCTGGCTCAATTCAGAACCAATACCATAGATATACTGTAGCGCTACCCATATTTGCTTGTTTCTTGGTATATCTACGCCGGCTATACGTGGCATTAATATCCCTCCTTACTTCAATGGATGGCTTAGCCCTGCCTCTGCTTATGCCGAGGGTTGGAACAAATGACCCTGACCACCCCCTGCCGCTTAATCACCTTACACTTCTCACATCTAACTTTAACCGAAGCTCTAACTTTCATCACAAATTCCTTACTTACTGCTTTAAGCGATAGGTAATTCTACCTCGACTTAGGTCATAAGGAGAAAGCTCTACTATCACCCTATCACCCGGTAATACCCTGATATAATGCAACCTTATTTTACCCGAAATATGCGCCAGCACCTCATGCCCGTTGGATAACTCGACACGGAACATAGCATTAGGTAGAGGATCCAACACTATCCCTTCAACCTCAATAGCCTCTTTTCTAGGCATATACTACCCCTCTAGGCAACAGTCAACACCTCTGCTTCAGCACCGGTAATGGCAATGGTGTGCTCGAAGTGTGCAGAAAGGCTGTCATCAGCCGTAGATACCGTCCAGTGGTCACTACCAAGCCGGGTACGCCAATCACCCATACTTACCATAGGCTCAATAGCAAGGACCATTCCCTTTTTCAACACTGGCCCTGTTCCCGGTTGCCCAAAATTAGGTATCTGAGGCTCTTCGTGCATCTGGCGACCGATACCATGACCAGTATACTCCCGGATTACGGAATAGCCCCCTGACTCCGCACAGCGCTGAACAGCAGCGGAAATATCTCCCAGCCTCGCCCCGGCATAAGCCTTAGCAATACCAGCCTCCAGGGCATCCTCAGTAATCTCCATGAGCCGTTTAGCCTCCGGTTTAACCTCACCAACACCCACCGTCACTGCCGCATCCCCCTGAAAACCGTCATAAATTGAACCAAAGTCAAGGGACACGATATCGCCTTCCTTTAAGACCCGCTCCCCCGGAATCCCGTGCACTATCTCATCGTTTACCGATACACAGAGATTAGCCGGGAAACCGTGGTATCCCTTAAATGACGGCTTAGCTCCCAGTTTCTTTAACTCTCTACCGGCGATAACATCCAACTCTTTAGTCTCCATTCCCGGCCCTATTACTCCACTCAATATTTCCAGCACGACGGCTACCATCCTACCTGCTTGACGCATAACCGTAATTTCCCGCTCTGACTTAATCACAATACCCATTTCTTAGCAAACCCTCTCTAGAACCGCGACAACCCTCTTTCCAGCATCTTCTACACTTCCCTCCCCATCTACTTCAACCAGCCTGCCTGTCCTAGTATAATAATCAATAAGGGGAGCCGTCTCACCAAAGTATACCATAAGCCGCTTCTTCACTGTTTCAGCTATATCATCGGGACGCTGATATAGCTCACCGCCACACCTATCACACCTTCCCTTAACCTGGGGAAGAGAATCTAGCTCATGATATGGTGCCTGGCAATTACGGCAAATCCAACGCCCGCTCAAGCGCCGCAGGAGCACCTCTGGAGAAACCCTGATATACACTACACTATCAATAGCTCTGGAGCTACCGATTAAAGCCTTATCCAGCGCTTCAGCCTGCGGCAGATTCCTGGGAAAGCCATCCAGGACTACCCCTGACTCACAGTCCAAATCCGCCAAACGCTCAAGCACCATCTTTGTTGTTATCTCATCAGGAACCAGTGCCCCATCCTCCATAAAAGACCTGGCCTGCCTGCCTAAATCGGTATCCTGCTCCAGTGCCTGGCGGAAAAGGTCACCAGAAGCGATATGGACCAGATTCAACTTTTGAGCCAGATAAGCAGCCTGTGTCCCCTTGCCGGCACCAGGAGCACCTAGAAGGATAATATACACTATTTCCCCTTTTTTTCATAAAGACTTCTTCAAGCCCCAGCTAAGCTGTCTATTTGATAAAACCCTCGTAGCGGCGCATAACCAGCTGTGCCTCAATCTGCTTCATGGTATCCAGAGCAACACCAACCACAATAAGCAGCCCCATACTGGACAACTGTATCACCTGAATACCGGTAGCCTCCCGGGCTAGGAACGGTACTATCGCCACTATCGCCAAGAACAGGGCACCAGCCCAGGTAATACGCTTTATAACCATATCAAGATACTCTTTGGTATTCTTACCCGGTCTGATACCGGGGATAAACCCCCCCTGCCGCTGCAGTGTACCAGGTAAATCCTGCTGCTGGAAGATCACCATAGTATAGAAGAAGGCAAAAGCCATCGTCAGCACAAAATAGAGCCCCCAATAAAACAGGCCCATCGGCAGCGCCGCATTTGGATTGAACAGGTTCTGAATAAAGTTAGCGAAGTTAGGGTCAGCCCCAGCGGGGGCGACGAAGTAACTGGCTATCATACCAGGGAAGATAACTATCGACATAGCAAAAATGAGCGGTATCATCCCGGCTGTATTTAC
>Ga0208902_1001681_pt1 | contig 10472 bp, 14 predicted proteins | sample AntAceMetag02UKH_FD_184767 | JGI IMG/M metagenome (GOLD analysis project Ga0208902, IMG submission 184767) | Saline lake microbial communities from Ace Lake, Antarctica - Antarctic Ace Lake Metagenome 02UKH (SPAdes) (version 2) | ecosystem: Environmental > Aquatic > Non-marine Saline and...
GCTGAAACAAAGTGCATTCACTGCCATGGAACAGAGTATTTACGTCCTTTTGCATCTCAGCAGATATACAAAAGCGACATCTTTGAACAGGTTGACCAAGCACGTGATTTTGTTTTATCCAAAATAAGTCGTTCCGTAGGAACCCGCACAATGAGTGCTGCTGCCCCTGTGCGTTATGAATTACCGCCGGATGCCGTAGGGGAGGCCATTGTAAATGCTATCGCTCACAGGGATTACTACAGTAACGGATCGGTTGAAGTTCGTTTATTCGCCGACCGGCTTGAAATATGGAATCCGGGTTTACTTCCTGGAAATATAACTCCCGATACTCTCAGGAAAGACCACTCCTCAGTACCCAACAATCCTCTTATAGCTGAATCAATGTATCTTACCCGGTATATTGAGAAAACAGGATCAGGTACACAGATGATGATTAAAGTGTGTATAGAAGCAAATCTTCCGGAACCTGATTTTGAAGAACGGGAAGGTTTTTTTGTGGTAACCTTGTGGCGGGATTGGTTAACAAGGGATGTTTTAACAAGGATTGATCTTATTGATCGTCAAAGAAAGGCAATAGAGTATTTAAAATGTAACAGTAGAATCAGCAATAGTGAATATCAGAAAAATATGGAAGTCTCAAAAGCCACGGCAACTCGTGATCTCGAACATCTTCAGAAGCTGAAAATTATTAAAAAGGTCGGTACGACCGGGAAAGGGACATTTTATGTTATTCAAAAGAAAGGACTCATAAAGGACTCAAACGGATCATGATTATAAAGGGCTCATATACGGCTCAAACGTCTCATCTTAAGATAATAAAGGGATCCTATAATAGCCAAACAGGTCGTAAGATATATTTGAAGGAAGAATAATGTCGAAGAAAAAAATACCAAAATCGATAGAAACCATTACACACGAAGAAGCCAAACGGCGAAATATTCCAACCGCTGAGTATCAATCATGCGAAAAGAGGAACAGAAACCGATAAGACTGGCTTACGAACGGCGAAACAGGAACCTCGATCCCCAGCTTGTTTGGCGGGGAAAGGATGAACAGGACTGGTCTGATCTCGTTGTGCATGCTCCTCCTCTGTATATTCAGGAGAAGGTTCATCCAAAGATGCTTGTTGACGATCTGGTTAACAAAACAAAAGCAGATAACAAAGCTGACGATACCCAATTTGATCTTTTTGCAGATTTCAATGGGCTTCCTAATGAAGGTGCCAGGACAGAATTTTACCAGCATGATGCAAACTGGACAAACAGAATGATCCTTGGGGACAGTCTACAGGTTATGGCATCTTTGGCAGAAAGGGAAGGACTTCGTGGTAAAGTACAGTGTATCTATCTTGATCCGCCTTATGGTATTAAATTCAATTCCAATTTTCAGTGGTCTACAACCAGCCGGGATGTTAAGGATGGCAAGATGGATCATATAACGAGGGAACCAGAACAGGTTAAAGCGTTTCGGGACACCTGGCGTGACGGGATTCATTCGTATCTTACTTATTTGCGGGATAGGTTGACTGTGGCACGAGACCTGCTTTCAGAAAGCGGATCAATTTTTGTGCAGATTGGGGATGAGAATGTGCATAGAGTGCGAGCCCTGATGGATGAGGTTTTTGGAGAGGATAATTTTCATTCACTAATTGTATTTTAAAAGACATTACCTTTAGGGTCTGATGGATTAGCTGGAATTTGTGATTATATCCTTTGGTATGGAAAAGATGCTGTTCAAATGAAGTATAGAAACATTCTAACTCAGAAACCAATAGGTGCTGGAACTGGTTATACATGGATTCAAAATGAAAATATCTTAGAAAGAAAAATGACAAAAATAGAACGTACTAATCCTCTATCAATAGAAAAAAAAGATAAACCTTTCTTTGCGTCATCACTTTCTTCATCAGGATATACACTAACATGTATGTATGATTTAAAATTAAAGGATCAATTATATAAATGTGGTAAAAAAAGTTGGAGAACATATCCCGAAGGAATGGACAGATTAATAAAATCATACAGAATAATAGCTCCTGGAAAACTACCTTGTTTTAAAACGTTCCATAACGATTTCCCAATGCAACCACTACATAATATTTGGGATGATACACATGGTGCTTCTGATCTTGTGTATGTTGTACAAACTTCAAATAAAGTTATCCAACGCTGTATCCTCATGACCACCGACCCAGGTGATCTTGTCTTCGATCCAACTTGTGGTTCCGGTACAACGGCCTATGTTGCAGAACAATGGGGGCGGCGCTGGATTACTATCGATACTTCACGTGTAGCTCTTGCTCTTGCCAGGGCAAGGATTATGGGTGCCAGGTATCCATATTAGCTGCTTGCCGATTCGTCAAAAGGACAATTAAAAGAAGCTGAATTGAGGCAGAAAGCACTTTCAACAACACCATCTCATAATGACATTCGCCATGGATTTGTATATGAGCGCGTACCCCATATAACCCTCAAGTCCATTGCTAATAATACAGAGATTGATGTTATTTGGGATAAGTATCAGGAAAGACTGGACCCATTACGAAAAAAGTTGAATACGGTGCTTAACGAAAATTGGGAAGAGTGGGAAATACCTAGGGAAACTGTTGAAGATTGGGCTGGCGAAGCAAAAAAAAATCATGGTGAATGGTGGAAAAATCGGATAGCCAGACAGAAGGATATTGATGTTTCAATCTCCTCAAAGGCTGATTATGAATACCTCTATGATAAACCCTATCAAGATAATAAGGCTGTCAGGGTTGCCGGACCTTTTACTGTGGAGAGCATATCACCTCACCGAATTATCGGTGTTGATGAAAACGATGAGCTGATTGATCCATCTGCTGATATGAGCCCAGAGTACGGAGAGAATCAGGATTTTACACAGATGATCCTGGAAAACCTTAAAACTTCTGGCGTTCAGCAGGCTCATAAAGAAGATAAAATCTCGTTTAGTTCTTTAACTCCCTGGCCGGGAGATATGATTTGTGCCGAGGGGCGTTTTATGGAAGGAAGCGAGGAAACAGGAATTCTGAAGCGTGCAGCCATTTTTATCGGATCTGAATTCGGTACAGTATCACGACCGGATCTGGTGGCTGCTGCAAGAGAAGCTGGAGATGCTGACTTTGATGTTATTATTACCTGTGCTTTTAACTATGAAGCCCACGCTTCAGAGTTTAATAAACTGGGCCGGATTCCTGTGTTAAAAGCTAGGATGAATGCTGATCTTCATATGGCAGATGATTTAAAGAATACTGGCAAGGGAAATCTTTTTGTTATTTTTGGGGAGCCGGATATAGAGATAATAGATACTGAAGATAATCAGATTCAGGTTAAAGTAAATGGTGTAGACGTATTCCATCCAAATACAGGGGAAGTACGGAGTGATGGTGCGGATGGAATAGCCTGCTGGTTTATAGATACTGATTATAATGAGGAAAGTTTTTTTGTCCGGCATGCTTATTTTCTGGGTGCCAATGATCCTTATAAATCACTCAAAACAACCCTTAAAGCAGAAATAAATCAGGAAGCATGGGATACGTTGCATAGTGATATTTCCCGTTCATTTAATAAACCTGGAAACGGGAGAATCGCTGTGAAAGTAATCAATCATCTTGGAGATGAAGTGATGAAGGTTTTTCGGGTGGAGTAGCATATGCAATTTCGTATAGCGGATACATTTACAGATAGTCTTGCCCGTTTAACAGGTGAGAACCAGAAAGCGATAAAGACTACGGCTTTTGATTTACAATTAAATCCATCTAATCCAGGGCTACAATTTCATAGGCTTGATCAGGTAAAAGACAAGAACTTCTGGTCGGTTCGTGTAAATAGAGATATTCGGATAATAGTACATAAGAATGAAAAAAGTCTTCTTCTTTGTTATGTTGACCACCACGAAAAAGCGTATGAATGGGCATCAAGGCGGAAACTCCAGGTGCATCCCAAAACTGGAGCAGCTCAGTTGGTAGAGATCAGGGAGACTGTTCAGAAAATTATTACTTCTGTATATATTAATAAAACACAAGAAAAAATCCCACTTTCAGAAATTACCATAGATGAACTTCTCAAATATGGTGTTCCAAATGAATGGATAGATGATATCAAATCTGCAAATGAAGATGCATTGTTGGACATAGCCGCTCATCTTCCTGCAGAAGCTGCAGAAGCTATTTTAAATCTTGCTATTGGTGTCGTTCCAGAAGTACATTTCTTTTATAATAAGACCGGTGACCCCTTTAATCACCCGGATGCTCAACGACGGTTCCGGTTAATGCAAACAAGTACTGAACTTGAACAAGCATTGGAATATCCCTGGGAGAAATGGACAGTCTTTCTACATCCATATCAACGTAAATTGGTCGATAATAACTATAATGGTCCTGTACGAATCTCTGGCTCTGCTGGAACAGGAAAAACTATAGTAGCTCTACATCGGGCTGTGTATCTCGTCCGACATAACCAAGATGCACGAGTTCTTTTAACAACGTTTTCAGACAATCTTGCGAACGTATTGATGTTGAAGCTACGATACCTAATTAGTAATCAACCACATCTAGCGGAACGGCTGGAAGTTCATTCTATGAACGCAATTGGTCTTAGATTATTTCAACGATTAACAGGTTGACCTCCTGAGATTGCGCCTTTGTCTATTATTCAGCAATTATTCGAAGATGAAAAGCTGGCAAATAAAGACATCAAACAAAGTCTCCGATTCTTACTGAATGAATGGGAAGATATTGTTGATGCCTGGCAGATTAGGGCATGGGAAGAATATCGTGATGTCCTACGATTGGGTAGAAAAACACGTTTACCCGAAAGCCAGAGACAAATCCTCTGGAAAGTTTTTGATAATGTCCGAGGAAAGCTTAAACAGAAAAAAATGATAACATATTCGGATATGTTTACTGAATTGGCAAATAGAATTTCAAACACAAAGAACACTTTGTTTGATTATACGATTGTTGATGAGGCACAAGATATTAGTATAGCCCAGTTACAGTTTTTATCAGCTCTTGGTAAGCTGCATCCAGACAGCCTATTCTTTGCTGGAGATCTTGGGCAACGTATCTTTAGACAAACGTTTTCATGGAAAGCAGCAGGTGTTGATATTCAGGGACGATCACGAACATTGACAATTAATTATCGAACATCTCACCAAATTAGATTAACTGCAGATAAATTACTTGATCCTGAAATTTCTGATGGGGATGGAAATATCGAACAACGGGGAAGCACAATATCAGTTTTTAATGGAATAAAACCGACAATAATCGAATGTAGCAATACCGAAGAAGAAGTTGCCAGAGTTGGGAGATGGATTCAAAAACGATTGGAAGAAGGACTTAAACCGCATGAAATTGGAGTATTTATTCGTTCGGACGAACAGATATCACGGGCTCAAAAGGTTGTCAATAATGTTGGAATAGATTATATCATTCTTAATAACCATATCGATATTACAGCAAATAAAGTAACAATATGTACCATGCATCTTACAAAAGGACTTGAATTTCGTGCGGTCGCAGTTATGGCATGTGACGATGAAGTAATTCCTCTGCAATCACGCATTGAAACTGTATCAGATGATTCTGATTTGGAAGAAGTGTATAACACAGAACGTCATCTTTTATACGTTGCCTGTACAAGAGCACGAGACTTTCTACTTGTAACAGGGGTTGCCCCATCATCGGAATTTCTTGAAGATTTAATATGTTAAATAAGTATTGTGTGGTTAAATACCATTATATGCTGGAATTTCTCGAACTGAAAAAAGAAGTTGCTCAATATGGGATCAACTCTGAAAATATCAAAATTGAAGGAGGAGAAATATCCAAATGAATGAAAAGCATGAATTGGGAGGTAGTTGGACAGAAGAAAAGCTTAAAATGGTAGAAAAATATCTGAAAGCCTATACTGTTATTATGAATAATCGTAACTTCCGATTTGCCTATATTGATGCCTTTGCCGGGACTGGGTACAGAGAGCAAAAAGCAAATTTATTTACAAAATTGCGCCGTTCTGGGCGGATAATAAACACGGCATCCCGGAAGAAAACCAGTTGGAAGCTTGCAGAATAAATGCAGAATAAAAATGAGAGATTACAGAAATACAGATGAAGAATTAAGAAAGCTTACTGTGAGCTTAAATAAAATCCACCAAACAGGTGGAGATTCTTCAATAGAGGGAAAATAGTACCCGGCGGGTAGGGAATTGAACAGTGAATTTTATCTTGAAGGTGATTAAGAGTTGGATGAACAGCAGAGTAGAATAGGAGCTTGACTATGTGGATGGACAACTATTTTCAAACTACATTTAATTTGGGGGGTCCAGTCAAAGGTCCAGTGGAGGGTCCAGTCGGGGTCCAGTCAAACTTCAAAAATATCGGATAACAAGTACAGGAATAGGGACTATAAAATAATCATCAAGACGTGAATAGGACATTGATAAATTTAATGATATGAAAGTTGTCCTTTTAAATTGCATATAATGTAAGCTATTAAATACAGATAAGGGAAATGTTTTAGAAAAAGCAAAGGCTATCAGGACATGAACAGGACATAAAAGATGAAGAAAATTGAATTAAATAATCTAATCCTTCTCGGTGAAAGCCAGACACTGGAGTTCAAAAAACGTGTAAATGTTGAACTTAGCCGGGAAATCTGTGCCTTTGCCAATAGCTCTGGAGGTAAAATCCTCATTGGAGTTGCCGACGATGGAAAGATTTACCCCCTGAATGATCTGAACCGCCTTTACAGCGATGTCCAGAACCACGCACGAAACTGCGATCCTCCGGTTATGGTTCAGGTAGACAGTGTAGATGGAGCTGGTGGAGCATATTGGATCGGGATTAAAAAGGATGCGAGAAGAATTACAGCAGGATAATCTGCCCGAACCTGTACTTGATGTAGATGAAAACTGGTTCTCTATTACATTTATACGTAAAGTTTTAGGTTTACAGGAAAGTTCCCGGAAAAAATTAGAACCAATAATTCAGAGCCAGGAAATTGATGAAACTAGGGAGAAAATTCTGAATTTGATACAAGAATAGCCTAAAATTACCACCAGGGAATTGGCAGAAGTTATTGGTATAAGTACCAAAGGTGTTGAATGGCAAATAAGTCAATTAAAAAAAGAGAATCTGTTAAAACGTATTAAAAAAATATTTATAATATATATATTTACCGGCGGTCGGATTTGAACCGACACAGAGTTACCCCCAATAGATTTTGAGTCTATCGTGTCTACCAATTTCACCACGCCGGCAATTGAGAACAAACAGTATACTATTTAAAAAAAATTATCAATAAGTTGAGGCGATTTCAAAAGACGCTTTCAAAAAAATTGCTTCAGTTTGCAGAAACTGATTTTCCGGTATATACTTTTCAGTAAGTAAATGATTTGAAAATTGGTTTCAGGAGGTGTCTAATGGGTAAGATGTTCGCTCCGACGTTTTTTGCATTGATTTTTATAGCACTGATGGCGGTATATATCAGATTTGTACTTATGCTGCAAATTCCTGGTTTTTATAAGGTTATTGGGGCACTGGTACTTTCTTCGTTGATTGTTACCATGGGCTACCTATTGATTAGAAGACATAAAGAGATTAAAGAGGAGGATTCTGATGATCTTAGTAAATACTGATTTTATATCCGGTAAGGAAGTTGAAACACTCTCAGTGGTCAAGGGCTCAACCATTCAATCAAAGAATATAGGAAGAGACATCATGGCCGGCTTAAAGACCATTATTGGTGGTGAGCTGGATGGATACTCTGAAATGCTGAATGAAGCCCGGGCAATTGCAACCAAACGTATGGTAAAGGAAGCCGAAGAGCTGAAGGCTGATGCAGTCATTAATATTCGCTATGCAACAAGTAATGTCATGCAGGGTGCTGCTGAAGTCATGGTCTATGGCACTGCCGTAAAATTTAAATAACATATGAAAGATCGACCTATTAGTAAGTTTTTTGATGAAATGATATATGCTTATCAGGTAAGTATGTTTACCTTCGATTTTATCTTATATGGAAATGTACTTTTTTGTATGGTATAATATCCGCATGTATAAGAAACAATCAAAACAGCTTGGATTTGAAGAGTTTTATATTCCATTTGGCGGGTATATTAATAATGAGAACCGCTGGGTTCAGCTAAGCAGCCTGATTGCTTGGGATGAATTGGAACAAACCTATGCTAAAGCATTCTCTTCCGGGAAGGGGGCGCCCTCTAAACCCTTTCGAATGGCGCTTGGTGCTGTTGTTATACAGCAGATACTGGGTGTAAGTGACAGGGAAATTGTGGATTTGATTGCTGAAAATCATTATATGCAATATTTTATCGGTCTGGAAGCATACCAGGATGCAGTTCTCTTTGATGCAAGCCTGATGGTTCATTTCCGAAGAAGGCTGGGGGATGATGTGGTTAAAGCAGTTCTCAAACTTATACACAAAAGAATGAGGAAACAGTTCAAGACAGATTAATCTATGAATATCTATAATCATCTCTACAAGACCTGCAGAATGTGTCCCCGATTCTGTGAAGTTGACAGGACAGCGGGGGAACTGGGGTTTTGCGGCCAGGGTACAGATATGCGGATTGCTTTTGCTGGAATACACCGTGGAGAAGAGCCTCCCATAAGCACCGCAGTAGATTCTTATACCGGATCCGGCACAATTTTTTTTACCGGATGTACTCTGCGCTGCAGCTATTGTCAGAACAGACAAATCAGTCAAAATAATATAGGAGCCGCTATATCCGCAAATGAATTTTCAGAAATTTGTCTGGTTTTGGAGCAGAAAGGTGCAGCAAATATTAATCTGATTTCCGGTACACAGTTTATCCCGTCAATACGGGCTGGAATCGAGGCTGCTAAAAATAGTGGGTTAACTATCCCAGTAGTCTGGAACACCTCATCATACGAGTCTGGTGAAGGGCTGCAGGCACTTTTGCCAATAGTTGATATATTCCTCGCTGATATCAAAACACTCTCTTTAGAGCACGGCAGGAAATACTGTGCTTCATCAACATATCCCGAAGATGCGGTAGAAGCTTTGAAAATTATGGTAGAAAGAAAACGCCTGAAATTCGGTGCAAGTAATAATATGGTAAGCGGGACTATCATTCGGCATTTAGTAATTCCCGGCGAGATGGAATCAACAGAAAAAGTTATCAGTTGGCTGGGTTCAGGGATTTTCCCCCAAAAGAGTGTGCTGATCTCTATTCTTGTCCAGTTTGTAGATACAGATGCTGCTATGAGGATTACAGAATCTGCATATGCAGAAATTTTATCAATGCTGGACAAGTATGGTGTTGAAGATGGATATATTCAGGAGCTTAACGATACGGATTATACCGACTGGGTGCCTGATTTTACGCAGCCCAATCCATTTCCTGCCTCTTTTGCTGACCCGGTATGGCATTACCTGACTGGTTTCATTGATTGAGATCGAAACGCCTTAAAGCTCCGGGCCGATAGTTGTACCTTCAAACTCTCCAGCAACAAGAATTTCCTTGAAATTACTCAGATTTCGACCTTCAGCGGTTATCACCTGAAGGCCTAATTCCGAAGCCTTCTTAGCAGCAATCGGATCAAAAGGGACATTTGATCCGGGTATCCATGTATCTCCTACCATTGTCCTGAATCCGCTCCATCCAATATGATCGAGAGGTTGTGCCTCAGGATCAAGTTTGGGATCAGCTGTATAGACTTTTTTTATATTTGAGAGGTTAACCACACGGTCGGCTCCAAATTTCTCTGCAAGAATCACTGCATCATTATCGGAAGAAAATCCGGGTTTCCAACCAGCTGCTATGAGAACTTTTCCCGAGAAGGAGATGTCTGAGGTAGGATCTGTTACAAGCGGATCGAAACAAGTGTCATGAAATACCGCTTTTATGAGTTGTCCGTTAAGGTGGGTTGCGGCGACTCCAATCCAATCAAGATCATCAGATTTAGGGCTTTCTATGATCTCCCGACAGGCATTCTGATAAATTCTTGCCGGCGCACCGCCTCCGGTTACAATAATAAGTTTACGAGTCGTATCTTCCTGAAGGAATTCCATTACGATTTTCCTGAATTGTTTTATAAACTCATGATCAACACTATCGGGAGAAATTATTGACCCGCCTAAAGATACAACTGTCAGATTAGACATTATTAAACTCCTTATACAGATTTTTTCGATCCACTTTATGTATGACATATCAGTAATAGAAAGTGCAAGGTTTTTAAAAGATTTTTTTTTAGGAATAATCAGAAGATTTGAATATTTCTACGGATTTTCCAAGTAAAGAGTAGTAAGGACTAAAAAAAAACAAAGGAGAAAAGAAGTATGAACAATTTGAATTCTGTGATTATTGAGGGGAATCTGACAAGAGATCCTGAGGAAGTATCCACACCCAAAGGAACTCCGGTATGTAAATTCACCATAGCCACAAACCGTTATTATAAGAATGGTGAACAGCAACAGCAGC
>Ga0208902_1001685_pt1 | contig 10442 bp, 9 predicted proteins | sample AntAceMetag02UKH_FD_184767 | JGI IMG/M metagenome (GOLD analysis project Ga0208902, IMG submission 184767) | Saline lake microbial communities from Ace Lake, Antarctica - Antarctic Ace Lake Metagenome 02UKH (SPAdes) (version 2) | ecosystem: Environmental > Aquatic > Non-marine Saline and Alkaline...
ACTTTTAAATATTTCCCGTTCCGCACTGAATAGGAAGATCGAGAAATATAAATTATAACATAAGGAGAAGATGTATGAACAAAATACTTTTGATCGGAGTGCTAGTATCACTTATTATAATTCCGGGCATTATTGTTGGTTTTTTCCTCAATAGAAAAAAAGATCCTGAGATAAAATAGCATTTAATCAATCCTAGTTCATAAAATCATTATTTTTCTTGACAATCCCTATTGCAATAATATCAAGTTTTCAAAACATGCTAGGGGCATTATGAAAAAGCAATTTGTTATCTTACTAATTCTATTCTTTTTTATAAACATACCACTGTGTGCACAATCAATAATCTGGGAAGAAGATTTTGAAACAAATCCAGGTACATGGACGCTTGATTCAAACTGGAGCATTCAAAATGGTGCATTACAGTTATCCTGGTCACCTACAGTTGCTCCATATGATTTAAGTGCCATCTCTCCTCCGATCAATCTACCATCTAATGTAGGGGATTTGATCGTTTCTCAGTTTATTGATGAATACTCAATCAATACAGGGGAGGTTGCGAATATAGAAATTGTACTTCAGGGAGGACCTACAATACTCTGGAGTTTTGATTTGGTCGGCACTAACTGGGGATATACCGGCGGAAAAGATATTAGCTTTTCACTATTTCCATATGCTGGACAACAGGTTCAGATCAAATTTAGAAGCTATGGCGGCAGCACGTACAATTTTAATTACTGGTACATATATAATGTTGCGATCAATGCTTCTTTAGATCATGATCTTGCTGCAACGGATATCTCTGGCAATAATATTCTGAATGTCGGTCAGCAAGGATTGTGGCATGTGACAGTAAAAAACACCGGTTTGAATACAGAGTCAAGTTATGATGTAAGTCTTATGCGTGAGCCCGGAGTTGTGCTTGGAACTACTTCGGTATCAGCACCGATAGATCATGATCAACAAATAATCTATGATTTCAACTGGACTCCGGATATAAATGAAGTGGTCGAACTCTACGGTCATGTGGATTTGAGTGGCGATGAGTTCTTTGATAATAATACAACAAATCCGTTTCAGGTAAATATTTATCCTGATGATCCTATCAATGTGCTTGTGTGGGATAATGATAATAATTCGGATATTGACGGGATTGGCACGCAGGTTTTTCTTGAGGATGCACTAACTGCTAATAACGTAACTCAAGATACATATACTTACCTTCCTGCCGATCTTTCACCTTATGATGCCATTTTTGTTGCACTTGGCATCTATTGCGTTGGATGAGGCGTCACACCTCCAGGTTCCGTCGGAACCTCTGATCAAGCTACTTTAATCAACTATATCAACGGCGGACACCCACTGTATGTTGAAGGTTCAGATATAGGTTATTCACATCAGGGAACAGCTTTCCTGGCAAGTCTCGGTTGTACTTTTATAGCGAATATTACACAGGATGTCGGTACTATGACAGGTGTATATGGTACTGTGGGTGAAGACTACATATTCCCATTCACTCCTAATACTGATGCAAACTATTCTGTCGATGAGATAGGCGCACTACTCAGGCATATCGCATTTATTTCGGATGCTGGCTATTCGCGTACTATCGCTTATAGTGGAACAAATTATAGCACCATTGCTACAGCACCAATTCTGGGTGGAATGGAAGATACTGCAGAAAATTCAAAAGCCGATCTCATGGGAACTTATCTTGGTTACTTATTGAAAATCAATGGCATAGTAAGGGGAATTGTTACAGATATAAACACGGGAGATCCTGTCGAAAACGCAACAGTGAGTGTGGGTGATTACGATGGGATTACAAACTCTTATGGTCTTTGCGCTATTGAAGTACCTCCGGGCTCCTATACTGTAAGCTGCACACATCCGGATTATGTAACCTTTGTGTATCCATCTGAAATTATTATTGATTATAATGATACGTACTGGATGGATATTCCTCTCACCCCAGATGTGTCTATCGATGATATTGAGCAGCAATATCGCATCACCCGTATCTATCCAAATCTCTGCACTTCACATACCGCAATTAAATATTTCATGAAATCCTCAGGAAATGTAGATATCGGAGTTTATAACATCAAAGGACAAAAGGTTGTTGCTCTAATAAATGAGTATGTCGAAGATGGTTACCATGATGTAGCATTTGATAATTTAACAGGACATACTGCAGAACTTACTTCTGGAATTTATTTCATGAAATTAGAAACAAAGCATGCCCCTCATGTTGAGAAATTCATAATTCTTGAATAGGATATATTCATAAATATTTAAGCCAGTTCAATATTTGAGCTGGCTTTTTTTATAAAAATTTGGTAGCCCCAAACTGGAGTAAATTTATGGATGTTTATAAAGAATTGGTTGTTATGAATGAAGTGCTGAAGGATATATTAGATTGATGGTATGATACTTATCTTCAATAATGAATTTACTTCAGATAAAAACTGAAACTCAAATTGATAGTGTTATTGATTTAATCTGAACCACTACCTGAAGCAAAGCCCGTATAATAAAAAATATTCTCTATCCTGTCACGTCGTAATATAATGTGAACGGATTTGCTCGTTAATTCGGATCACTGCGAAACCCGGCGGCTTATGCACGGTCCGTTAAAAAATAAAAGGCTGGAAGGTTTGAAAGTTAAAAGGTTTAAAAAAATGGAAATTATAGCAAATAGTCAGAGTTATTTTTATTGACAGAAAAACAAATAAATTTAAACAAATATTAAAAAAAAAATGATAATGATATACTGCGAAATAGAGCACTATAATGTATGTTATGCCTTTAAAGGTAACACAAAAATATAGGTTGATATGGAAATAATATTTTTGGGTACATCATCAGGAACACCTACAAGAACAAGGAATGTATCGGGTATCGCAATCAAAATGATAAATTCAAAGTCGTGGAATCTTGTAGATTGCGGTGAATGTACACAACATCAAATATTAAAGACCAATTTAACCTTAAATAATTTACAGGCCATCTTTATTACACATGTACATGGAGATCACTGCTATGGTCTTCCTGGATTACTGGCAAGTACAGCAATGTCAGGTCGAACTGACCCTTTGACTATCATTGCTCCAGGTAAACTCAAAAGTTTTTTAGAAAACGCACAGAAAGTAACTCAAACAAGGTTTTCTTACGAAATAAATTTTATAAGTATTGAAGATATTTCTAAATTTATTGAAGTTGAAGAATTTGATATTGAAGTAGTTAATTTATCACACCGAGTATCCTCATATGCTTTTGGTTTTATTGAAAAAAACATTAAGCCCAAACTCAATATTAAGAAGTTAAAGAAAGAGGGTATTGATCCGGGACCTGCTTGGGGTACTCTGCAAAATAGAGAAGATGTTTTACTTCCAGGTGGCAAAAAACTAAAAAGTCAGGATTATCTATTAGAAGAGAGAAAGCCAAGAAAAATTATTGTGAGTGGAGACAACGATGATCCATGGTTACTTTCAGAGTGTTCGAAGTCAGCCCAAGTATTAGTACATGAGGCAACATATACTTATGAGGTGGCAGAGAAAATGGCGAAAGCACAGCATAGTTCTGCTAAATTGGTTTCTCTGTTTGCAAAAGAACTATCCATCCCAAATTTAGTGTTTACCCATTTTAGTCCACGATATCAAAGTGTAAATACTACTGGACCATCAATTAAAGATATAGAGAATGAGGCAAGAGAATTCTATGATGGGAATCTTTTTTTGGCAAATGATTTCGATGTATTTCACCTTAATCTAAATGGTAAGCTAGTAAATGTTGAGCTATAAATAAGGCATAACAAATTGTACCAACTGACATTTTTCCGCTACGTTCCAAAATGAAGGTGAGCTCGACCGTTAAAAAATTACAAGGTTGGAAGGTTTGAATGTTGAGAGGGAGCGAAGCGTAGATGGGTGGGGGTTTTAGTGGGTGGTTGGAGCGAGGTAGGGAAGAAAGGTATTTTGAAAGAAACACTAAAACAATATTGAGAGCACGTGCTGGTGCAGAGGGGATAATAGGGGTGAATGTGACAGCCGAAGCCGGTTAACTTGTTCGAGGAGGAACTGAAAAGAATATATAATCAGAGGGAAAAGAAATTTTCAGCTCAGAGAAGAATCTTAAAGGAAAAAATCACAAAACTCAATAATAAAAAGGAAAAAGTAATTCAGCTCGGATAAGCGGAGAGTTCGACAGAGACATCTACGAAAGGAAGATCAATGATATAAATTCTGATATTGAATATAATGAAAGTGAACTCATCAGTATATACAATAGTATAAAGGATATCGACAAATTATTAATAAAAGTAAAGAAACTGGTTCAAAATCCTAAAAAACTATTGAACACCTTGAAACCCATTGATAAATTTAAGGTTTTGTACATTTTATTCCCAGAAGGGGTTGGAGTAGGACCTAAGGGTTATCGAACACCCATAACCTCTCCCATTATCAAGCACTTAGAGAATATTTCAGGTGATAATCCAAAAATGGTAGCCCCAAGGGGAATCGAACCCCTGTTACCGGAATGAGAATCCGGCGTCCTTACCCCTAGACGATGGGGCCACGTGGGAATTGTTTATTTAGTGCGGGATTTTGCTGTCAAGAATTACAATAACACACCCCGATTCCTTCGGAATCCACCCCTCTTGATATAGGGGAAAATTTGATTGGTTCAAAATATCTGAAAGTTGAGGATCCATCATATAAAAAATAAATCATTATAAACAAAAAAATCTTCTCTAATTTATCACGGCGTAATGTTAATGAAGACGGAAAAGGGGAGTACGGCTTTAGCTGAGGAGTGTGTAATCTTGAGGAAAATCTATTAAATAAACACACCCCGTTTTCCAATCCCAGTGAAATAGAAAACAGAGATTTCACGGGACAGGTAAGTTGGAATCCACCCCTCTTTTTAAAGGGGAAAAAATGAATATCTTCAAATTATTTGACATTCTTAACATACATTGAATCAAGTATTTATAAGTTATTATGATAAAATCTCCTCTAATTTATCACGGCGTAATGTTAATGAAGACGGAAAAGAGGAGTACTCCGCCAGCTGGCGGAGGGAGGTGTGTAACAGATAAGCACATGCCGGTCATGAATTCCAAAATTCCAGTGTGACAAGTAGAGAAAAAAAAGGGGAAAGAATTAAATCATTGACAAAATTAATCACATAATGGATTTGCAAAACATGAATGAGGAAATATTGAATACGATTTCTGAACTTGTTGAGCGTTTTGCAAGAAACGAGGGTGTATATAAGAATCCCAAATACAAAGAGGCACAACTAAGGCGTGAGTTTATTGATCCCTTCTTTTCTGCTTTGGGATGGGATATGGATAATAAACAAGGACACGCAGAACAGTATAAAGATATTGTTCATGAAGATGCGATTAAAATAAAAAGCACGACAAAAGCGCCCGATTATTCTTTTAGAATCGGGGGAGTAAGGAAATTCTTTGTCGAAGCAAAGAAACCGGCTATAGATATTAAGTACAATATACACCCCTCTTTTCAATTGCGAAGATATGCATGGAGTGCTAAATTGCCTATTTCAATTCTCACAGATTTTGAAGAATTCTCAGTGTATGATTGTCGAATCAAGCCGAATAAAAATGATAAAGCAAGCGTCGGCAGGATTTATTATCAGACGTTTGATCATTATCTTGAAGATCTGGATTTTCTCTACAATACCTTTTCACGAAACGCAATTCTAAAAGGTAGTTTTGATAAATACACTGAAACGGCTACGAAGAAAAGGGGAACATCCGAAGTTGATCAGGAATTCCTGAAGGAAATTGAAAACTGGCGGGATGTGCTTGCTAAAAATATAGCATTGCGAAATAAAGAATTATCCATTTATGAATTAAATAGAATCGTGCAACTAACAATAGATAGGATCATCTTTCTTCGAATCGCTGAAGATAGGGGAGTTGAGGAGTATCGCAATCTATTCAATGTCGCAAATAAGAAAAATATTTATAAAGCTCTTTTTGCTGTTTTTGTGCAAGCGGATGAAAAATACAACAGCGGAATTTTTGATTTTAAAAATGATCTCATTTCAAGGAATATTCTCCTTGATGATAAGGTCTTGAAACCAATTCTACAAAAGTTATATTATCCTGATAGCCCATACGAATTTTCAGTATTACCTTCGGATATTCTTGGAAATATTTATGAACAGTTTTTGGGAAAAACAATCCGTCTTACACCTTCACACCAAGCAAAAATAGAAGAAAAACCGGAAGTGCGAAAAGCCGGTGGAGTATATTATACACCGATATATATTGTTGATTATATTGTGAAAAATACTGTAGGCGAAAAAATAAAAGGCAAAACACCAACTCAGATTTCCAAATTGACCATCTGCGATCCTGCATGTGGTTCGGGAAGCTTTCTAATACAGGCATATCAGTATTTGCTGGATTATCATCTTGAATTTTATCAAACCAATCCAAAAAAATATAAAGATAAGATAATCGAGATAGGACATAAGAGCTACCAGTTGACTACAAAAGAAAAAAAGCGAATTCTGCTGAATAATATATATGGTGTTGATATTGATCCTCAAGCTGTTGAAGTAACGAAACTTTCACTCCTTCTGAAAGTCCTGGAAGGTGAAAATAGAGAAACATTGAACAAAACTCGCCAGCTTTTCAATGAAAGAGCATTACCGAATTTGAGTGATAATATAAAATGTGGGAATAGTCTTATTGGAACAGATTTCTATGATGTTGAAGATATGTCTCTTTTTGAAAATGAGGATATGAGAAGGATTAATGCCTTTGACTGGGATAAAGAATTCCCGCAAATATTCAAGACCAATACCAACAAAATCCCCCTTAAAAAAGGGGGAAAGTTGAGCGAAGCGAAACTGGGGGATGTTACTGCTAATAGTGGGTTTGATGTCGTTATTGGGAATCCGCCTTGGGTTGATATTAAAGGAATTGAGCCTGAATTAGTTAAATACTATTTTAAAAAATTTAAAACAACAGAAAATAGGATTAATTTATATGCTATTTTTATTGAAAAGTCACTTTCAATATTAAACAAAAACGGCAATTTCTCATTTATTATACCTAATTCTCTATTAATGAAAAGTTCCTATATAAAACTTAGAAAAGTAATCCTAAACGAATTTCATATTGGGAGCATTGTCCGGTTGCCCGATAATGTATTTTATGGAGTAAAAGCAGAATCAATGATTTTAGTAATATATAAAGAGTCGATTAAACTGACTAAAATTATTATTTATGATAAAGATCAACATATAAAGTTAGTTTCAGAAGAAAATTGTAAAAAATTTAATATAATAAATACTGAATATTGGAAAGATAATAAATTCACTTTTAACATTTTCATTTCACTTGAACAAAATAGATTATTGAATAAGATTGAAAGAAATAAAAACATGAATTTAGTTAAATTTTGTGATTTTTCTTTGGGTTTAACCCCATATGACAAATATAAAGGGCACACAAAAGAACAAATAACAAATAAAGTATTTCATTCTAATTATAAGAAAGATGAAACATATAAAAAACTTTTAAAAGGAGCAGATATTAAAAGATACTATTTAATCTGGAACTCAAATAAATGGATTAAATATGGAAAATGGCTTGGGGCTCCACGAGAAGAAAGATTTTTTAAGAATGAAAGAATTATTATTAGACAAATTGTATCTGGCGAACCACCAAGAATTTATGCTTCATACTCTGAAGAAGAATTATACAATACCCAAATTGCATTTACATTACTAAAAAAAGATAATGTTACTTATTCAATAAAATATTTCCTTGCTATAATAAATAGTAAATTAATAAATTTTTTTCATACTTATAAATATTTAGATGTTTCAAAAAAATTATTTAAAAAAATTCTTATTGAAAATTGCAAACAATTTCCAATTCGTAGAATTGATTTTTCCAATCCATCAGAAAATCAAATCCACGATACACTTGTCTCCCTTGTGGATAAAATGCTCGAAACCCAAAAACTCTATCACGTTGCAAAACTTGAAAGAGATAAAAAGTTATATAAACAGAAAATAGATATCATTGATAATAAAATAGATAAGATGGTTTATGAATTGTATGGACTCTCAAAGGAGGAGATTGGGATTGTTGAGGAAAGTTTATAAAGAAACACACCCCGATTCCTATCGGAATCACCCCTCTTGATATAGGGGAAAATTAGAATGGTTCACAATATATGACAGTTGAGAATCTATCATGAAAGAAAAACATAAATCGTTGAAAACAATGAGAATCAAAAAATCTCCTCTAATTTATCACGGCGTAATGTTAATGAAGACGGAAAAGAGGAGTACTCCGCTAGCTAGCGGAGGGAGGTGTGTAATTAATAAATGTAAACTAAAGTTATGAAAATATATTACAATCCAAAATTGAAGAAACTCGCCCGAAAACTCCGAAATAATATGTCACCCCCAGAAGTCATATTGAGGAATCAGCTAAAAGGTAAAAAATTGGGATATGATTTCCATCGGCAAAAACCGATTGACAACTATATTGTAGATTTCTTTTGCCCAAAACTCAAACTAATAATTGAAGTAGATGGTGAGGTTCATATTGATAAAGGAGAAAATGACATTGTTCGACAATCAAGGTTGGAATCACTTGGACTGAAAGTGATGAGATTTAAAGCAATCGATATTATGAAGAATCTCAAGGACGTAATTGAAGCTATTATTAATTATATCGAGATATTGGAGAGGGGATAACACATACAGATTTAGTAAACAGGGTCAGCAACAGGTGTGTATTAAACTAAACAACACCCCGCCCCGATAAATCGGGACACCCCGCTTGCTTATAGAGTTTGTGAAGTTAAAAGATAAGATTGAAGTAAAAGAATTTACACACCCCGATTCCTTCGGAATCACCCCTCTTGATATAGGGGAAAATTTGATTGGTTCAAAATATTGAAACTTGAGAATCAATCATATAAAGAATAAATCATTATAAACAAACAAAAAAATCTCCTCTAATTTATCACGGCGTAATGTTAATGAAGACGGAAAAGAGGAGTACGGCTTTAGCTGAGGAGTGTGTAATCTTGAGGAAAATCTATTAAATAAACACACCCCGTCTTCCAATCCCAGTGAAATAGAAAACAGAGATTTCACGGGACAGGTAAGTCGGAATCCACCCCTCTTTTTAGAGGGGAAATTTTGATGAATTATTTCGGAAAAATCAAACCGATCTCTCTTTTCGCACTTTCACGGGAATCTGATGCATGAACTGCATTTTCTGTAAACGAATCTGCAAAAAGGAATCGGATCGTGCCAAGAGCAGCTTTTTCGAAATTTGTATTTCCAACTAATTCTCGAAGCTTTACAATTGCATCTTCTCTGCTGAGAACCGCTCCTACTATCTTTCCGGATAACATAAACGCTTTAAGCTGCGGGTAAAAACTCTTGCCAATGTGTTCTGCATAGAATGTATCTGCCAATTCGTTATCCATGGTGAACATTTTCAGTTGCTCTATGACAAATCCGTTGTCTTCGACTATTTTGAGGATTGAGCCGATTTTGTTTTTCTTTGTTGCATTAGGTTTGATAAGGAGTAAGGTCTTTTGTTCCATTATTCTGTCCTGATATTATTTGAGCAGATTAAACACTTATTCATGTATAATTTATTAAGCACAATTTGCACTACTCTATTTGGTGGCTTAAAATAATTTTACAAAATTATACGCAAGAAAAATTTTTTATTTTAATAATATTTTTCTCTTCAAATCAATATAATGATAGAAGTAAATGTCAGTTAATTTCTAATTAAAATACCGCATGGAGCACAATATGCCAACAGAAAAGTTCTTACGGGAACATAAAAAATCAAGCATTCATTACCGGTTATATGATATGCATTCCGGTGAAATATCATATTATGAAGACAAGGAAAGTTGCTGGATTAAACTCATTCAAAAAATATAATAGATTTAAAAATTTATGACAATTTTAGTCTTTCAGATAAAATCCCAAAGAAACTACTAAAATTCTTGACGTAATAAAAAACAGATTAATGGGATGACGATAATTAATATAAAAATGATGGAGGAAACTCAAAAAGATGATAGAAAAAAAAGCAATTGACTCACTAATGGGCAAAGGAAAAACATTCCCCCCCACAGAAGAAATTAAGAAAAACGCTTATATAACTTCTGAGGAACAGTATAAAGAAATGTGGGAAAGATCCATTAAGGATCCTGATGGATTTTGGTTGGAACAAGCCGAAACCCTGGACTGGTACAAGAAACCAACAAAAGGACTTAAGTACACCTGGGATACGAAAGCTCGTAAAATTGAACACACCTGGTTTGAAGACGGTGAACTCAATGTAAGTTATAACTGTTTGGACAGACATCTTGGTACACCTACCGCAAAAAAGACAGCGATCCTCTGGCAGG
>Ga0208902_1001695_pt1 | contig 10421 bp, 6 predicted proteins | sample AntAceMetag02UKH_FD_184767 | JGI IMG/M metagenome (GOLD analysis project Ga0208902, IMG submission 184767) | Saline lake microbial communities from Ace Lake, Antarctica - Antarctic Ace Lake Metagenome 02UKH (SPAdes) (version 2) | ecosystem: Environmental > Aquatic > Non-marine Saline and Alkaline...
CCCCGCTGTACTGGCAAGCTGTGAAATGCGCTGCGATCCAAAGACATTGATGCCATCAACATCTCCTGTTGCTCCGCCTACCTCGGCCGGGACAGCATCGTCAAGGGCTTTTTTCACGGCCTCTTCGATACAGCTAATATATTTTTCAAATGGTACTTCCATACCAATCGGATTCTTTCCTGACAGCAGGTTGACGACATGGGTGTCGGTGGTCATCACATCTGCGATGTCAATGCCGTCCAGTGCTTCGACCGCTTCGACAATCCGTTCGCGGTCCCCCTGAATCATGTTGTTGCCGTCGATGAGCACATAGGCGGTAGTCTGGTCCTCAGTTTTGATGACGAGAGCCTGAACACCCAGATCGCCAAACCCTTCCTCTCGGGTAAAAGGTGTCTGTACCCGGGCAGCACCCGCAGAAAACTCCCCCTGGGGTGCTACACTGAGGATGTTGACGGCGTCCTGAGCTGCCCGCATGTATTCAACTGCTTTTCTGGACGCCGATCGCACAGCGGGGGCAATATCGGCCATACTGTTGTGTCCGTCCACAAAAAGGACGTTCTTGAAATGTCGAGAGCCTCCTTCCATGATAGCGAGGCCGACCGGAAATTCGATGTCATCGGTAATTTCCGGTGCCCGTGTTGAGATCATAAGCACCGAGTCCCCGAATGTCTGAGCGGTGATGGAAACAGGCGGTTTTTTGAGCACAACAGCCTTTGATGCTTTTGTGTCAAAGACGGCCTGTGGTGCTGATGATCTGATGGTATCGGTAATTTTCTCTATTTCGGCAGCAGCGACCGGATTTAGGTCGTGGGTGGCACAACCGTGGGCGACAAATGTTTCCCCGTCCAGACTGTCATGAATGATCTTTGGAAGGTTGCTGCCACCGATCTCTCCCAACGGGCCGGGATGGATATTCGGGACGGTGAAGGTGATATCCTCTTTTCCATCTCGTCTGAAGAAGAGCGTTGCCTGGGGAACGAATGCTTCCTCGCCAATCTCTGAGAAGTAATCCTCCAGTGCTTTTGACCCTTCAGTCATATAGGCCATGAATGCATTGGCAAGTCCCAGTGGATTAATATTGAATATTTTTTTCAGGGGCCGTTCGATAAGCCAGAGGAAGACGATAATCCCGGCACCAAAACAAATCTGGAGTATGAGGGCATAGGTTCCAAAATAGTAGCCGAATTTTGCTGTGCCAACAACCCATGCTGCCATACTCTGGATACAGGCTGGCAGAATTACCCTGGTAAAGCGGTGATCAGCAATCGCTGCGATGGCGATGATCCGGATCATGAAGATAAAGGCAAGGGATATTGCAAAAAATAATTGATAATCGGCGCCGAAGATAAAGGTCGGCAAAATTCCGAAGAAGATCGAGAGTATCAGTCCGCCAAGGGCGATAAGTGCCGACCAGTCCCAGGTGATGGATTTGCCGAACAATCGTACCAGGGGCCGTGTCAGCACAAAGGCGAGAAGTGCCGGGAAGACAAATAAGAGAACGGCAGAAAAATCAGCAAAAATGGGCACCGCTCCGGCAAGAACATTAATGACTGCCGGGATCTGCATAACGAGTCCAAATCCAAGAATAATCGCAACTGATTTCTTCCAGGACTGTGCCTCGATAATAAGTGCGGAGAGTCCCTCCAGTTGTGCTTCGTTGACGCCGGTCATATTTTTACCATACTCCTGTCTCTACCTGAATATTGGAGGGAGTGGCTATATAGTATCCGTGATTTATCTGCAGAAGAAAAAAGGTGTTATCTGGTTCTTATTTTTCAGTCCCTGGCAGTTTCCAGGTGTCGGCTTTTTTAACAAAATAATAAGCAGCACCCAGTGCGAAAATGATAGCTGCGATGCCAATCATCTCAAAATGGGCCACCGGGAGGGTGGTGTCAAGGACGATGACTTTCCGGGCAATTGCGATGAGCGCAAGAATGATCACACCTTCAACCCGGAGTACATGATCCCGGATAAAGATCTTGACTGTTTCTAAGAGTTCGATGGCAATCAGAATTAAGAGGAAACTCTCAAGGACCCGGAGCATCTCGGATGATGTAAGAAATGAGACCAGAGTGAATTCCGGGACTACACTGAGAAAGACAAAGATGATAAGGTCGATTAGCGCTGCGATGATTACGACCAGAAGAAGAGCGCACAGGATATAGTAGATATAATCTTCAACTTTATTTATTGCCTTAAGCATTTCGTGGTCCCTCCTCTTCCTACTGTGTAAAAATCTTCAATCTCTGCCGATATAATACCTTCTCTGTTTTACTGTCGATATTTTAGTATTATTCTGAATTTTTTCCGTTGTTGGTTTCTTTTTCCCACCAGATCTTTACCCTGATAGAATCACCGGGCAATATCCAGGTTTCACCGTCCTTCTGAAGTTGTGGTAACAGATAATCCCGAAGGATTGTTTCCTGTTCTTCTGTTTCGATAAAGAACGAGGATCTGAAGTTATCCACAGCTTTTTCCAGCGAATCGAACCGGTACACATGGCGGAACGGATAGCATTCGATGTTAGCGTAAATCCCCTCGTTGTAGAGGAGACTGAAAATGATATCACTGCCCGGAGAAGGAACATATTCTGTTCCATGGAGTTGTGGCCAGAGCTCTATTGACGCAGCGTCCCAGGAGGTCTCTCCGGCAAACCAGTAAATGAAGACATGGTGGGATGAAACGGCTCTCATCTTGTCGATGGCAGCACCAATGTCCGGCACATCAAGTGAAAATGAGGCAAAGACGATATCATAGGGACCTGAGATGTCCGTGGCCGGGTCAATGTCTTCCCATCGTTTCTGCACGGTTGTAATGTTTGTTACACCCATTTTCTCCATGTTTTCGTGGAGAACAGCAACCATACATTCGGAAGGTTCGACTGCGGTTACGTGGGCTGCCTGGGTGGCAAGAGGAAGGGCAACAGCACCGGGACCTGAACCGATATCAAGAATGCGTGATTCCGGAGTGACCGGAAAATCAGCAAGAATTTTCCTGATTCGGTCAGCATTGTTCTCCTGGGCCATCCGGTAGAAAGTCCGGGCCGCTTCAATAGTATTCCAGTGGCCATCACTGTTTTTCTTATATTTTTGGTGTTCGTGCCACTGCTCTTTCCAGGCTTCACGCCAGTTGATATCTTTATAATTCATGGCTGGTTCTTTTTCCTGTTGCAATGGTTTGAAGAAGAGAAGGAAAAACCTGTCGAAGCGATTTGTTGGAGAGTTAACTGACCCATGTTGTCTGACGTTCTGCCGGACTGCATTGGATTTGTAGAAAAATCGTTACCAGAACTGTGAAGGATAGAACGAGTGAATAAAAAAAAAATGTGAAAAAAGAGATTAGTGTCGGTAGCTCTTCTTGCGCTGGAAGTTTCCTTTGCTACTCTCTCTTTTGAATTCCTTCTTGTACTTCTTTGGCCCGTCGGAATTACTTGGTGTTGCGTAGCCGATGGAAACGCCGTCACTTAAGTTGACACCACCGATGGACTTGCCTTTCATCCGGTCGATGACCTGGTCTGCGACTGATTCGTCAACCTCGACGTAGGAATACGATCCGAAGATGCTGATAGCGCCGATACTGTTTCCATCAATTCTGGTTTCATTGGCTATTGCACCGACAATATCTTTTGGGCGGATACCGCGGTCCCGGCCAAGGCCGATGTGCAGACGTTTCATGCCCTGCTCAGTATCACGGTCGAACTGGCGCGGTGGGCGACTGCTACCACGGTCTGAGCGATCCGAGCGATCGAATCTGCCCCGGCTGTCATCTGAGGAATAGGTCTTGATCTCCTCTGGTTCGGGTTTTGATTCCATCTCACGCTTCAGAAGAGCACCGGCAATCTCAAGGGAGGTGTAGTCTTCCATCATCATCTGTTCGATGATAGTGGTGTACTTCTCCAGTTTCCCGGTTTCGAGTGTTTCCTTGATGCTTTCTGTCAGGTTCTGAAGACGGATCTGTTTGACGTCTTCAACCGTTGGCATCGGAATGCGGGTAATCTGAATATTTGCATACTTCTGGATGCTCCGGAGTTTGTAGATCTCCTTCGGGCCAACAAATGTAATTGCACGGCCTTCGCGTCCCGCTCGGGCAGTTCTGCCAATGCGGTGAACGTAATATTCGACATCCTGTGGAACATCATAGTTGATGACGAGTTCAACATCATCGACATCAATACCCCGTGCTGCGACATCGGTTGCGATAAGCACATCAATATTTCCGTTCCTGAACTGTGCCATGACTCTGTCCCGCTGCTGCTGTTTCATATCACCGTGTAACCCTTCGGTTATGTATCCACGGTTCTGAAGCTGCGTTGTTAAGAGGTCTACGGCTTTCTTCGTATTGCAGAAGATAAGGGTGAGATTTGGATCGTGGATATCGAGCAGACGTGAGAGGATTTCCATCTTGTCACGGTTTCGTAATTCAAGATATTGCTGCTCGATCTGTGGGACGGTAAGGGTTTTGTGGGGCACCTCTACCATGATTGGATTATTCTGGTATTTCTTTGAGATAGCGAGGATCGGTCTCGGCATGGTTGCTGAGAAGAGCGTCGTCTGACGGTCTTTAGGTGTGTGGTCGAGAATTGTCTCGATATCCTCACGAAAGCCCATGTCGAGCATCTGGTCTCCCTCGTCGAGGATGACCATTTTGACGCCTTGCAGCTTGAGGGTTCCGCGCCTGAGATGATCGAGCACCCGGCCTGGTGTGCCCACGACAATCTGTACGCCGCGCTGAAGACCTTTCAGCTGGCGTTCGATGTGCTGGCCGCCGTAGATGGGAAGAATAGTGATCTTTTTCTGGTAGTGAGTGAGACGCGCAAACTCTTCAGCCGTCTGAATTGTCAGTTCTCGGGTAGGAGAAAGAACAATGACCTGTGTTTCTCTGTTTTTCTGGTCGATGATTTCGATGGCTGGAATGGCGAATGCCGCCGTCTTGCCCGTACCGGTCTGAGCCTGACCGGTCACATCACTTCCTGCAAGAATTGCTGGTATTGCGCTTAGTTGAATCGGGGTTGGTTCTTCAAACCCCATATCTTCGATAGCTTTGATAATTTCTGGCGAGATTTGAAATTCTGAGAAGGTATGAGTTACTTCCATTCACATACGTATACGCGCTCAGAGTTCTTTATATGATGGTGTGAAGGTAATAAATGAAGGTAAGATTTGTCTGATTTTTGAAAGAGATTTTTGCTGGTAAAGCGTACCTTTTTTGCTTCAGTGCCCGTTAGATTATCGTATGAAGCCAGAGGAGTTTCAGTTGTACTGTCCGCGCTGCTCAAAAGGACCCGGGGATCTCCAGAACTTTAAGCTAAAGGATCCTGAAACAGTAACCAATCCGAAAAAGGCGGTTATTGTCTGCCAGACCTGTGGGTTTGAAAAGAGCTACCCGCGGTAATTCCACTCATTTTTGGTGACATTTTGAGTTCGATACTTTCACTGAAGGCGTTAACGTCTAAACCTGATGAGCTTCGTCGCGAGCTTGAAGAACTGTACTCTTTTCCCCGGGAAGAATTTCTGACAATTATTCGTGACCTTGGATTTTCGTGTACCGGGTGTGGGCGTTGCTGTACACGCGCATTTAATGACCATGTTTTTCTGCTGGATGACGATGTAGTGCGCATCCGTCAGATCATGCCTGAAGCGCTGATCCCGGCGCCATATTTTGAAGTTTGTGATCAGCATGGAATTTTTTATGTTTCAGGATATGCATTACGGTGCCAGGAGAATGGTGACTGTATCTTTCTTGAGAAGAACCGGTGCACAATATATGATGACCGTTTTCGCATCTGTCGGGTCTATCCGTTTATGCTCCATAAAGAGATTGGCGAGGACGGGAAACGGGACTGGCGTCAGATTGCGGGCCTGAATGAACACGGTGACTATCATACCGATTGTTCAGAGGAGGAGTATCTCCGTATTGCCGATGAAACGATTCGGTATGAAGAGGATGTTCTGAAGAATGAGATTGCGTTTTATTCGTGTTGTGCTGAGTATTTTGCCGTACACGGGCTTCGACCGGTCCGGCGGATCTATGATCATCAAATGCGTTTGTTTGAATCGGGGAAGGAAGTGACCGTAATGGTGTTTTCCGGCGGTAGATTTGAAAAAAGGATCTTGACCCGGGACGACTATTGCCAGTTCTAACCATTAAGTAAGATCTCATATTCTTGAAAATTTGATTAATCTGAATTTTTACTTATATTTCTGATTTCGCACCCTTGCCAAGAAAAGCAGTTTGAATTATAGCAATTTCACCGGCAGATCCCAGATTCAATGAAAGTTTAAGCACTTATGTGCCCGGATCTCTTCTGATTTGGTAACGATGGCTGGACTCCTCCAAGTCCCAGCAGATAGACCCAAGTATTCAGACCATCAGCATACAGGCTATTTTTAATCACAAACTCTCGAGTCTTACCCGAAGTAATCACACTGTAATTACGGATCATCTCAATGATTCTTTGTGAAGACGGCCTTACCAAAGGTTTTCTGTGAACGTCAAGATTTGGAATATGATCCAATCCGCTCAAATTCTTTCTGACAATCAACTTCATAGCAATTTGAAGTAACAACGAAATGCAGAGCAAAATCATCAATGCCTCCAGTCTTTCCGGTTTCTGAACAAAGAGTGTTCCTGCCAGGATAGGTCTTTTGATTATTGAAAAATTGTCTTCGACAACCTTCTGTTCTTTATATCTGTGAAGGATGTCTCGCATATCCATTTCTGATTCAGGGACATTTGTAATCAATACAAATGACTGAACGGTCTTCCGGTAATTTGCGATCCTATCTTGATTCTCAGTAATTTCCTGGAGCTTAACAGTGTAATGAACTGTCTTCACCGGTGGCTTTGGTTTCTTTGCGGGTCTGCCTCTAGGATTAGTATACGTAATCTCTTCCGTTGCAACACATGAAATATCATAGAGCTTCGTCCGATGTTTTGATTTAAACTCCAGAATAGCCTTTTCAGCGTCTTTTTCACATGCAAATGTCTTTTTATCTCCTTTGAATGTCTGGTCAAAAGCAGAATTAAGCGCCTCTTTATCTTTTTCGGTTTTTTTGTCAACGAGGTGTTCTTTTGCATCGCTCTTATAGACGATGAAACGATACTCAGACCCTTTTATTTCTCTGCAAAATGACATTGCCTCATATTTTACAAGCTTTGAGTTTTCGGCCTGAGTTTCTTTATGTGCTCCTATAGCCTTCCAGTCATCTTTTTCATAGGCTTCATTGCGAATTTTCTGCGTGATTTTTGAGTGGAAGCTAGCGGGCGATCGTGAGATAAATTGTAGTTTACGGTCCAGACCAGCCATAGTTTTAAGATTTCTCATTGTAACCAGTTTAGAGTCAGCAACATAGACTGAGTTAAGTAACCGGTCTCCCAGTAATGTACTGAGTTCAGTTATCGTATCATTATTCCAGACGCAATCAGCTGTATTTCCATCTAAAATCGTTGAATATATTGGAAATCCATTCGCATCAGTTACCAAACCCATGTTTATCTGCTTCAGGTCAGGCCGATGATCTTTACTGTGCCCATATTTGGGTATTGGAGCTTTCGAGTCTGGTGCTGCCGGTTCTGTATTGCGAACTCCATAGAGGACATGAGATGTTGTGTCTCCATGAAGAAATTTCGAGAAATCAATCCCTAATCTTCTATACGCCGATAAAGCAAGTTCAGTGAAGAACTCGGTGCAACCTGCTTCGTGAAATCGATCAAGCATTCTCCCAATGCTGTCATCTGTAAGATCATGGGCTGAAAATTCACCATTGAATAATAAGCTCATATCAACAGTCTGATACGATTCTTCAACGCGATAAATAGGTATTCTGCGGTCTTTTGATAGATATGGGAGAAAAATCACTGCCTTTGCAAGTTCCCCTGGACTGATTTTCCACTGTTTCTCATCCCATGTCAGATGATTATTGAATGCTTCGTCAAAGTTAAGCCTCTGAAGATACTTCTGCACGGTGATAAGATCCAGACCAGTATCCTTTACTTCCCTGTGGTTAGTATTCTGAAGATCCTGAATTAGATCAAACATGGGATTTGTGAGCATTGTTTTTGAAATGTGTCACATATATGCTTAGTTGTACTTTTATATAAAATAGTACAACTGAGATTTAGGTGCATATTTCCGGCTAAAAAAATAGTTCGCTTATTTGTGGGAAGGGTGCGAAATGTGAATTATATACATTTTGGATCCAAAATTGATGCTTGATTCTTATTATCCTCCCGAAGGTTAAGGTACCCTTTAGCGTTTGGAACACAACAGGAGGGTTCAAATTTGAAAATTGAAGAAACAACAGGGGAGAAAATTGACATTCAGTCTCTTCTGGATGATGCTCTGTCCGGCAACCATTACCGGCGTATCAGTGTAAAGAAAGATCTTCAGGAACATGAGGATGAGGTTATTCCACACTTACGCGAAGCGCTGGGTCATGATGATACCAATGTCCGGTGGAAAGCAGCAAGTTCGATGTCGATGTTAGGGCCGAAGGCCTTTGATGCACTTCTTGAAACCTATGGCAAAGCACCATCCGAGAGTCAGTTACACATTCTCTGGGCACTGGGAACATTTGGTGATTCCCGGGCAACTGATGTGCTCCTCAAAAATCTGATTCATGAAGATAGCATTGTGCGGTATGTAGCGACAGAAGGACTTGGGATGATCGCCGACCCAAATACCAGTGCAGCTCTCAGGATACTTATGCAGGATGATTCAGAATATGTTCGTCATGCCGCTGAGGAAGCTCTGGCAAAGATGGAGTAATATATTGGTACGTTTGTTTTGTAATGCACGCACGCATCAAACCCAAAAAAATATCCAATATTTTTCGTATTTTCCTTCCTTGCTGATCATATTCTTGTATTCTGTGATTTCTGATAGGTTCGCGGATTATTGATAAGCAGTATTTGAAAACGTTTTTCGTATGCTATGGCCATTTTTGGTTGACATCACCATAACTTTAATTAGCTGGTTCATACCATTGGTTGTTTATGCCGGGGGGGCGTCAGCGTCAGGCATCGTTACAGTCAAGACTTGCTCAGACACTGTTTGCCGCCATTTTTGTCGTTATCCTCCTCGTATCCTTTGTTTCTTTTGGAATAATTTCACAATCGATGAATAGCCAGTTTGAAGATGAGATAGATAATACCATCGCTACCGTCGAACAATATACCGTTCTGGTGAACAAGGGACTGGCACTGTATGATAGTTCCTATGACAAAAAATTTGAAGAGTCATTCTCTGTTTTTCTGGAAGCATATGCTGATTCAGGAAATAATCCGGAGGCAATGGATCTGTATGGGCTTCGAGAGGAGCTTTCAGCCCACTACGAAGGTGATCTGAATCTCTATATTATTAACGAGAGCGGGGTCATTGTATACACCACCTGTGAGGAAGATCTGAATCTTGATTTCAGAAACTGGCCAGAGTTCTTTGAACAAATTGACACTATACGCAGGGGTGATGAATTTGTCGGTGACACTGCATCGAGTGGATGGACCGAGGAAGAAATTCTGGAGAAATATGGTTACATGCCGACCCCGGATCATCGCTATCTGCTTGAGATTGGACTCTCATCAGAATTCCTGAAAGAAGGACGCAACGAATTCAGGCACAACGCGATTTGTGATCTGCTCGAAAATCAGGATTCAGATGTCCGGTCAATCACGTTCTATGACATCGTATATCGTAAAGTCGGTGAAGGTGTCGCTGATCCTGACACCAGTCTTTTGCTGGATCAGGTTTTCTCCCGGAAAAGTGATCTGGAACGAGTTGATACTGCGAACCAGACCGTGACGAGGTATGTGTTCATCAGCCTTCAGGAAGACTATGGTATTTCATCCAGCCAGATGAGCCTCGTGGCAGAGATTGTCTTCTCCAAAGAAGATCTGAACAGTTCCATCCTGACGCTCTTTTTCTCAATCGCTTTGTTTGTTCTTCTGGGCGGTGGTCTTGGTGTTTTTGCTGCCTATTATATTGCCTATCACTTCACGAGGCCCATCCGTTCGATAATTACCGATATTGAGCAGATTGCCGAAGGTGATTTGGATCATCCAATTCAGGTTACGAAATCGGCTGAGGCCGAATTCCTCAGATCAAGTGTCAATATTCTTGTGGAAAGTCTGAAAAATAAGATAACTCTTCTGAAAACCACGTCTGAAGAACTGGAAGAAGAGCTTCAGGAGCGTCTGAAGGTAGAAGCAGAGCTGAAAGAATCTGAAGAGGTCTTTCGAAGACCCGTGGAACAGTCGCCGGTGGGGGTGTTTATTCTCCAGGATGATACGCTGAAATATGTCAATCCCCGCTCCTGCGAGATCCTTGGCTTTTCCTTTGAAGAACTGACCGGTGGTCTTGAGTATCAGGATCTTATTGTTCCTGAACAACGCTCAGAGGTTGCATCACTTCTCCCGGATATTTA
>Ga0208902_1001696_pt1 | contig 10419 bp, 8 predicted proteins | sample AntAceMetag02UKH_FD_184767 | JGI IMG/M metagenome (GOLD analysis project Ga0208902, IMG submission 184767) | Saline lake microbial communities from Ace Lake, Antarctica - Antarctic Ace Lake Metagenome 02UKH (SPAdes) (version 2) | ecosystem: Environmental > Aquatic > Non-marine Saline and Alkaline...
TTAAGGCCATTGAGTACTTCTTCAATTTTGCCTCTGGATATTTGTTCAGCAAAGAATTTATAATTGTCTTTAATCCGTTGAGAATCATCTTCAGACAACTCCTTATGATCAATTATTTTTAAAAGCGCGTACTTATCACTTTTTGTTAAAATTAGTTTATAGCGTTTTTCTTCTTCATCTCTATTTATTAAATAATAATTTTTTAGTTTATCAGCAGTCATTTCACCCATTGGATGTTCTGTAAGAACCTTGGCTAAGGCAGATAAAAGAAGAGAAATTGTTGCTAATCTCTGCTGACCATCTATTAATAGGAGTTTTGGGATTGTTGAAATTTGGTATAGTCCCTTTTCAACATAAACAATAGAACCAAGGAAATGGCTTGATATCCTATTATCTTGACCTGATTTAATTATATCCTCCCACAATTGTTTGCACTCTTTTAAAGTCCAGCTGTATGTTCTCTGATAAATAGGAATAATAAACTGCTTTGGTCCATTTATAAATTTTAATAATTTCGTTTCGTCTGCTTTCATACTTTAACCTCCCTTACATCAACTTTTCCGGTAACAGTATGATGAATTAATGATTTTTTATATTCTTCTAACAATTTAATTTTTCTCTGTATTTTATGGATCGTCTTATCGATTTTTAAAGTATTTTTATCTAAATATTCTGCAATGGCTATTTGTTCTTGCTTTGATGGAATCAATATTAAAATATTTTTAATTGGGTAAGTACTTATACCAAATCTTGTTACCCCATTTGCATTTATTGAAAATCGTTCAGAGAATTTTTTACTTTGAAAAAGCCTAAAAAGATATTGACCTATTAGCTCTTCTTTATAAGATCTAACTATAGACAAGTGATATCCACAAACAATATTTTTTAAATCTTCAGACACAAGAGCAGGAATAGCAATTTCCTCTATGGTTTCGGAATCCTTGGTAATAATAACATCATTTTTATTTATTGATAATTTTTTTATCTGTGCAATATTTGCAGTTGCTTTCATAAAATCGAGATTTGATGTAATAAACTCATTTTTATAAACATCAATATAATTACATAACAATACACTATCTTCATTAGAATGTATTTTTTTATCAACATTACTAATATACACATCTGAAACAAATTTTAATTTTTTAATTTCCCACCCTTCCGGAATCTCGCCAATCCATTCAGTCCCAGAATCTTTCATATTCGCATTCGGATCAAGCCCTTTTGTTACGGAATTATTAATTAAAGCGGCTCGCTTTTCTTTCAGAAGTGCTATTAATTTTTTATCCTTTTCAATCAGGGCATCAATTCTGGCGATTTTTTTATCAAGAAAGTTGGCAATGACGATCTGCTCGGTAAGTGGGGATAGAAATATCTCTATTCTTGCCATCATATCATTCATCAACTTCGGATTAATATCATAACGAACATAATATTTTGTTATATGATTAAGAATGTAAGGTAAGAGCTTCATATATATTCTGTTATTTCTCTTTTTTAAAGTTCCACATACATTGGTGCAATTAAATTTTTCATTTCTATAAAAGGCGGTACCTGCATTAGCACCATCGGTTGTCCACGTAACATATTCCCCGCTAAAATTATAAGTATTAGTTCTGCCCATTTCACCATTATTGATAGTTTGAGAACTATATACAGGATACGCGCCTTCATTTTCACCAATTTCTTCATTACTAATTACACGACCTCTTCCCAATTCACAAATTCCTTTAATGGGCAAAATCTTCCACCCTTCCGGAATTTCCCCAATCCATTTTATTCCAGAATCCTTGTAGTTTGGATATGGTTTATATTTCATTCTATCACTTCCCAGTATCCGCCTTTGGCAGGGCCAACTCTTTTGATAATGTTAAGATTTTTCAGTTTAGCAATATTATTTCTTATATTCTTTTCATTGATGCCTACAATTTTAGATAATTCTCTTTGTGTAATAAAATTATTTTTCTTTATTCCAGCAACAATCCTTTTTTGATTTTTGTTTAATTTTATCAGGTCCTTTTGTAGGTCTCTATTTAGGTTTTTTTGTAGGTCTTTTTTTGTATACTCAAAACCCTTGCCATCAATAACCCGCCTCTTATAGCTGTTTATCTGCAAATCCGGTCTTTTAAAAGACACCTCAAATAATCTTTTCGAAAAATATATATTAGCCATAGGCAGTTCATATTTTTCCATTGCCCTTTTTATTCTTAAAAATCCTGAACCTGCTTTTTCAACTAGATCAATGCGCTCCAGATTGCTGAACAAAAACATATTATGAGGATAACTACCTTTCATTAAATCGTCTACAGTCAGCGATAAATCCATAATAACGGGATTGAGGAATTTGACACTTTCTATATTAATATTAATCAAAATCGGGGCGGTAGAAAAATAATCCCTGTGAACGATTGAGTTAATTAAAGCCTCTCTCAATGCCTCTTCCGGAAGTTCCAAATATTCTTCTCTATACGTACTTTTTATTACATATTCAGTATTTAACTTGCTTTTTATATATTTTATGGCATCTTCAAAATTACTGAGTAAATCTCTTGAAAATTCCTTTTTATCAATTATCGTACTGCTTGTTCCCTGATATAACACACATTGAATTGTTGCATTCCTCAAATACTTTGTTATATCCTTTGAGAACAATAAAATTCCTGAATAATTTAATTTGTTGTTTCTGAAAAATCCAAGGTTTGATAATAGCTGTTTTCTATTCAGATTGTTATCAATTTTTGCCTTTTTTAAAAATCTATTGTAGGCTTCATTTGAAAAATTCTTAAAATCAAAATCTATAAATTTCTCATCAAAAACAATTCCTCCATTTTCCTGGAAAAATTTCTTTATTTCGTCTCTTTTTAATTTTTGCGAATTTGCACCCACTCTTACGAAAAATCCTTGCGAGCAAGTATACGGTTTATTTTTACCTTCCAGAACATAAATAACTGCTAATTCTTCAACTTGTTCAACCTCAACAGAAAAAACCGGATCCATATTCCTTGCAATATCTTGAATTTTAGAAATGTCTCTATTTGTTAATTTGTAACCGGGAACTTCCAAATTGTCCTTTACCCCAATGATAATCCTTCCTCCGGAGGCATTGGCAAAAGCGCATATCTCTTTTACTATTGAACTATTTAATGTTTCTTTAAATTCTAAGTTATATCCTTCTGATGTTTTAATCAACTCGGATAACTCTTTTTTATTCATCATAACTCCTCTTTTAAAAGCTCTTGAATTTCAGTGGTAACCTCTTTAATGTCCTTTTCAATTTCTTCCAATGGTCTCGGAGGAACATATTTATAAAAATATTTGGTAAAGTTAATCTCATAACCAATCTTGTCCTTTTTTCTGTCCATCCAGGCGTTATTATAGTAGGGTTTAACCTCTCTATTAAAATATTCTTTAATATCCTGTTTTAAGGGAATCTTTTCCGAATCTCTTAAATTTGAATCTGGCAATTTATGTCCTTTAGCATCTAAAACATAATCGGTAGTATCATCATGCTCAGAAAAGGCTAAAATAATATTTTTTATAAAATTTGCTGATAAATTAAATTCTTTCAATACTATTTGTACTTTCTTTTCAAATTCATCCCAGTTTTTGTAAAGATTATCCCCTATCGTTTGTAATGCTTTAATTATTGTTTTTTGTTTCTCTTTTTCGTTTTTTTCTTCCTCTAATTTTTCCTCTGGGTTTTTATTTTTACTCTCTGCTAATTTTGCAAATGCCTTCACAGAATAAAGATTCTCCAACCGTTCTTCTGTACATTGATAATTAAGCTGCAAAGGTCTTTCGACAATCACTTTTGCATAACCAAATTCTTCGTTATCGAAAATCTGGCAATATTCATTTTCTTCAAAATCATTATAAAGTTTAACAATCGTTTCAATATCCCTATCGCTTAACTTATTTCTTTTATTACCCAAACTTTTACGCATTTTCTCAAAAAAAGATATAGCATTTACTAACTGAATTTTTTTCCTTCTATTTTCATTTTTCTTATTACTCATAATCCAGATATACGTATTAATGCCGGTATTGTAAAATAGCTGATTGGGTAGTGCAATGATCGCTTCAATTAGATCATTTTCCATAATCCACTTACGGATATTGCTTTCCCCCGAACCTGCATCACCAGTAAATAGGGGAGACCCGTTAGTTATAACGGCAATCCTTGATTTTTCATCTTTGGTATTCATCTTGGATATCATATGCTCTATAAATAGCATTTGACCATCATTAATTCTTGGGAGACCTGCTCCAAATCGTCCGTTGAATCCATATTCTGCTTCTTTTTTTACTGCATCTTCATCTTTTTTCCAATCCACACCGTAAGGAGGATTAGAAATGATATAATCAAATTTCATATCAGGAAACTGGTCTTTAGATAATGTGCTCAAAGGTCCTGTAATCTTATTTTCACCCTCTCCCTTGATTAACATATCCGATTTACAAACTGCGAATGTCTCTGGCTGTAATTCTTGACCAAATAATACAACCTTGACATCTTTATTGATAGAATTTATATAATTCTCTGAACCAGTGAGCATACCCCCTGTTCCGCAGGCAGGGTCATAAACAGTTCTGATCAGATCCTTTTTCATTATCTCTTCTTTACTGCTGGCAAACATTAAGTGTGTCATTAACTTTACAACTTCTCTCGGGGTAAAATGATCTCCTGCCTCCTCATTCGACTGCTCAGAAAATCTCCTTACCAATTCTTCATAAATTGTTCCCATCTCTTGATTTGAAACTTTATCCGGATGTAAATCCACTTTAGATTCCGAAAATTCTTTAATCAATAAAAATAACAGATTTGCTTTTGCCAGCTCAGAAATGTGTTCTCGCATTTTAAAATTTTCAAAAATATCTTTGACGTTTTGGCTGAAACTCTCCATATAATGTAATAAATTATCCTTGATATGATCTGGGTCTTCTAAGAGTGATTTAAAATCGTATTTTGAATAATTGTAAAAGTTACGTCTTGATGCAGACATCAGAACATCATCAAGATTTTCAAATTCATTTTTATATTTATCATATGTTGTCAAAATATCTTTTTTGGTATCACTTAAAACACAATCAAATCTTTTTAATACCGTAAGGGGCAGGATTATTTTTTGATATTCATTTCTTTTGTATACTCCTCGAAGCAAGTCTGCCAAACTCCATATAAAATTAACTTTTTCCTGAAAATTTCCCATTTTTCACCTCATCTATTCATCATGTCTTTTTCATTAAAACTAAAATAGCCATCTTTTGATATAATTATATGGTCAACTACATTAATACCCACAAGTTTCCCAACTTCTATTAATCTATCAGTAATACTGATATCTTCCTTGCTTGGCTCGGTATTACCTGATGGGTGATTATGGGCAAATATAATCCCGGCAGCTCTGTCAGTTATTGCATCAGCAAATATTTCCCTGGGATGAACAAGGCTCTGATTCAAGCTACCGATAAAAACTATCCTTTTTTCGATAAGATTATGTGCTCCATCCAAGGTAAAGGTAAGAAAATATTCTTGTTTTTTATCCTTCAGCTCTTCGGTTATTTTTACAATATCATTTGAACAAGTAATGTTTATTCTATCCTTAATCAAAAATCTCTTTGAAAATTCGATAGCTGCTATTATCTGCGAAGCTTTGGCGACTCCAACTCCATCAATGCTTTTTAAACTTTTTAAATTAATGTCATTAAAATCTTTTTGAACTAATTTTAATATATCTCTGGCAACTTTAAATACATCTTTACCTTTTATCCCACTCCCAAGCAAAACAGCCAGAAGTTCAATATCTGAAAGTACTTGGGGTCCATTTCTATCCATTTTCTCCCGGGGTCTATCAAATTTTGGGATATCTTTAATCTTTTTCATCTTATACTCCTTGCTCTTCTTGTAAATAAAATTATTAAAGAAAACGCTCTATTATCTTGCTCCTTTAATATACATTCCATCCCCTTTTAAATATAATAAGGAAAATTCACATCCCTAACCTAAAACCGGGAACTATTTGAGTCTATAATTAAAAAGAGTTCCCAAGGTCAAGTCTTGTAATAACACTTTTTACCTTCCCACTTTATTTTTTATATTGCCTTGCTCTCTTAAAAAACTAGAATAAATTACAAAATATTGAGTTAAGACAATTTTTTAGTACAGATTGAATTATATTTTTAAATAATTTTTTTGTACTTTTATAAAAGAAAAGTAAATATCAGGTTTATTTGGAATTTGGATATAGTTCACCAAGGTAAAAATAATTGAAAGAAAGGAAAGAATACAATATTTAGTATTTCTTTTTAAATGGTGCATTTTTTAGGGACGCTTCCTTTTTATTTTTTAGCAAAAACAATTTTAAAAGCAAAAAATACAAGATGTAAAGTTATATTGGTCAGTTTAATTGTGGTTATAAGAAATTTCTTTTTGGATTTAAATATAAACCCAATTAATAGTATACTACAAAAATTTTGAAAAACATATTTTGGGAAAAAATAATTTTAATTTCCAGTGTTTGGTTTTTCGTTTTTCGAAAAATAATAGCAATTAGTGAATTAGAGAAAAGGAATTATGAGATTGTCGCGTCGCTTCGCTTCTCGCAATGTCAGAGGGAAAAGAATATGAAACCAGTGGGAGATTTTGCTTGCTTGCAGGGATGTACAACATTCAATGAATAGAATATATTTGATGTGAAAATCCGTTTACACTTTTGTTTTTATACCTTTTAACAGATAAATGTATGACAATAAACTTCCTATCCATAGTAAAATATAAAGTGGGGTCAAGCTATCCCAACTCCCTGTTCTTTGATAGGCAATTATTCCGCCGATTACCAGGACAAACGGATATAAAAGGCATTTTGTCAATGAGATGATTGAAATGATATATTCCCAAACTTCCCTTTTTAGCAAAAGAATCGCTCCTACAATTAACGTTGAAACAAGTAAGGATAAGTCGGTTGCAAAAACAACTCCTGACGGATTACCGGTTTAAGTTATTCCCAAAGGTACTTTACTGGTAAAGACAAAGCTTAAAGATTGCGCAATCCATAATCCGCCAATCATGATGGCAAAAAATAACATATAGCTGCTTATCCATCTTACAGGAATATTAGAACTGATATTTTTCTTGAAACTTTTGATATCAATTTTCATCAATGCTAATATCAGTGCATAGATTGATAAGGTAAAGATAATCACATAGAGAAGAAATAATTTGTTAAAGGTAGTGCCATACATATAAAAAATGTAATTGTAAACCATATACCAAAGCGTTCCCATCCAAATCAGTCGTGCTTTCAATGAATTGCGTAATGAGAAAAATAATGCTCCAATCATTATTGGTATTGCAACAAATAAAGTGACGATGTCATTTCCAAGCCATACTGCTTTTACTAATTCATTATCACGGTATATGTTATTTGCAAATATTCCTCCAAGTGAAGCAATGACTGTTAAAACGATGATGATTTTTGAAAGTATAATTGAAATCCTGTATAACGATTTCATTATTTTCCTCCGAATAATAATCAATGGAATTGCAAAAAAGGTCTTAACATTTAATATATCTAATTCCAAAGATAAATACCATTAGCCTATATAATTTCTAAATATTTTACACCATATTTCCCAATAAATTCAACATTGAATTTTAAATTCCTCTCTTTTTTTGGGAAATATTTTTGAAGTTGCAAGTATGGATTCCCACCTTAATTCTCCTCCCTCAAAGGAGAAGGAAAAATTAAAATATAAGAAGACAAAAGAAATCTATCCGCTCATACTTCTTTGAACTCTTCTATTCCAAGGGTGTCTAAAAAAGCATTAATTCTTTCATAGGCGTCTCTACTAACTCTTTCCTTTTCTTCCTCATCATCAATATCCTCAAAATTTATTATCCAAACAGGTCCGGGAGCATCTATATCTTTAAATTTCGCTTTAATTTTACCAAGTCCTTCACGCACAAGTTTATTGGATTTAAAAGATTGGAATATTTTAACTAATTCATTAATGCCACCCGGATAATGTAAAATTGTAAAGTAAATGTCATAAGCATCTTTTTCCTTATATCGATCCCACATACACATTCCCTTCATAACCAAAAAAGGTATAATGGTAGAAATTTTAACAGATACTTCATTTAGCGCACCATCTGGCATTTTTGCGGAAATTTTTAAAAGGCAATTTTGTTTAAAAACTAAATCACAACCTCTTGCTTTCCTTGCCCTGATATCCTGAATTGACTGAGTACGATGAGATTTGCCAGTTCCACCATATTCACCGGTAAGTAAATCTATCTCCACGGTTATATTTCCGCCATTTTCGGTTGGAATTGTTCGATAAAAAATGAAAGGTTGTTTTCCCTCTTCATAACCTTTACTTTTTAATAATTGCAGAATTGTTTTATATGTATCCCCTGATATTTTTTGAAAATCTAATGCAATATCAATATCAAGACTGCCTACATGTTTATGTTGATCTTTTTCCATGAGAAAGTATGGGATCCAACCTCCTACCAATACTATGTTATCCCTAAATTCTCCTAGAATAGTCATAAGTTCTACAAGCACTGATAAACAGGCATTAACCTCTTTTTTGTTATAATCATATTTTATTACCATTGTTTTCTTAACCTTCTTTCAAGTAGAAATTCCGCTGCTTCTTCGCCACGTTTCATATAACCCTTAAGATCTAAATACAACTGGATATCGGAAACAACTTTTACACCATTGACTTCCTGTAAATAATATAATACTCCTTCGTCGTAAGGTTCGAGGAAGGAAACATTTGAACCTGTGGATACTTCTTTAAGATTTAGATCCTTCGCTATACGGGTAATATTGTTGTTTATATAGGTGAATATTCTTTTATATCTTAAAAATGGAGCCACTCTCGATGCTCCGGATGTGAGTGTGAATGCATACGATATTTGATTTTCTTTGAAATAATCATTCAATTTTCTTTCTAAAACTTCTGTATCGTCCATTGAGTAATAATTTCTTATCGTATTTTTTCGGTAATTATAATTATTGGACCATTCCTCTAACAGCGGTTCTGCTTTCTTTAGCCTGATTTTCAAATTCTTTCCACTCCCTATTTCTTCAATAAATTCAAATTCCAAGAGTCGTTGCTTAATATTAAATGCCTGTCCAAGACTTATATTTGCCTCTTTTGCGATATCCTTCACGAACCATTCTTTTTTTGGATTACATAGAAAAACTCTCAAGACACGGGTAGATTTAGTAGAGAAAATTGATTTTAATGGTCTGGTATTTGGGTAGAGATTGGGACGTCCTTCAATACTTATATAGACATTCTCAAATTTAAAGAGACAGTTTCCGGCAAGGTCTATAAAACCAATATTATTTTCATTGCAAATTTGTTTAGACTCTTCTGAAATAAAGGTTGCGGCAAATACACCATAATAATTTCTCTTATTACTAACCATGTATTTTAGTTGACTTACCGCCATTCTCGTAAATCGCGGTTGCCCTGCAGATTTAACTTCTATAACAATAAAATACTTCTTTTTATCTTTAGTCTTTACTTCTACAATTAAATCGGGTTGAATCTGCTGGTCAGGGAATAGATTTTTAACTTCTGACTTTATACTATTTATTTTGACAAAATCAGTAGATTCAAAAAGATTTCGTATATTTTTTTTAATACTCTCAATAATTTCTTTTTCTGTGACCATTGTTTCACCTTAAAATTCTCTTTCAGCGTTTGCTGAAAGTATATAATATAATGAAACATAAGTCAAGAACATCTTTTAATTTTCACTGAAGAGTTATCTTTCAGCGTTTGCTGAAACAGTCTAAAAAGTTTCAATAATGCAAAATACAAACATGGATTCCTGCTTTCGTAGGAACAACATAAAAAGTAACGAAGGATTACTGCGTTACAATATGCTCGGGAGGACAATCACTTCCACCTTACCCCTTCCTCAATGAGAAAAAAATATAGAGAAAAAAAGAAGAGTAGACACGAGGTCTACCCTTCTCAATATATTCAATTAAAAATTTAATTCATTTAAATTAATGTTTAAAACATCTTGTGCCGGTAAGGACCATGACCAAGCCTTGTTCATTGGCAGCATCGATGACTTCCTGGTCGCGCTTGGAACCGCCCGGTTGAATGATGGCTTTGACGCCGGCTTTCGCCGCTTCGTCTACTCCGTCCCTAAACGGGAAAAAAGCATCAGATGCCAGATAAGAATCAGCAGAACGTTCTTTTGATTTCATCACCGATATTATCACGGAATCAACCCGGCTCATCTGCCCGGCTCCAACCCCTACTATCTGTTTATCTTTGGTTAAGACAATGGCATTGGATTTGATATGTTTGACAGCTTTCCAGGCAAAAAGTAATTCTTCCAATTCTTTCTGGGTCGATTTTTTTTCACTGATCACTTTCAAA
>Ga0208902_1001701_pt1 | contig 10398 bp, 9 predicted proteins | sample AntAceMetag02UKH_FD_184767 | JGI IMG/M metagenome (GOLD analysis project Ga0208902, IMG submission 184767) | Saline lake microbial communities from Ace Lake, Antarctica - Antarctic Ace Lake Metagenome 02UKH (SPAdes) (version 2) | ecosystem: Environmental > Aquatic > Non-marine Saline and Alkaline...
CTTAAAGGTAATTCTTGTTGAAGGCTACGAAAGCGGTTGACATAGCAATTAAAAGTACCGCTAATAGATAAAATCAACAAAGGAGGGCAAGAATGGTTTCCAAACAAGAGCTAATGAAGAAGGATGAAGCACACTGGTTCCACCCGCTGGGAATGCCGGCGGAAGCGTCCCACTTCATCTTCACCAAGGGTGAAGGTGTTTACCTGTGGGACATCGATGGCAACAAGTACATGGACCTATCCTCCGGTGGTGTCCACTGCTGCAATCTGGGCCACAGTCACCCAAAGCTGGTTGAGGCAGCTACCGAGCAGATAAAGGAGTTCAGCTACTACTCTGCCGGTGCGCCGGTGGCGAGCAACATACCGGCCATCGAGTACTGTAGTGCGCTGGCGGAGGTTCTACCTACCGGTATTGACCATGTCTATCTTACCGTTACCGGCTCCGAATCCACCGAATCGTGCATCCAAATTGCCCAGGCTTACTGGGAATCGGTTGGTGAGTTGGGCAAGTATAAGGTTATCTGCCTGGATCGTGCCTACCACGGTGCTACCCAGCTTTCCCGGAGCATGACCGGGGCCCACGTTGGGCTTTCCTGTTACTCCCGCCGCAGCCCCGAGGTAGTCAAGATGCCCAACTTCGTTCCTGGCGAGAACGTTTTCAAGAATGGTGAGGATAACGCCCGCTATCTCGAGCAGGTTATCCAGCAGGAGGGTGCTGATACCATCTCCTGTGTTTTCGCTGAGGTAGCTCAGGGTAATGGTGGTGTGGTCTGGCCTTACGATGAGTGGTGGCCAATAGTAAGGGAGATATGCAGTAAGCACAACATACTGCTGATTGCTGATGAGGTACAGACCGGTTTCTGCCGCACCGGCAAGTTCTGGGGCCTGGATCACTACGGTGTAATACCCGATATGGTTAGTATGGCTAAGGGTATTAACGGCGGTATCCTGCCCTTTGGAGCGGTGGGTTTCAGCAACAAGATATTTGACGCTCTGGTCAAGAGCAACAAGAAGCTTATGAGCTACACCACTGCCGATGGCAATGCCGTGCTGTGTGCTACTGCCCTGGCTGCCCTGAAGCTATACAAAGACGGGATGGCGGAGCGGGTGGCCAAGCTGGGTGTTCAGCTCAGCAAGCGTCTTAACGAGTTCACCAAGCTGCCTGTTGTCGATGCCCCGATGGGTAAGGGTCTCTACCAGTCTTTCAAGATTGCCTTAAATAAGACCACCGGCAGCCCCTACAATGCCGAGGCGACCACGGCAGCCAGGGAGAAACTTGATGGTGATTGTCTCAAGCAGGGTATTATGTTGACCTACTGTGATGGTTACCCGCACCGTCAGCCGATTGTGCCGCCCTTTATCATCACCGAGGAGGAACTGGACCATGCCCTCGATGTCGTCTACAGTATCCTCAAGGAGATTAAGCCGGTATAATAAGTAAGTATTAGCAAAGAGCAGGGCTCCATGGGATAAACTGTCTGGGGCTTGCCTTGATGTGGTACATATAGATAGCGTAAATGTTGCTTAAGGGGGTGATGCCTATCGCAAAGAGCATAACCGGAAATTTGAGATAAATCACGGTAAGGAGGTTTTAGTTGGAAAAAAGAGGACTACTAAAGTTAATCGTTGGTGTTAGTCTGGTAGCAGTGCTGGCAGTAAGCATACCTATGATAAGTAGCTGCACGAGCCCGTCTCCGACACCGACACCAGAACCGACACCGACACCAGAACCAACACCGACACCAGAACCGACACCAGCACCGGAACCAGCCGCAGAGGGGCAGACCTGGCATTTGAGAGGTATCTCCCCACAGGGTGCGTCCATTGTGCAGAGAGACTCGATCGAACAGTGCTGCGATATCATAACAACAATGAGCGACGGCCGAGTTACCTTTGACTGGTATGCCGGCGGTGACCTGATGCCATCCGAGGAAGAGATACCTGCCCTCAAGGCCGGCACTATTGATATGCTGCAATGGTACCCGCTTATGGGTACGGCTACCGAATTGAGGACCATTGAGTGCGGCTCTCCCTTCGCTACCAAAAATGCCCTGGAATTCAGGACGCTAATCTACCACCGCGGGCTGATGGAGCTCTTCGCCGAGTCATATGAGGATCAGGGTCTGGTCTATATTGGCCCCTCGCTGCACGACCCCCTGGAGATATGTTCCCGACTCCCAGCATATTCCCTTGAGGATATGAAGGGGCAAAGAATACAGCTTCTGGCTGAACACGCCTATCCTTATGAGCAGGTCGGCGTTGCCTGTATGCCTACTCCCCCCTCCGATGTCTATCTGGCCATCCAGACGGGTGCTATGGACGGGTTTGGCTGGTCCGGCGCCGATGAGATTGTCCAGTTCGGTATGAATGAGGTTGCCCCATACCTTTGGGACCCGCCCTTTGTTGATGTCTGTAATGTTGCCTACCTGATAAATCCGGATGTGTGGGCCACCATGCCCAACGACATACGGCAGATTATCAAGGAGGGTGTCCTTCACCTTGACTTGTGGAACGAAACGATAAGGTGTTCGGGCGAGTACAAGTACCGCACCGACGGCTCCTTCAAGGAAGTCTGCAAGCTTCCAGAGGAAGATATAGCGGTTCTACAGGGACATGGGATGGATTATCTGGACATCGTGGCGGAGAGGAACGCCAGGTGTGCCCAGGCAGTCAAAATAATCAAGGACTTCCGCGCTGAAGTTGATGCTGCAGACTGGTATGGCCACTAAGCTAACCAGTTAATATTATCTTGAGCGTCTTTCTTTGAGGTAAACCCTACCCCCGGCCTAATTTGAGCCGGGGGTAGGGTTGGGTTGTGTTTAATTTCTTAGGAGATCTTGAATGCCAAAACCTTTGGTTGCTTATGTAAGGATTGTTGAATCATTCGTGACGCGGATGTGGTCAGGGCTAAGGTGGGCTGCTATAGCGCTCATAGTCATATTAGCCTATGCGGTATTCGCAAGGCATGGCCTGGGTGCACCCAGTATTCAGGCCTACGAGCTGGCCATGTTCACCATGACGGCTGCGTTCATTCTGGCCGGGGGGCCTCTTCTTCTTCAGGATGAGCATGTCAGAATGGATGCCTTCTACACCCGGTGGTCTCCCCGGAAAAGAGCCATTATGGACGTGGCTACCTTTGCCCTCTTCATTTACATTTTTATAATGGCAATAACTGCCGTTTCCGCTACTATGAGCTCTTTTGCCACAGGACAACATACCAAAAGTATCTGGGGCCCTCCCCTCTGGCCCCTTAAGGCTTGCATCGCGGCAGGGTGTATTATTCTACTCCTTCAAGCAGTAGCCAATCTCATCCGGGACATCGCTACTATCAGAGGTAAACCGATTCCCAAAGGTGGACATCTATCATGAATGTAATGCTTATTACCATTGTGATGTTCGCCAGTATGATGGCACTGCTTACTACCGGTCGCCAGGTCTTTCTCCTTGTCGGTACTGTCGCCACTGTCGCCGCCATGGCCCTCTGGGGCACCGGCGGCCAAATGATGCCGCACTTCAACGCCATTGGCATGATATATTGGGATGTCATGCTCTCCTTCCCGGCATTTATCTTCATGGGGTATATGCTGGCCCGGTCAGGGATGGCGGATGACCTCTATAACATGATATACAAGTGGATGGGTGGTGTTAAGGGCGGGCTGGGTATGGGAAGCATCGGCATTTGTGCCCTGATAGGAGCGGTACAGGGAACCTGTATATCCGGTCAGGTGGCAATGGGGCTTATCGCTCTACCCTCTATGCTCAAGCGGAAATACGATAAGTCAATAGTTACCGGACTCATCCAGGCCGGCGGCGGACTGGGCTACCTCATTCCTCCCAGCCTGGTCTTCGTTCTCTATGGAATGCTGGCCAGGGTACCCATCGGGCACCTGTGGATTGCCGGGGCGGTACCCGGTTGCATATTAGCCGGTATGTATGTTGGCTATATCGGCATCCGTTGCCGCATCCAGCCGCATATCGGCCCCCCCATACCCCTTGAAGAGCGGGCCACCTTAAGAGAGAAATTCCTTAGCATGAGGGCTGGAGTAGCACCATTGGCCCTTCTTTTCATAGTGATGGGGCTACTGCTGATGGGGATTACCACAGTAACAGAAAGCTCCGCAATCGGGGCGATCGGTTCTATTGTAGTTACTCTTATTTACCGCAGATTCACCTGGAAGACTCTTGTGGATGTGGTAGACCACACCTGGCGGCTTACCAGCGTAATTATGTGGATTTTCGTTGCTGCCATTCTCTTCGGTGCTGTCTACCAGGGGCTTGGCGCAGCAAAGGCCTTTGAGGTACTGCTTTCAGGACCAATAGGCTCGAACCCGACGCTAGTAGTGGCTATGATGATAGGCATCTATGTATTACTCGGGATGGTTATGGATGACTTTGCCATGCTTATCGTCACCGCCCCCCTATTCCTCCCAGTACTAGCAGGTCTGGGCGTAAACATGGTCTGGTTCGGTGTTCTCTACTGTGTCACCGTCCTGGTAGCTCTCATGACGCCCCCCTTCGGCTTTGCCTTATTTATTATGAAAGGGCTTGTTCCCAAAGACTCAGGGATAACGATGGTGGATATCTATAAATCGATTATACCCTTCGTGATTCTGAACGTTGCGCTTCTGGTTGCATTACTGTTCTACCCTCAGATAGCCCTGTGGCTGCCCGGTATAGTCTACGGAAGCTAGCAAGCTCTACAAGAGAGTAAAAGAAGTGATGCCCTTCCCCGGTTAAAGTTAGACCGGGGAAGGGCATCCTGTTTTAGTTACCTTACCGGAAACATGTGGGCATGGCAGCCCGAAACAGCAAAAAGAGAGGGGTAGAATCAGTAGTCCAGCGGCTGCAGCGTCAAGAGCTTCCTGGCAATCCTGGGATAGTCATGAATGAACCTTAATTCGTCCTCGACAAGGGGTTTCTGTGCCTCTACATTGGCATACCTGACCAGTTCCAGGATTTCTTGCGCTTCCTCAGCACTGGTGAACGATACCGCTGATTCCCCTATTATCTCGTTCATGACATGCCGAAAACCGGATATCCCACTGTACTCCCCGGTACATATCTCCCTCCCCGTCTCGACCTCCTCAGGGTCACCCCTGCCCAGTTCCTCAAAACTGTATAGCTCATAGTTATCGGGGTCCTTTAAGACGCCGTCGGCATGGATGCCGGAGGCATGAGCGAAGGCGTTAGCCCCAACGCCCGGCTGATTTACCGGGATAGGAACACCAAAGGCATAACTGGCGAATTTAGCCATCTTCCAGGCCATCGACAGGTCAACCGGGGTGCTAAACTGGTACCCTTGATTAAAACCCTTTGATTTGGTAATGGCTAGTATCACCGCCACCAGGTCGGCATTACCCGCCCTCTCACCAATACCGTTAACGGTGGTATTAATATAGGCGTCCTGACCACCATCGATGACCCCTTTAGCACCGGCAATAGAATTTGCTACCGCCATGCCCAGGTCACTATGGCAGTGAAGCTCAACCGCTATTCCTACCGACTCGGTGAATTTCCTTACCGTGTCATAAATAGTAAACGGGTTATCATAGCCAAGGGTATCACAGTACCTTATTCTATCTGCCCCACCCTCCTTAGCCGCCAGACCAAATTCAATCAAGAAGTCCAGCTCTGTCCTGGAGCCATCCTCAGCGTTTACCCCGATGCTCTCCGCACCGCAGGCCCTGGCTACGCTAACAGCTTCAACCATCATCTTGATGATATCAGCCTTCTTTTTCCTGCCCTGGAACTTACCGGCTATCATCTGGTCCGAGGTGGAAATAGACAGGTTGAGGTGCTTGATATCCGGGACCATTCGAAAAGCAGTCTCCACGTCCTGAGCGGTAGCCCTTACCCACCCCTCCAGCCGGATAGGCTTAAGCACTTCCATCTTGGCCAGTTCCAGATTAGCCTGGAGGTAGAGCGACTCGTGATGAGTGGTGGGAAAGCCAAACTCCGATTGAAAGACACCCATATTATTCAAGTACAGGTTTATCAATGTTTTCTGCAGCTTGGATAGGCCCAATCTTGCTGTTTGGACACCATCGCGGTTGGTCACATCGATAAGATAGATTTTTCCCATTAGTCTCCTTTCTTGCCATTTGGTATGGCTGAAACACAATTGGCTACTCAAAGAAAGCCCATTATAGCACAAAACCCGGCTGCGGTTAAAAAGGGAACCGGGCAGCGTCAGGTATCCGCCGGCTACCCCAGTTTTTCCATCACGGCATCAGCTACCTGTGAAGTGCCGACCGCGGTACCAGACACCCCTCGTTTCAGGTCATAGGTAACGTTCTTACCATCGGCGATAACTCCGGCTATCGCCCTCTCCAACCTGCCGGCAGCCTCTCCTTCCCCAAGATGGCTAAGCATCATCACGCCGGAGAGCATCATAGCCATAGGATTAACTTTGTTCAACCCGGCATACCTGGGAGCACTGCCGTGCGTCGGTTCAAACAAGGCTATCTCATCGCCCAGGTTAGCCCCGGGAGCCAGGCCCAATCCCCCCACCAGGCCGGCACAGAGGTCGGAGAGAAGGTCACCGTAAAGGTTGGGCGCAACCAGTACATCAAATTCATGCGGCTTCTGCACCAACTGCATATTCATGTTGTCCACAATCTTGTCCTCAAAGTCAATATCAGGGTAATCTCGGGCTACCTCCCGGGCCATAGAGAGAAACAGCCCGTCGGAGAACTTCATGATATTGGCTTTATGTACCGCAGTTACCCTCTTGCGGTGATTTACCCGGGCATACTCGAAAGCAAACCGGACAATTCTCCTGCTGCGCATCTCGGAAATCACCTTGATGCTAAAACCCGAGTCCGCTCTAACCGTCTCAGCCTTAGTATCCGAGATAAGCTCTATCAGCCTGGCTGCCTCAGGGGTACCCTTTTCAAACTCGATACCGCTGTAGAGGTCTTCAATATTCTCCCGCACTATCACAATATCAATGTCCTCGTAGCGTGAAGGTGCACCGGGATAGGACTTACAGGGACGCAGGCAGGCATAAAGATCCAGGCTTTTACGCAGGGCGACATTAACACTGCGAAACCCGGAACCAACCGGTGTGGTAACCGGTCCCTTAAGGGCTACCCTGTTTTTCCTGATTGACTCCAGCACCGATTCGGGAAGTACAGTGCCCAGCGTATCCTGAGCAGTAGCCCCCACACAGACTGTATCCCAGTCAAAAGCAACGCCGGTAGCTTCCAGTACCTTCACTGTAGCCTCAGTAAGCTCAGGTCCTACGCCATCACCGGGGATAAGAGTAATTCGGTAGGCCATCAGACATCCTCCCTATTCACTCTAAAGTCGCCATACTTCTCAAGGTAAGGCAAAAGCCCTCCCTCATTAAGAATATGGAGCATAATCTCGGGGATTTTACTAAAGTTAATCCGGATGCTATTGGTTACATCATGGATGGTACCCGCTTGAAGGTCTATCTCTAATTCATCACCGTCATCAATACTATCGGTATCGCATAACAAGACGGGAAGCCCCAGGTTAATAGCATTCCTGAAAAATATCCGGGCTACCGACTTAGCCAGTATCGCCCGCACCCCGGCCATCTTGATAACTAGCGGGGCATGCTCACGGCTGGAACCAAGCCCGAAGTTATTGCCGGCAACGATGAAATCTCCCCCTTTTACCCTGGTGACAAAGGTAGGGTCAGCATCTTCCATAGCATGCTTAGCCAACTCGGGAAGGTTACTCCTTAGGTAAGCAAACCGGCCTGGTATAATCTGGTCGGTTGAGATACCTGAGCTAAACTTAAAGGCACGGCCCGTAAGCAATTCTAAACCTCTCCTTTCCACTCCAGTCCGGAAGCTACTTAAAAAAGCTCCCTGGGGTCAGTAATCTCTCCATTAAGTGCGGTGGCAGCAGCCGTAGCCGGACTGCCCAAATAGATGAAAGCCTCCGGATTACCCATTCTGCCCTTGAAGTTACGGTTAGCGGTAGATAGGCAACTCTCTCCAGCGCCCAGCACTCCCTGGTGGAGACCAAGACAGGGGCCGCAACCCGGTGGCAGAATAACAGCTCCAGCTTCAAGCAGGGTTTGGATATAACCAGCCTCCACAGCCGCCAGCAAGACTCCTCGTGACGCCGGGGCAACCACCAGCCGTGTCCGGGGACAGCACCGCTTACCCTCCACAATATTTGCCGCCACTGCCAGGTCATCGAGACGGCCGTTAGTACAGGTACCAATAACCACCTGCTGAATTTCGGTCCCTCTAAGCTCCCTGGCCGGAGCAGTATTATCTACAGTGTGGGGACTGGACACCATCGGCTCAAGCTCAGCCAGATTAATCTCAATAGTATCCTCATAGATAGCAGACTCATCAGGTGAGAGCGACTGGTAGTCACTACCACGCCCCTGCGCCGCCAGGTAGTCCCGCGTCATTTCATCGGCCGGGAAAAGTCCGACCTTAGCCCCGGCCTCTACCGCCATATTGGCCACAGTGAGACGCTCCGAAATGCTCATTGTGCTCACAGCACTGCCACCAAACTCCAGTGCCTTGTAGGTGGCACCATCGGCACCAATCCGCCCAATCAGGTAGATGATAAGGTCTTTAGCATAGACACCGGGAGAGAACTTCCCTGACAACAACACCCTGATGCTTTCCGGCACACGGAGCCAGGTCTTGCCCAGTCCGAGGGCAACCGCCCCATCCGTAGAACCCATACCACAGGCAAAAGCCCCCAGTCCACCGGCAGTTACCGTATGAGAATCGGTACCGAGAATCAAATCACCCGGTCTGGCAAGAGACTCAGCCACTATTTGATGGCAGATACCGTCACCAACGTCTGAAAGGGCACATCCGGTCTGCCGGGCAAATCCACGGAGGAAGATATGGTCATCGGCAAGCTCACGATTCGGACTAGGAGCGGCATGGTCCAGGAAGATGACAGCCTTTACTGAAGTGGCCGGACGCTCAAAGCCGGCGGCTTGGAACTGCCGTACCGCCAACGGTCCGGTAGTATCCTGAACAAACACCAGGGCTACTTCAGCGATGACAATATCTCCCGCCCTGGCTTCACCACCTGACCTGGCACTCAAAATCTTTTCCGCTAGTGTTCTACCCACAACTAACCCCAATTCCAATTTCTTTCGCCTGGCAAAGAATCGTCCCGGCTCAAGGTGATAACAGCAACCCTCTTGACAGAACCAGCAGCCAGGATAAAGTGCAGAATAGATAGAGGCCTCACCTTGGCTTTTGCTCCTGTTCCCCACCGCTTAACCTATGATAATTGTAGCAACAAGACACCTTTGACGCAACTCAGGATGCTGTCCTAACGCATTATGATATACTACCTATGATATTATTTGTCGGCTGTGGAGGAAGATATGACACACGGATATGAGATAGATGACCTGGCTAAGGAAGAGTGCTGGCGGATGTTCCGCATTATGGGGGAGTTGGTGGAGGGCTTTGACAGACTGGCCGGTATTGAGCCAGCGGTGACGATATACGGTTCGGCCCGACTCAACCCGGATGACGACCTGTATGCACAAACAGAGGAAATAGCCTATCGCCTGGGACAGATAGGCTTCTCCATCATAACCGGTGGAGGCCCCGGCATAATGGAAGCAGCCAACAAAGGGGCGCTTAAGGCAGGGGTTACTTCGGTCGGGTTGAACATTGAGCTGCCCGAAGAACAGCTTGGTAATACCTACACGACAAAGTCAATCACATTCAATCACTTCTTTGCCCGCAAGGTCATGCTGGTAAAGTACGCTACTGCCTTTATCATAATGCCCGGTGGCCTGGGCACGATTGATGAGGTAACCGAGGTATTGACCCTGATGCAGACCCATAAGATAAGACCCTTCCCGGTAATACTCTTCAATAGCGAATACTGGAAAGGGTTTCTGGACTGGCTGCGGGGCTCTGCCCTATCCAGAGGTTTTATCTCTGAAGATGACTTCAAGCTACTAAGGGTCTGTGATGCCACTGGCGAGGTTGTTGAGGCTATCCAGAGGTGGTATCTGAAGCAAGAAATTAGCGGTAGGGAAGCTTTACTGAAGTAACTGTGCAATCAGCCTCTTACCTCCGCCTAGAATGCTTCTGATATCATCTATTATACATATTGAGAAACTTTGGTACTGCCTGACCGGAGTGTATTCACAAGGGGGAAACCATATGCAGATTAAGCTGAAATTTCTCGGTGCTGCCCGGAATGTCACGGGGTCCTGTTATCTGCTGGAGACCAATCAGAGCAGGCTTTTGGTTGACTGCGGGCTTTACCAAGAGAGGAAATTACGGTCGAGAAACTGGGTGCCTTTCCCCATCCCACCGGGCAGCCTGGACGCCATCCTCCTGACACACGCTCATATCGACCATTGTGGGCTACTGCCGAAGCTGGTTAAGGATGGCTTTCGCGGCAGGATTTATTCTACCGC
>Ga0208902_1001702_pt1 | contig 10392 bp, 8 predicted proteins | sample AntAceMetag02UKH_FD_184767 | JGI IMG/M metagenome (GOLD analysis project Ga0208902, IMG submission 184767) | Saline lake microbial communities from Ace Lake, Antarctica - Antarctic Ace Lake Metagenome 02UKH (SPAdes) (version 2) | ecosystem: Environmental > Aquatic > Non-marine Saline and Alkaline...
TATCAAAAATATTTTTTTCAGGCAGGGCTTTCCACCCGCCTGTGGCTTCAGCCCACTGAATTGCCCGGACAGTATGAAAAGCAATATCAGATATAATATCTGCTTCCTTAATATTTTTGCCAAAAGCTATTATTCCGTGATTGGGCCATACTGCCCATCTTGGAGCAGGATCAAGACATTTTATATTGCTGTTTGCATTTCGCTGAAAATACTTTTTATATGCTGTGCAAAATCCGGTTATGTCTTTTTTAATATCACCTTTTATTATAGCTGGTACATGTTTTGTGCGAATCACATGATCAGGTGTTAAAGGCCCTCGGCAGGCAATGGATTCTACTTTGGGAAGATCGGCAAAACCGCAGGCAAATGGGCTTTTGTTTATTTTCGCTATTACAGCCTCTTTTTTTGCAAGTGAAACCTGTTTGCGAATTCCTGCAAGCAAGAGCAGATCTTCTCTGGACCTGGATCTGGCAATAGAATCCAGTGCCCCATGTTTTTTAAGAAAATCTTCTGCAATAGAGACAAGATTAATCATCTGTTCGTAACTTTTTCCGGCATTATCTGAAAAGGTCAAAATACCGTGGTTCATCAATATTATCCCTTCAAGATCATTCCAGTTTATGTTGCGTGTCATTTCATAAACTTTTCTGGCCAGAGCAAAGCCGGACATTACATAAGGCACAATCAATACCCTGTTGCTGTAGATTTTTCGGAGCAGGGTTTTGTTTTTTTTATTGTTGGTCATTGTTACGACGGCATCTGCATGAGTATGATCAACGTATTTAAAGGGTATAATAGCGTGCAGAATGGCTTCCACTGAAGGATTTGGAGCATCAGGATCCATCATTGCGGTTTTTTGAATCTTTATCATATCTGTATCAGACAGGCGCTCAAGTTCAGCCATCTGTTTCAGTACTTTCAACTTTAGAGGAGTAAATCCAGCAGCCTGAATCGTTTTCATATCCCATCCGCTTGCTTTTACATACAAAACATCTTCGATATCACCAAAAAAATCTTTTATTTTAGTTTTTACAGATGTATTGCCTCCGCCATGTAAAACCAGATCAGATTCCCTGCCCAAAAGCCTGGAGGTGTAAATTCTAAGCTTTAATGGATCATTAGAAAGTTTTTTTGCCTCATTGTTTTTCCATAAAGTTTTCATAACACCCTGCCTTAAAAATAAGATTGTTTAATGTCCGGACCTCTGTAATCCTGAAAAATCAAAGGTACGGATTAATTTTAGACAAAAAAAATATTATAATTATGGCATAAGGCATTTCCCCTTTCAAGTGTGAATCTGCAAAAACAGACAACCTTCGATCCAACGGTTACACGGTTGGTTGAAATACCCATAACCCATCGAAAATATAAGAAGTTAAATTGACTTGTATGTGCGATTGAGGTATAATATTTTTTAATATATTTAAGCTTCCAGCCGCAAGCAGGCTGGGAATCTTCGACCGTAATAAAGTTTTCCTTTTTTGGATTCGCTCTCTAACCCCTCGGCAAACCACGGGGAATGAGCTGGCTATTGCGGTTCAAACAGGAGAACAGGTTGACCCATTAATGGATTACAAATAAACAAGGCCGTGTTTTTTCATTACAACATGAAGAAATAGAGTTTTTTGCTTCGCAGCCCTGAATCTGAGATCCCAAGCTCAAAAAAATTAGCGCTCTCTTTACTGCGATACAGCCCATAAAATGAGAAGCATAGCATTTAATATAAAGTGCTGGTTTATATTTGCCTGCAAAACTTTTATCTAAAATAAAAACGGAGGGATAATGTATAGATTATTGTTCATTGCAATTTTTCTTTTTTCAGTAAATGTATTCTCGTCTCACGCGGGAACAGTGAGGTTTGAAACATTGAGCGATGGAATGGTAGATGCTTTAACCGATGAACAGTCAAAGGGTGTTAATCTTAAAATAGAATTTGATGTAGATTCTGATGTCATACGGCGCGATTCATATCCAATATTAAATGAACTGTGCAAAGCATTAGAACACAGGCTTTTAAGAAACCAAAATATCATTATTAAGGGCCATACGGATTCTGATGGTTCAGCGGAATACAACCAGAAGCTCAGTCAAAGACGTGCTACGGCTATAAAGAGATATCTGGAATCAAATTGCCTTGTTTTTTCACAAAGGCTTAAAATTACAGGCTGTGGAGAAAGCATGCCATTGCTTCCCAATACAACACCTTTCAATAAGCAGAAAAACAGACGTGTTGAAATACAAATTGATCCTGAATCAATACAAAAGACACCGCTAATGCCTTCAGAATCTCAAGGATTGGGATTTCAAAGATTGGAATAGTTTTTATGGCTTTGTAGAAATCTTTGGTCCGGTAAAGCTGCACTCGTTCTATATCGAGCCATCAATAAATGTTTTATCATTACTTAATTTTTTTTACCGTCGCTTTCCTATGCATTTGCAGAGCATGGAGCAATTATGGCAGCCGGCGTTATTGATTCACCAAAAGCCTGAGAGGCCGGCATCTTTTTTGTACGCGCATTTGCCAAGCTTCGTAAAATGGTGGAAAAACACACTGGATTATTACAAAAAGTTGGGTGTCGAAGCATCGAGCGGAAAGTCATTATGATACAGGTTTATAGAGTTTGATAAGTAAGTCTCTCAAAATATACGGCAAGAAGAGAGAAAAAAGAATATGTCATTTTTTTAGGCCCCGTCCACAATGTCCTTGAAACAATCCACTGCAGATGATATTAAAAAAGAAATTTCTTATCATCTATAATTTATACTTTATGCCAAGATCAAACCATACTGCATTGTTTCTTAGATTGAAAAAGCTCTGTATGAGCAAAACCGTGCTTCATGTCGGCGCACATCCAGACGATGAAGAGATCGGGCTTTTAGCGTATATCTCTTATAAACATCATGGCCGAGCCGTATACTGGTCGGCAACACGCGGTGAAAGCGGGCAGAACAGGGTGAACGACTTTTATGGTGACGCCCTGGGTGTATATCGGACATGGGAAAGCCTTCTGGCCAGGGAAATAGATGGAGGAGAATGTCTTTTTGGTCCCTTTGTTGATTTTGGTTTCAGTAAGAACTCCTTTGAAACCTTTGCAAAGTGGGGAAGAGAAAATATTATCAGAGAGCTGGTTCGGACAATCAGGTTTATTCGGCCTCAAATAATTATTTCACGCTGGTCCGGCACACCAGAGGATGGACATGGTCACCATCAGGCAATCGGTCAGGCCATTTACGATGCTGTTGAAGCGGCAGCTTCTCATGAAGATTATACGGAACTTGCATCTCAGGGATTATTCCCCTGGCACACAGGTAAATTTTATAGAAGCACTAATAAGGGAATAAACCACAAGGGGGCATTGAATCAGGAGTTGGAGACAGATGGATTCATAAGAATCAATACAGGCGAATATAACCCTCTTATCGGCCGCACATATCAGGAGCAGGCGTGGATGGCTTATAACCGCCATCAAACACAAGGCATGTCGGCATTGCCTGAACCGGGCGATTTTTACTACTATCTGGAATTGATTAACAGTTCAGTTGCCTTGCGGGGTCGTGAAACAGATCTTTTCCAGGGGCTGGAAACCGGTTTAACAGGCCTGTTCAGTGGAATCGGATCAATTCCCGATTATGCACTCAGCATCCTCAAAGAGGTGCAAAGACTTATTGACGAAGCTGTGGAAAGATTTGCACCTGAAGACCCGTCGCCTTTATCTTTGCTGTTATTTGAAGGATTGAAACTCCTGAAGGATCTCCGTAAATATATTCTGGAAACGAAGATTCCGGATATGAAAAAGCAGGCGATAATCCTTTGTTTAAAACGAAAGATCAGGGAATTTGAAGATGTTATCACCCTGTGTCTGGGTCTGCGGCTGGAGTCTTTTTGCACTCGTGCCAGGGTTACGCCGGGAGAGAGCGTATGGGTAAAAAGCAGACTATGGAACTTTTCAAAAACCCATATTGACAATATAACCTTCAGTGTTCATGCCCCTGATACATGGGATATTGAAAAATGCGAAGGGGAAGGAATCTTTGATGGTTTATCTGATTCCATGGTGATGCATGAAGTATTTATTAATAATGATACAGCCCTCTCGTGTCCGTACTGGCTTCGGGAACCCAAAAATGGTTATGTTAACGAATACCCTGAAGAATATCCATCTCATAAACCATTGTCGCCGGCATCTCTTTCTGCTCAATGCACCATTGCCATAGGGGCTCATGACATTATACTTTCAACTCCCACCTTGCACAAAAGGTCGTTCCCCGGAGGTTATAGCGAACTTCCCCTTTCAGTTGTGCCGCCTATCTCACTCCACCCGGAATTTGACAGAAAGATATTCCTGTTTTCAGGGGCGACACAGAAATTTTCATTACAGGTAACAGCTCGCTGTAATGATGAGGAACGGCCTGCCGACGGCCATCTCGAATTGATTGGGCCTGAAGGCTGGCAGATTTACCCGCCTGCAGTGGATATTACCCTTTCACAGGCTAATGGGGCGATAACACTTGCCTTCGATGTGGTAGTTCCGCCGGATACACCTGAAGGGCGCTATCTTTTTCGATACAATATATTTTGCCGCAACAGGAACTACGGGGTTATTTTAACATCAGTCAGGATGGGTGCCCCAGGACTTCCGCATCCGGATAATCCGGCAACCTGCACAAAAGAGGAGTTGCTCCTTGCACCAGCGCAGGTTGAGATATTTATTGTTAACGCCCGTTTGAGAGAGAAACAAAGGTATGGATACATCGAAGGCGCGAAAAATGAGACCTTTCCGGTTCTACAGTCTCTCGGAGTAAATATCCGTCTCATTGAAGACCCTGATATAGCTTATGGAAATTTATATGAGTATGACACAATTGTTGTTGGACCCAATGCCTATCTGCTCAGGGCCCAACTTGCCGATAATGCCCATCGACTTTTAGAATATGTTGAGCATGGCGGCACGCTTATTGTGCAGTATCATACCTATGATTACCAGGGACACAATTTTGCCCCTTATCCCTTTATATACAACAGGCCTCACGACAGGATAACCGATGAGAATGCCCCTGTATCGATACTTGTCCCTGATAGTCCGCTCTTTAATTTCCCAAATATAATAAAGCAATCTGATTTTGAGGGCTGGACTCACGATCGTGGACTCTACTTTTTTGGTCAGTGGGATGGGCGTTACACTTCCCTGCTTTCCTGTGCTGATGCCGGAGAGCCTCAGAAACAGGGCGGTCTTATAACATGTAAATACGGAAGGGGCATATACCTTTATGCCGGCTATTCGCTCTTCCGTCAGCTGCCTGCAGGAGTAGCGGGTACATATCGGTTGTTTTTTAATATGCTTTCTCTGAAATCTTAAACTCCGGGTGTTTAATGAAAATCGGCATCATGTGTCACAGCAGTTATGGTGGAAGTACTCGTATAGCCATAGACAAAGCCCTCGAACTATCCAGGCGCAAACATATTGTACATCTTTTCACCAGAACCCCTCCATGGCTTTTACCAATAACCGGACACGAAATATTCTGCCATACCCTCTATAGCAGGATGGACAATGCAGAACATCCTGCCTGCCTTAAAACAGACTGGCCAGAAGACGAACTTTACAGGATGGCAAGACTTATCATCGCTATTACCAAAGAACAGGGACTTGATATTCTTCATATCCATTATGCCTTGCCTTTTATCTTTATTGCCCAATCAGTGAAGCAGGAATTAGGAGAGAAGGCACCCTCAATAATCCTTACCCTTCATGGGACAGATGTAATGAGATTATCACAAAAAACCATCGAAACACATATGTCTGACCGGATTTCTGGATGCTGTGATGCCCTGACAACAGTATCTACAAATCATGCACAATTGTTCGCCCGATTATTTCCCCGGGAAATCCAACCTGAAATCATAAGAAATTTTACGGATCTCTCCCGTTTTTCCCAGAAGGCACCCTTTATTACAAATATAAAACCTGTTATGCTTCACATGTCAAATTTCAGGAAAGCAAAAAACCCCTGTGGTGTAGTAAGTATTTTCAGCAGGCTCAGGAAAAGATTTAAAGCACAACTATGGTTTATAGGTGCTGGAGAAGAGATGGAAAATGTAAGGGAGCTTGTGGTCAAAAAGGGATTAATAGAGCATGTAAGGTTTTTCGGTTTGATTCCAAATATTTCAAAGATGGTCAACAGGTCCGATCTTCTCGTCATGTCCAGCGTATACGAGAGCTTTTGCCTTGCTGCACTGGAAGCCATGGCATGTGGTGTCCCTGTCCTTGCACCACAGGTAGGCGGCATTCCCGAGGTTGTAACACACGGCAAAACAGGGTTCCTATATCCTTCCAACGATTATGAGGGTGCAGCAGGATTTGCTGCCCGGCTTTTATCCGAACCGGATCTCTATGCCCGAATTAGTACGGATGCTGTATGCCGGGCTCGGGTTTTTGACCAAAAACAGGTTGTAACCCTCTATGAAAGGCTTTATACTCGTATTAAATCGAAAACACTTCATGTCGGCAATAAAGTAATATCTAAAAAACAAACAGCAATAAACGAGGCCGGTCTTTAAAATGAGCGAATTGATGGATATCCTGGCGTTTTCACCACATCCTGACGATGCAGAGCTCGGTTGTGGCGGCAGTCTTTTCCTCTCAATAAAAGAAGGGGTTAGAGTAGCCATAGCAGATCTGAGCGAAGGCGAATGTTCAAGCCGAGGCACAGCGGAACAGAGGGAAAAGGAGAAATTAAGCGCCTCAGGCATCCTGGGGCTCAGCGATAGATTTTCCTTGAGACTGCCGGATACAAAAATAGGCCTTGAACCGTCGCATCAGAATATTGTAATTAAGTTTATCCGTGATATAAGGCCGCGTATAGTTCTGGCTCCCTATGGGAAAGACCGTCATCCTGACCACGAAAGGGCAGGGCAATTGATTCGCGCAGCCTGTTTCTATGCCGGTATTGCATCCGTAGGAAGAGGGCGTCCATGGAGGCCTGAATCAATATTTTACTACATGATTCACAGCCCCATTGAACCGTCTTTTGTTGTTGATGTCACTTCTGTATGGGAGCGAAAGCTTGCCGTGATCAATGCATACAGGACGCAGTTCTTTAATGAATGCCCTGAGATGAAACCCACAGCCATTTCAAACCCTGATTTTCTCCGCTATCATGAGGCAAGGGGCATATACTTTGGCGCAATGATCGGGGTAACATACGGAGAACCTTTTTTCTGCGCTGGCCCTCTGGCAGAAAAAAGGTTGCCCGGAGCTGGAAATATTTGTCCGGACAAGGGCGGGTTGCCTGTTTATAAGAGCATTTAATCTTATGAAAATACTTCTTCTTCAATCACCCCTTGGTCTTCCATACCGGCATGTTTATCCTCATGGCATCTGTTGTCTTGCTACTTCATTGAAAGAAAAACACGAGGTTAAGGTTATAGACCCTAATGTTGTGCCTGACCGTAAGTTATTTATAAAAAACCTGGTTGAAGTATTCAAACCTGATGTTATTGGCATCTCCCTCCGAAATATCGATACCGTGAGAGAAAATGTACCCTGGCTTTTTCATATCCCCTTTAAAGAGTTTGTGCATGAATTGAGAAATATCTTGCCTGAAACACCGCTTATCGTTGGCGGCCCGGGCTTTTCTATTTTTCCAGAGGAGTTGATGGAGTTTTGTCCTGAAATAGACCTTGGCGTCTATCTGGAGGGAGAAGAAAGTTTTCCCGAACTTCTGGAAAGCCTTAACCAACCGGAAAATATCAAAGGCATATTCTATCGAAAAAACAACAATGTTTTGTTTTCCGGAGACCGGCTGATGCCGAATATGGCAAATCTTCCTGCTGTTGACAGGTCTTTTGTAGATATCGGACATTATACGAAACTTCCCTATAATATAGGCGTTGAAACAAAGAGGGGGTGTGCCCTTGATTGTGCTTACTGCTCCTATCCCCATTTGAACGGCCGGAAATTGAGATTGAGAGCTCCCGGGCGGATAGTTGATGAAATAGAAGGCCTTGCATATAGGTACAAATTGAAAACCTTTAGCTTTATCGATTCGGTTTTTGATGTTCCCAGAGGTCATTGTGTTGCAATCTGCGAAGAGATAATAAAGAGAAAAGTAAAGATTAAGTGGTTGGGCTGGTTTAATGGGAAAGATTTTGATGAGGAGCTCTTCTCTCTTGCCTTGCATGCAGGATGTGATTTTTTTTCATTCTCTCCGGACGCATATACACCCCGCACCCTTAAGGGTCTAAAAAAACATCTGAAGCATGAGGATATAAGAAGAATCTACAATATCTTTAAACGAAGTAAGGAACCTGTAAAGGTCACTTTCAATTTTTTCGGGAATTCACCTGATATCCGTTTAATGGATTTCCTGAGAACCCTTGTTTTTTGTTTAAAGGCAAGAGTTGGTCTGCATCATTGTCTTCACAGAGCAGGCATGGATTATATTCGCATATTCCCCGGGACGGCGCTTCACAGGATTGCTATTGAGAAGAAAGCACTTGCCCCGGATGCCAACCTCCTGCCTGACAGCCTGGAACATTTTAAAGATCTCTTCTACCATGAACCAAACACTAAAACGATAGATTTCCTGTTCAGATTGTTCAGCGCCTTGAAGGGTAAGGGCTATTCTGTTCACGGAGATTAGAGGAAATTATTTATTCGGTACTATTTCAAAGGGTCTTTCTTCACGTTTTACAATTGAATCATGAGGGATATAACCTGATACATCAATATGCGGACGAACTATACATCTTCTGCCGATTATTGTTCCCGGTTGAATAAGGGCGTTGCCTGCTATTTGCGTATCATCGCCAATAACAGCGCCGAAAAGGGTTTGACCTGTTGGAAATGACTTTATTTCATTACCTATGGGCACACGAATTATAATTTTCTTGCCATCGAGACGGTAATTAGCAGTGCTTACTCTTCCTGCAAGATTAATTCTGTTGCCCACGAGTGAAGTAAATACGGCATTACTGTGAGGTATATGGGTTTTGTTTAATATTAGGCTCTGACGCATTTCTACAGCCCAGCCGATCAGGCATTCATCGCAAATCATTACATGTCCCCTTATATACACGCCGCTGCGGATAATCGTGTTTTTTCCGATAATAGTTGGTCCCCTGATAATAGATCCCCGTTCCACCCTGCTTCCTTTTCCTAAACTGACCAGGCCAGGTTCCAGCCAGGCGCCCTCTTCAACCTCCCCTTTAATCTCCGGGTTAAGGGTTTTCTCTATAAATGCAGGCAATGCAGCAACAGCATCCCATACATATTCAAAATCTTTTAAAAAATCTGCTGCCAGGGCATTGTCTGTATCAAAAAAAGCTTGCGGATAGTAAGGATTCGTTTTGCCTGCAGGGTTGATGATTGTTCGGTCTTTGAGCATAATCTCCATATCCTTAAATGCGATAGAAGGCTGATGTTTTTTTAGGCGCTCCGGAATAGAAGAATGGAACACCGCCTAATGCCATACACAACATTTGACAAACTCTATTAAATAGAATTTGTCAAAATATAACAATACATTGTTAGCCTTGTGAAATGATTATCGAGCAGCTGTATAAAAATGATGAGATGGAATTTATGCCCATTAACAACTGTTTATAATCCTATTTTCAACTAAACAACTTTCGTGTAGAACGCACACAGGATTATGAAAAATGTTTTCCCCTGTCCAGGCTCCTGTATTGAATCGCCTCGGCAATATGATCGATCTGTATATCATTATTACCAGCCAAATCTGCAATAGTTCGGGTAATTTTTAAAATACGGTTGTAGGCACGGGCTGAAAGCCCCAGCTTGTCTATTGCTTTTTCAAGAAGACTGCAGGAAGCATCGTCAATATGACAGTATTTTTTTATATGGCGGCTCCCCAAATACCCCTAAATGACCTTGGACTGCCTGCTAAGGATTATTACACAACAGCAGATTTATGTAAAGTTTTGAATATTAAGCCAGATACGTTGAGGCACAGGTTACGGAATGGAAGATACCCGGAAAGCTTGAAGGTCGGCGGCAAGAGACGGTTCACGGAAATAGAAATTCAAGATATTTTAGAAACAACGAAAGTCTTAATTCGTAAAGGAATCTTTGCGAGCAGTAAACACTGAAGAAATTCGGTTTATGGTTACGATATGAATCATGAATTTCTTCAAAATTTCAGTATCATATAAATATCGCAACTATCTGTGAATGAGGCTGAATATTTGATATATAGCAGGTATCTATGACTTGGGCATGAATGTAGAAATTGATGTGGTTTTCGTTTGCAATAATAATATGATGAAACGCCCCATATATATCTATTATCGATTTACTTGTAATGATAACCCCTTAATCATATTAAGGATAATTTATAAACTGCAAAACTGAGGGGCCTGATATTCCTAAT
>Ga0208902_1001703_pt1 | contig 10392 bp, 11 predicted proteins | sample AntAceMetag02UKH_FD_184767 | JGI IMG/M metagenome (GOLD analysis project Ga0208902, IMG submission 184767) | Saline lake microbial communities from Ace Lake, Antarctica - Antarctic Ace Lake Metagenome 02UKH (SPAdes) (version 2) | ecosystem: Environmental > Aquatic > Non-marine Saline and...
CCACCTTTTAACCCCGTTAGATAGGCTTCTACACGGAAAGTCTGACCGAATCTATCTCCGCCATAATTCTCTGCGGTCTGGTCGTATTCTTCACCTGTAAACTGCTCCGAAAGATCAAGTGCCTGGAGGGATTGTTGCCGGTCTGCGACTGGTGGAAGAAGATAAGATCCAACGGCCAATTTCCAATTCCCAAATTCGGTGCAGTGCCGGCAACCGACAAGCAGGTTAGAACTTAGCCCTCAACTTCGCCTCAGGCAACTTTTCCGAAGCCGCAAGTTACACTTGGAGATTGGCAGTTGGCCATTGGTTATTGGACGTTCGTCCTGTCCCCCCCACAGCGGTAGCAATTTTCAACGACCTTCAACGTCTTTTCTCTTCAACGTTCTTTATTTTTAACGTTCTTTCCCTTCAACATCCTTAATTATTCTCCCATACTCCCGGTGATTTGATCGAGCATCGAAGTGAGGTATGATTCATCCTGGAGGAAGTCGACCGAGGCATCGATGGTCAGGACCCGGGGCGGGTTGAGACCGTACTCGTTGTATATCTCATCTATATTACCGATATACCTATCGTATAACTCGCCGATCCGGGAGAGATATCCGGCCGGGATATCTTCTCCTTCGGTATTCCGAATCCGGTTTCTTCTCTGGAGCACCTCTACATCATCAACCTTCAGATATATTATCAACTGCTCGAGCCACTCTTTCTGGCCGGTTCGATCAAGATCATCAAGACCGCTTCTCAGCATTTGCTGGTATTCCATCCATTGGTTATACCTGAGGTATCCTTCTTCGAAAGAGTTGAGGCCAAATGTTGAGGCCCCACCCAGCATCCCTCGGTCGAAGAAGACAATACCATTATGCTCCCTGGCAACGAAGTGGCGCCCTATCCGGCCGATCAGACAGCTTTTCTCAAACCATGAGGTATATTTTTTCCGGTTCCGGTAGAAGAGCTGAAGCCAGGAGTGGTCGATGAACTCAACGATCATCCTGAACTCCTCCCCATCTCCCAGGAATTCTTCAAAGAGATTCGAGTGCTGGTTGATATAATTAACCAGGGTAGTCTTTCCCGCGCAAATATTACCCTCGATTAGGACAACATATTTCGCCATTTTTTACCTCCGGAATGTATAGTGACATTTTTGCCATATCTGGAAAGTATAACATGGTCTACTATAAGAAAGAAGTGCCTTAAGTGCCTAAAGTGCGCTAAAGTGCCTAAAGTTATCGCCTTCGCCTGGCTTTACTAATTTTAGAATCCCGGTTAAGCCAAGTGCCTGTAAGCTTTCAGTGAATCCAGTTCTCTCGTAGCGGCTGCCTTTAGGCTGCCACACTGTGGCGACCTGAAGAGGCTGTCGCTACGAGTACCGGGGGAATGACTTCCTGAATGTTTACGAATAATCCAGGTTGTTAGTCACATTTAATATTGCTATTCTTACTGCCTCGTAATTCTAATAAACCGTGGATTTAGAGGATTTAACGGATTGTTTTTTCTATAATCCGCATAATCCGTATAATCCGCGGTTAAATAAGTTGCAAAGCTAAATTCTAAAAAGGGAGGCGAGACGAAATGGCAAAACAATACCACATCCAGCTTGACAAAAAGATGATTCGGAACGCGAAAGTCGCGATCCTCCCGGGCGACCCGGCCCGGGTGATCAAGATCGGAGAGAAGCTCAGCTCGAAAAGCCGGGAACTGGCCTTCAACCGGGAGTACCGCTCCTATCTGGTTCCAATCGGAAAGAAAGATCATATATTGGTGGTATCAACTGGAATCGGAGGACCCTCCACCGCGATCTGTATCGAGGAACTGGCGTCACTGGGGGTGACGACATTCGTCAGGATCGGAACAACCGGATCGATCCAGAAGAACCTGAAGGTGGGAGACGTCGTAATAACCAGCGGTTCGGTCCGCCTCGACGGCACCTCCACGCACTATGCCCCACTCGCCTATCCCGCGATCCCCGATTTTTTCGTCACCCGGATCCTGGTCGAGGCGGTGGAAAAGGCGGGCATATCATTTAAAGTGGGGATCACCGCCTCCAGCGATACATTTTATCCTGGGCAGGAACGATATGACTCTTTCACCGGTTATGTAATCAGGGATTTCCAGGGGTCGATGAAGGAATGGCAAAAGCTGAATGTCCTGAATTACGAGATGGAGTCATCGGCTCTATTCACCACTGCCTCCGCCCTGGGCCTCCGGGCCGGATGCATCGCCGGAGTCATAGTAAGCCGGGCCACCACGGAGAAGATCAGAAAGAGCGATGTAAAGAGAGCCGAGGACAATACCATCGAGGTGATCAGGAAAAGCATCCCCAGGTTAATTCGCCTATAACATAGAAACCGTTAATCAATTATTTCATGGATAGGGATAGTATTTATCAATACTATATCTCGAATACCGAAAAAAATCCCAAATCACAAGCATCAAATAACAAATAAATTTCAAATCACAATGACCAAAATTCCAAACAAAACACCAAAACACAGATAGTTATTCTCACCCCCACTACAAAGCCTATGCCATTTGGTGGGGGAGCCTTCGCAAGCCCCAGCTCTGCTAGGCGGATTTGTTATTTGGAATTTGTATTTTGTGATTTATTTGTTATTTCAGCCTTCGCTCTTCGAGCTTCGTCGGACAGGTGGGATTTGCTATTTGGAATTTAGTAATATCCATATACATTAATATCCATACTTTTTGTTTTGCTTCACAATTTTACATAGAAACAACAGAGGACACCATATGGCTCGCGTAATCAACACAAACACCCCCGGCAAGCGGAGAGGACACCTGATGCGGACGGTGGCCGAGATCCAGCGACGTCTCCTCCAGAAGAGTTCGGTTAATATTGAGGTAAAAGACATGCTGGCGATGGTGGTCTTCTGCCTGAGGGAGGTCAGATCCACGGTCCAGGAGACCTCCAATGCCTGGGACGAGCGAGGCTACTGGAAGAAGGCGGCCGAATTTGAGATGGAGTGGGAATGGGCGAATGAGATGACCACCGAGATCGAAACAATCCTCCAACGGGAGGATTGGAATAAGCTCCCCGAAATCATAATGGGCCTGGCAGGACGTGTCACCAAAATCAAGATCACCCGCTTAACCCGCGATGAGAGTCTCTGGGAAGGTTGCTACCGTAAGTTGATTGATGGGGAATAGGGGACAAAAAGTTTAAAGTGCCTAAAGTGCGCTAAAGTGCCTAAAGTTATTCGCCTTCGCCTGGCATTTTAATGTTTCAAATTCTCGGAGATTCGCGACCCCACTTTCTTTGGGGCAGGAAGTCGTGGTTGCAGAAGGGTCCGAGGTAGAGGGAATCAATCAGTGTAAATCTGTGCAATCCGTGGACTAAAAAGGGTCCCAGGTAGGGGAAAAGCATGGGGTTTTACTCAAAAAAGTGACCACTTTAAATGAACGTCTATCACTCTTCAAAACAAGCTTTATATATTGTTTTGAGGGGAAGGAATAGTTTCACCGGAGTATCGGGAAGAGGGATGAACCCGAACCGCTTATAATATCCGCTGACGTTTTTATCTTTAGCATCTACAAAAAATCCGACAAATCCTAGATTCTTTGATACGGCCACCACTTTTTCCATTGCGTTCATTATCATATGACTTCCCAAACCCTGATATTGTGATCTTTTGTCAACTGCAAGCCTGGCAAGCTTAGTTACCGGAACATTCCTGGGATACTTCTTCGCGAATTCTTCCGGTAAGATCTCCGACCTCACTTCACAGGCAGCTAATGTAAAAAAACCTAATATTTCAGAAGGTTTTGAGTCGTCAACAAGCACAAATGTCCTCGATATACCTTTCTCTTTCTCAAGATGCTGTCGGGCAATCTTTTTCAGGTAGCGATTTAATTCCAAGACCCCACAGTCGAATCTTGCCCTATCGTGGTTTCGATTTAAAGCCTCTATTCTCCGCATCTGGAAACTCTTCCTTGTATGCTTTCATCGCAACCAATAACTTTGGAGATGGGTCCGGGGGATTAACAACCGCTTCAAAGAATGTTTGAGCGTCTTTCAATGTTAAATTGATAATGCGCTCATGCTCAATAATCGCTTGCGCCCTCTCAAAAGCTGAATGAACTAAGAACTGGTTCAAGGTAACCCCTGTGATCCCCGCGGCTTTTTGTATCGTTTCCTTAACGGAAGGTCGGACACGTGCGGAAATACGCTCTATCTGTACAGCCATCTTCGTCCCCTTTTTGTTTTAGACTATCTATATTTTTTTCCATAACCAACATATCATTTTGGAGCCAAAATGGCAACATAATATTGCATATTGACGCCATAATGGCGTCAATATGTTACATGTCAAATTCTGGTCATAGAAAGTGCCGCTATTTCATCGAAATACAATCAAAAGATAATACTGGAGGGGCCTGAAATCCGGCGATAACGACCTGGACCTGTTTCCTTTTTATGGCGCGAAACGCCAACTCTGCCTTCAGGAAACACGGAGACCAGGGTTATTGTCAATATCAAAGACTCAACCCCGGCTCTTTATGCAGAACCGGTACATATTTTCAAGCAAAAGCCAAACGGTGGCATTTGGGTTCAGGAATGGGGTCCCCGAATTCAGACGCAGTGGTAACCCATAGGGAGATCGCTTGACGGGCGTTATCTAAAGCTGATTCGTAGGAATCCCCATGAGCCATGCAGCCCGGGAGTTCGGGAACATCCGCGACATATGCTTGATCTTCTGCACTCCAAAATATAATAATTTCGTACTTATCCATCGATTTCTCTCGTTAGTCCATACTTTAAAATAATATTACGAACCTGTCGAACTTGGTATGTTTTCGCATTAGTTCCATCTCGCTGAAGGTTAGGTTTTTCAATAATGCCTTGCCTTCGAAATATATGATGACTGCCTTGCATTCTCTCCTCGAACCCGAATCGCTTCAGGAGTGAGCAGAGATCATTGAATCGGATATTTGCATCCGATGTCCCTCTCAATATGCGGTCAAGTATTTTTTCATTCTTTCCCATTAAACTATGATGGCACAATGAACTACATAAATACAAGTTTTTTGTCATGAACGACCGAGGTCAAGCAATATATATATATATAGTCATATCCATACTGGGTGCCACCACTATCGGGGTCGGTCATAGTCTCCCGTTCATCGTTACGGAAACTACCGCAACCGGATCCCCGTTGCTATCCAGATCCGAAACATTGCCGGTGACTGTAGCCCAGGAAGAAAATTTCTCCGGATCGACAAATTGAAGCTCATTGGCCTTGTTATAATTATTCCGAAATCAACGATCCGCCCCCGGTGAGTTCATCCCCCACCGGAGCATAAGTTCAACCGCTATCGAGGATGCTCCCCCGCCCCGCTCCTCCCCGATCAGCAACCGGGGCGGGTGGGTGGGGGTGGACATTGTCTTAGCGAAGATTCTTGAGATTAGCGGTTAAAAAAGGGGGCAAGACGAGGAAAAAAGACGAACATCGAACGTTCAACCAGCCGTCGCTAAAGCTATGGCGGGCAGGCTGTCGAACTTCGAACGAATTCGCGTAATTCGTGTAATTCGTAGTTCATTAAGGGAGCCGCGGCGTGGAGAAAAGACGAACATCGAACGTCGAACGCCCAACTTTCAACTTCGAACGATAACGCCGAGGCGAGGGAACAATTAGTGATAATTAGTGAAATTAGTGGATAGTAAAGGGGCATCGGCGAGGTGAGAAAAAGATGAACATCGAACTTCGAGGCGAGGGAAATTTTGCGAATTTTGCGAATTTTTGCGGCAAATAAAGGGGGCCGGGTAGGGGGAGCTTTTACAATTATATTGTTTTTTTGCGGCTGATCAGTGGACCGAGCAGGAGATGCAGGGATCGTAGGACCGGACCAGCATCTCACTTAAGAGCGTGATCTCCTGATCGTTCTTTCCCCTCTCCAGCGCCCAGTTCGTCAGATCGGCCAGGTCAAAATGAATGTTGGCATTATTCTGGGTGGTGGGGATAATACAATTCGCCCGGGTGACATGCCCTGTCTCATCTATCGTGTAGTCATGATAGAGAATCCCCCGTGGCGCTTCCACCGCGCCCACACCGCTACCGGCCTTAACCTCGACTTTTGACCTGATATCATCAAGTTTAAGTTCCTGGTCCAGAAGCTGGTCGATGACATCAATGCAATCGAGCATCGCATTAAGGGATTCCACCACCTGGGCGACATTATTCATGAAAGGATTGCAGTTAACGGGCTGGAGATTCATCGCTTCGGCAGCTTCTTTCGCTTCCTTATGCAAAAACTTATAATTATTATTAAATCGGGCCAGAGCGCCCACCGCCATCGACTCCCGGCTCAGGCGGGCAAACTTGGAGGTGGTAAAATCCTCCTTATATTCATTGGTCATGGCCAGGTAATCATCTTCATGCTTCACCACTCCGTCAGTAGATACCATATCGCCGCCGATATAAGGATAATCATCCACTCCCTTCAAAGAGACATACTCGGTCTCGCGGACAAAATCGGGAATATCAAGCGTCTTAAAAAGATCAATTGTAGCCTGCATATCGGGCAGACTATCCTTAAATCTCTTCTTTATCGCTTCCAACTGCTCCTTCTCGGGCGCCTTACTCACTCCGCCCACCACCAGAGAAACCGGGTGAATTGTCCGGCCGGCCACCAGGTCGCAGGTATCATTGGCCAGGCCTTTCAGATTGGCCGCGACTCCGACCACCTCGGGGTGAGTCTTGATCAGGGGAATAACACTCGGGACCCCTAAAAAATCCGGGGCAGCCAGGAAATAAATATGGAGGATATGGCTCTGGAGAGTCTCCGCGTGCTTGGCCAGCAGGCGCAGCAGCAGCGCGGCCAGGGGAATCTCAACTTTCATTGCGCGCTCCACCGCCCGAAGACTGGCCAGAGTGTGAGCTATCGAACATATCCCGCAGATCCGGGAGGATAAGGTGGGCGCCAGATCATAAGGCTGTCCCCGCAACATAGCCTCGAAGAACCGGGGTGTCTCCACCACGGCCCATTGCGCTTCCACAAGCTTGCCGTCTTTAATCTTGATGTGGATATCACCGTGACCTTCCACGCGGCACAGGTGGTGTACATCTATCTTTATGTCAACTTTCATCCATCATCATCCCGGGTAAAGCGTTATAGAAATTTATCCGTTCCATAGCCTCTTTCATAGTAAAGCCGTGTTCTTCCAGAATTTCCCGGAAAGATTCATAGTTGGCATCTTCCGCCGGTCCCCGGCAGCCCAGGCATCCCACCCCTCCGGTCGGACATATCGCGTCACAACCAGCCCGGGTTATCGGGCCCAGGCAGATCATGCCCAGATCAAAGACACAGGTGTTCATCTTGCGGCGACATTCCACACAGACCGGATACTTGGGGAAATTAATATCCGCTTCATTAACTATGTTCACAACTATCTTCTCTACTTCCGCCTTGGATACAGGGCAGCCGGGTATTTCCAGGTCAACTTTCACCACATCCGAGAGCGGCCGTACCTTGCTGGTCTCTACCTTGTCTTTGCCGTAGGCTATCTCTACCACCTCCTCAATCTTAAACTGATTCTTAAGATTATTGACCCCTCCATAGCAGGCACAGGTTCCCAGTGCCACCAGGACCTTGGCCTGGGCCCGGATCTTTTTCAGACGATCAATTTCATCGTCACGGCTGATCGATCCCTCCACCAGGGCAATATCATAATCCTGGCCTCTCTCCGAGGATATCTCCCGGAAAGTAACCACATCCAGCAGGGCGAGAAAATCCACCAGGGTATCTTCCTTGTTGGCCAGCGCCAGCGCGCACCCCTCGCAACAGGTAAAATTAAAGACCCCTATTTTTATTTTTTGCGGATCTATACCGAGATATTTCAAAATACTCTCCTGAAATTAATTTGTGCCTGAATTTCTATTTTGAAATTTAAAAAAATAAAAATATTAGCTATTGTCTTTCTCCGGTCTTCAACGATCTTTAACGTTCTTTTTCTTCAACGTTCTTATTTTTTTACGTTAGCGCCAAAGGCGCTAGATCGCTTCTTTTAAATTCATAACCGACCAGTAATCAAAGACCGGGCCGTCAACACAGGTAAAGGTGGAACCAACCATGCAACGGCAGCACTTTCCCATCCCGCAGTGCATTCTCCTCTCCAGAGAAACAAACATCCGATTCATGGGAAGTCCAATCGAATCGAGATAGTTACAGACAAATTTAAACATAATCGGCGGGCCGCAGACAATCGCGAAAGTATTATCAGGACCAATGGTCATCTCCTTGAAAAGCTCGGTAATCAGACCGGTCCGGCCGGTCCAATTGTCATCCCCTTTATCAACTATAGTCAGCAGATCAATATGATTTACCTTCTCCCATTCCGCGTACTCATAGGTAAAGAGCATTGAGGGAGGATCTTTGGTGCCGTAGAGGAGAGAGATATCCTTATACTCATCCCGATGTTCTGCGATCCAGTATAATGGCGCCCGGAGCGGTGCCAGGCCGAGACCCCCGGCGATCAGAAGAATATTATGACCGACCATCTCTTCCATCGGAAATGAAGTTCCAAAGGGACCGCGAATCCCGACTTTGGCGCCGGTTTTGGCCTTATGAAGGATATCGGTTACCCGCCCGGCCTTCCGGATACAGAGGGCGATATACTCTTTATTGTTGCTGGAACTGGAGATGGAAATAGGAATCTCGCCGAAACCGGGCACTTCCAACATAAGAAACTGGCCAGGCCGAAAATTAAAAATATCACGCTCAGATTTATCTATGATCTTCAGATGGAAAAGTTTCTCCATGAGAGTGAGCTCGATAATATTGATTATCTCACATTTATAGGTCTTGTCTGTCCTCATAATCTCATTCTTCCAATTATAAGGGGGTGGCTGGGACATGAACGGCTTGAGGTTTATATCTTCCTTGGGAAGCTTATACTTCATCGGTCTTCTCCCTTAGCAGGTCGTCAATGACATCTTTAGGATTGATTCCCGCCAGGCAGTTCCGGCCGCAACGGTTGCACCCCACACAGATCTGTTCATTGGCATTCTCGGCAAAACCGTGATAATGATGATAATATCGATATTTTAATCGGGCCGCTTTGCTGGGGCGGAAGTTACGCCCCCCCGCGACTTCGGCAAAATCCACCACCGTGCAGGAATACTGGAACCTCTCTTTTCTCGAACTCTTCAAGCTGACATCAATGGACTCTTCAATCCCGTAACAGTAGCAGGTTGGGCAGACCATGGCGCAGGTCCCGCAGTTTAGACACTTATCACCCCACTTCTCCCAGATCGGCGAGTCGAACTCTATATCCAAAAGATTGGGGAGACTGGAAGTGTCTACATGAGTCTTGAAACTGCTTTTAATCAGATTTCGCCGCTCCAACCACTTTCTGTCATCCTCCTCGGTGGGATCAGTGGTCTTGACATTCTTGAGGAAATTAAATGCCTTGGAGGAGTTGATGGAGAGATAGTAACGATCCCCCAGATCGGTGCAGAAGAGGTTAAACCCCTGCCGGACCACCAGCTCGCCCATGGACAAACAGAAACAATCATCGAGCGGCAGGTGGTCCATCCCAATCAGGAAGGTGTTATTCCGCCTCGCGATATAATAGGGGGAGGGAAATGACCCATTGATGAAGATATCATCCAGCTTGCAGAGGGCATTGATATCACAGGCCCGGACCCCGACGATCACCCTCGGATGAACCCGGTACTCAATCTCCTGTTCCCAGTTGTCAGCGGTAAAGTTGTAAGTGGAGAGGGTCTCGCGGAAGGGGAGGAAGAAGTTCTTCAGGGAGGAGTAGGAGATGGTATAATCAAGTTCTATCTCATCGAACGAGTGAACCTCGCGAAACTGGTAGATCGGTTTACCGTCTTTCGCGGTATTTACCTGTCGCGGGCCGAAGGTTTCATTCGATCCGATCAGACCATCGATAAACTTTTTAAACTCGCTTTTGGTGATTACCTTAAATATCATATTAAGTTATCGCCTTCGGCGCTGACTTAGCGAAAGGATGTTTAAATTAGCGCCGTTTGGTTGGTTTAGTATTCTGTCCTGTTACAATAACTGATTATTTTTCCTGTCTCCTTTCGGAGTCTATCTTTATTATTAACAACACAATACCATTATCAGGGAAAAATGCTCAAGAAAATTTTCCCCAAAATTTTTTTCCAGCTTCAATGCCGGGATAAAAAATGAAGATTAGAGAAATTACTACCGGCAGCGCGCTGGTCCGGTCAAAAATTTCCGAGGTCGGCTTTATCATCAATCCCTACCTTGGCTGCGGGCACGGCTGCCGGTACTGCTACGCGACCTTCATGCGGCAATACTCCCATTTCAACCGGGAGAGCCGGTGGGGAGAGTTCGTGGAGGTGAAGGTCAACATCGCGAAAGTTCTGGAGGCGGAACTGGCCC
>Ga0208902_1001704_pt1 | contig 10389 bp, 10 predicted proteins | sample AntAceMetag02UKH_FD_184767 | JGI IMG/M metagenome (GOLD analysis project Ga0208902, IMG submission 184767) | Saline lake microbial communities from Ace Lake, Antarctica - Antarctic Ace Lake Metagenome 02UKH (SPAdes) (version 2) | ecosystem: Environmental > Aquatic > Non-marine Saline and...
GCTTGCATTAATGATACCGTTAACCAATGCTTTTTCGATTTTTGTTCCGGTGAAAATAGATGCTGAGAAGCATGAACCAAAAGCATCTCCTGCGCCGACAGTGTCAACGACTTTTGTAGGTAGGCTAGGGTAGAAATATAGCGTCTTTTTATGCGCAACATAGACACCCTCTTCGCCGTTGGTGACGACGATGGTCGATGGGCCACGTGACGTCATTTCTTTGCAGAAATCTTTGAGATTGAAGCAGACATTTTCGATATAAACAAGTGATTTAATAAGATCTGGTAATTTTTCAAAGGAGACACATGATTGAATATCTTTTTCAAGCTCTTTTGGCGAAAGTTGCTTGGAGATGCTTTGTAAGAAAATTTTTGCTTCTTGGCTATTCAGTATAAAAATATCAATATTTTTGAGGGATTTCTCGAGTTCTTTTGAACCACCACTTAACTGACTTGCGCCGGGATTAACGGCAACAGGGACGTTATTTTTTTTAGCGTGGTTTGTAATTGGCAATAATATTTTGGAAGACTCGCCGCTGAGTGAGGTGATGTATAAGCAGTTTCCTCTTTTTATTTCATTGAGAGGAACATTTTTTTTGGTAAGTTTTTTGTTGGCACCGCGGTAAGCAAATATTGTGCGGTCACCTTCAAAAGAAGGGATTATGTATGACAGTCCTGTGCCTGTTGTTTTATCTTTTACTATGTGTGATGTATCGATACCAATATCTTTAAGTTGATCTTGTATATATTGTCCAGCTTTACCTGCTCCTGTTTTTATAATTGGAATTACATCAAAGCCAAGTTTCTTGAATGAGAAAGCCGCGTTTGTTGCGCCGCCACCGGTGCTATAGCTTAATGTGTCAACCTCAATTTTAGCGCCTTTTTCAAGAAGCAGATATGATTTGGTTTCCCGTTTATTTTTTAAAACGAGTGACTCAGGATTTTGGTAATGAATAAAGATGTCTTGTGTCGCGCCGCCAATAGTAAAAATTTTTTTCATAGTTATATCTCACAAAACAGGATTAGTTTCAAAAGAAATCGGGTCTTATATTTAACCATATAAGACCCGATTTCTTTTGGCAATTTATTCTAGGCTATCGCCTTCTTCCTGACAGGTTTCATAAGGACGCGATTGAGAGCTTCATTTGCGTGACTGACAAAGATTATTTCGATTTCATCAAGAAGATCTTTGAAATTGTACAGGTCCTTCTTATTCTTTTCTGGCAAAATGATATGCGCAATTCCATTTCGTTTAGCTGCCAAGATTTTTTCTTTTACGCCGCCTATTGCCATTACGTGACCTTGTAAATCGAGTTCACCGGTCATTGCGAATTTTGCATTTAATGGACGATTGGTAAATGCTGATAATATTGCTGAAAGTAGCGTGATTCCGGCGGAAGGCCCATCTTTAGGTACTGCACCTGCGGGAACATGAATATGAAGATCGCGATCTTGGAAAAGGTTGTTATTAATATTGAAGTTATCAGCATGTGCGCGAGCGTAAGTTAGTGCGGCTTGTGCCGATTCTTTCATGACATCGCCAAGTTGTCCCGTTAAGATTAATTTTCCCTTGCCAGGCATGAGGACTGCTTCGATTCTAATCATTTCGCCGCCAGCTGATGTCCATGCGAGACCATTACAAATACCAACTTCGTTTTTGGTATTGCAATCTTCTTCAAGGAATATAAGTGGGCCTAGGAATTTTTCGATATCTTTTACATTAAATTGTGGCACCTTTTGGTGTTCTACATATTCACGTGCAGCTTTGCTGAACAGTTTTTGTATCACTCTTTCTAGCTGTCTAACTCCAGATTCGTGTGTGTAATTATTTATGATGCATTGAATTGTTTCTGTTGGTATTTCAACGTGTTGCTCATTGAGTCCGGTGTTTTCTTGTGCACCTTTAATGAGGTAACGTTTGGCTATTTCTGTTTTTTCTTCATATGTGTAACCTTCGACGTTTATGATTTCCATGCGGTCTCTTAATGGTCGTGAAATAGTATCGAGTGAGTTTGCTGTTGCGATAAAGATTACGCGTGAAAGATCAAATGGAACGCCAAGATAGTTATCATAGAAATTATTATTTTGTTGTGGATCGAGGACTTCAAGCATTGCTGCTGAAGGGTCGCCACGGAAGTCTGAGCCAATTTTATCTAATTCATCGATAATGATGACAGGGTTCATACTTTCTGCTTTACGCATTGCTTGAATAAGTCTTCCTGGCATTGCGCCAACATATGTACGTCTATGACCACGGATTTCAGCTTCATCTTTAACTCCGCCAAGTGATATGCGGTGATATTTCCTACCAAGAGCACGAGCGATTGAGCTGCCAAGAGATGTTTTGCCGGTTCCTGGAGGGCCAAAGAAGCATAAAATTGGAGTGTTCCCATCTTTTTTTAACGCGCGAACAGAAATAAAGTCGAGTATGCGGTCTTTGATTTCTGTTAACCCGTAATGATCTTCATCCAAAACTTTTTTTACATGCTGAATATCGAGATTATCTTCAGTTTCTTTACCCCAAGGCAAAGTGAACATCCAGTTAAGATAATTTCTTAAAACTGTTGCTTCCATCGAGTCGGGTGCTGTTTTTTCTAAGCGGCTAATTTGTCGCTTGATTTCAGCGTGTGCCTCTTCATTTACTGGCAGTGTTTCAAGTTTTTCATACATTAATTCTATGTCTTCTGCATCATCTTCGCCGAGTTCTTTTTTTATTGCGCGAAGTTGTTCGCGAAGATAATATTCTTTTTGTGATTTATTTAACGAATCGCGTGTTGAGTTTCTTATACGTTCTTGTACTTCAGAAACTTCAGCTTCTTTTTCTAAAAATTTATAAACATGTGCCAGCAGCTCTTGATGGCTTTTTGTTTCGAGAAGATCTTGTGATTGTTCAATTGCTAAATTCATATGCGAAACAACAAAATCAGCAATTTTGTCAGGATCAGACATTTTTGAAAGAAGTAGGTTAAAATCTGGACTTAAACTTTGCCCACTTTCGCTCATATCTTCTGCTAATTTTTTTATATTTCTAATGTGTGCCTCAACCTCTTGTTGATTGTCATTAGCCGATACGTCAATAGGTTCAAGATATGCTGCCAGAACATTGTTTTCCGAAATAATTTCTTTTGCTTGTGCTTTGGCAACGCCTTGCACCAAGATTTTAATGCCACCTTCTGGTATTTGAACGACGCGCATGATATTTGCGATAGTGCCAGTTTTGTATAGGTCATTTGTACTAATTGCGCCTTCAGGATTTCCATCCTGATTTTTTGATGCAAGTAAAAAAACCAGTTTGTTTGTCTCAATTGCTTGATCAATGCCTTTAATGATGCGGTCATCAATTACAAGCAACGGGACAATCATGTGCGGAAATACGACAACGTCTATTGTAGGGATTACTGGTAATGATGACGGTATCTTATCAAGTCCCTTGTTTAGAATAGTTTCCATAGTGCCCCCTCTTTATTCCCCTATAGATAAGTTACGATACCATACTAGTCAGGATTGTTTTTGAAAGGCAAGAATTTAATCGAGGATACTTGAATAAGCTGACAATATACAAACGATTTTTAACTTGTAAACTGATAATGGTTTGTTTTTTGAATAGGTGTAATTATGAATAAAATTGAAGCGTGGCCAAGCTTGGTTTGGATTGATCTGGAGATGTCTGGATTAGATATAAAAAAAGATAAGATTTTAGAAATTGCATGTATCATTACAGATACTAACCTTAATATTATCGCCGAAAAGGATTCGATTGTTATTTCGAATTCGCAAGAACTGATTGAAAACATGGATTGTTGGAATACTTTGCATCATACGCAGTCAGGACTTATTAATGATGTACGCACGTCCAAATATACTGTGGAAGCGGCAGAGCGCGAGGTATTAGATTTTATAAAAAGTTATTGTGAAGATAAGCAGGCGCCGCTATGTGGAAACTCAATATGGGTAGATCGCTTGTTCTTAAAGATGCAGATGCCTTCACTTGAGCAATATTTATATTATCGAATGATTGATGTTAGTACGGTTAAACAGTTGGCTAACTATTGGTATGGTCAACCAGGTGAAGAGATATTTAAGAAAAAGAGTGCGCATCGTGCATTAGATGATATTAAGGATTCAATAGAAGAATTACGTTATTATAGAGAACATTTTTTTAGAAAGAGTTAAATAATGGATATAAAGAAAATTATTGAGGCAAAGAAACATATAGATAGTAGTGTTGATATCGTTTTTTTTGATATTGATAATACTGTTTTGAATGCTGACGGGCCGGGAGCAACGGAATGGGCATGTGCATTTGAAAAGTATGTTCGTTCGTATGCAATTAAGCGTGAATGGTCAACGAATTATGCTTTGGCGCTTGCTACGAAGTATATATCTGATCATATTCGCAGAATGCGACCAAAGCTTGTTGAAAATGAAGTGGTAGAGTTAATTGGTTATATTAAACAATTAAATATTCCAATGATCGCCATTACTGGTCGTCCACTTGATACGATTGATGTTACCCTTACTCAGTTAAAGGAGTTTGGTATAGACTTTTCATCGCATCTATTTGATCCAAAGAATGTGTTGTTTGATACAAAAGAACATCCGGCGTTATTTCAGGATGGTATTATCACTTGCAACCACAACAAGAAGGGTGCATTGATACAGCAGTTTTTGCGTACTGTTCGGTATATGCCCAAAAAGGTTGCCTTTATTGATGATGACTTTGGTTTTATGGATGATGTAGAGAACGCAATGAGGGAATCAGCGATTGATTTTGTTGGTTTGCGTTACGCTTATTTGGATGATGAAGTTAATAATTTTGTGTTAACCGAAGATATGATTCCAACAGAATTAAGGTGATTTATGAAAAAACTTTTGTTGTGTATGATTATTTTTTGCAATGCGTATGCGATTAAAGAATTTTTTATAGGACGCGATGGTATAACATACAGTTTGCGTAACATGCGGTTGAGTGATAAGAAAAAGGGCCATCTAGAATTACTTGGTCAACTAACTGAATGTCATAATCTTGGTTACTTAAAGTATTGTTCGTTTTATTTACGTCTTAATAAACGACACATTGTTTTGGTGATAGAAGATGTCAATCGTTGTAAGATTATAGCAAGTGGAACATTGTTTATTGAGCGTAAATTAATACATGGTGGAAGCTTTGTTGGGCATATAGAAGACATTGTGACTGATTATAATGCGCGAGGCCAAGGATTAGGAAAAATTATAGTTTTGCGTCTTGCTGAGTATGCTCAAGGATCCGGATGCTACAAAGTCATTCTTGATTGTGCGAAAAGCAATATTCCTTTTTATGAAAAGTGTGGATTTATGCATAAAGGTTCTGAAATGGAATTGCGTTTCCAATGATTTGTGCATAGTGATAGTGTCGGCGTCCAAAATGTTATCGTTGATGGTGGTGTTGAAATAGTCTCGTTATGCCAATTCTTTTGTTGATTTTTGTTGTGCTTCTTGCAAGCTATTCGTGTTGTTTATATTTTTTTGAACTGAGTGTTTATATTTTTTTACTGGGATAACAACTTGTCCAGGATTGTCCTGTTCAGGCGTGGCCTGTTCAGGCGTGTCCTGTTCAGGTGTGGCCTGTTCAGGTGTGGCTGGTTTTGATTGTTTTTGTGAAAGATCTTGTACGGAAATTTTGGTTGGTTTTTTTTGTTTTGGCACTTGTTCCGAAATAAAAAGTACTTCTTGATAACTCCAAGTCGTGATGTAGCAGGTGTAGGTGGTCGATGAGATTAATAAAAGAAGTGAAAGATGTTGTATCATAATATTTCCTGACGCAGGGTTATCTTTACACAGGATGATCCTGATAGATTTATGTTAAGTGTAAATAAGATACAGAAAAAATAAAAGCAACCAGAACGGTTGCCTTTATCGTCAGATGAGATTTTTTATTTTGAAATCATACCAGAAAAGTTATCAAACAATGAATAAAGACCTGCGATACCAATGATGATGTAAATAGTCTTTATAAGGAAAGGAAGTTTAACTAATATGGCAAGAGCGTTGAAATTTAAAGCTCCTATAAGACCCCAGTTAATTGCTCCTATAGCGCAAATGAATAGTGACAAAGCACTTAAATTATTGCCCATCATTTCACTCTCTCCAAGTTTAATGGTTTCACCTATCGTTTCTTTTACCATGTGAATTTTTTTTTTGCAAATTAAATCTCTTTACAATAAACGAGACATTAAGTAAATTTGTTAATTAGATAGTTCATAAGGGTCTTCTGCCGATAAGATCCCTTTAAAGTGGGGAGTGGTTGTGGCAAAAAAAGAAGAAAAAGAAACAGGTTCTTGTACTGGCAAGGTGCTTCGCGTAACGGGAACTGTTGTTGATGTAGAATTTAGAAAAGAACACACGCCCGATATATTAAACTTGTTAAAAGTTAGGATTGGCGATCATGAGGCAAGTTTAGAAGTTGAACAACAACTTGGTGATGGTGTTGTGCGCAGTATTGCGATTGAGAGTATTGAAGGCATTAAGCGCAATGACGATGTTTTCGATACAGGTTCGCCGATTAAAGTACCTGTTGGTGAAGCTGTTTTGGGGCGTATGTTCAATGTTCTTGGTGAGCCAATCGATGATTTAGGACCAGTTGAAGTAGAAGAGTATTGGTCTATTTATCGTGCGCCGCCAGAATTAATTCGTCAAAAAATCGAAGATGAAATTCAAGAGACAGGGATCAAAGTTATTGATCTCATTTGTCCTTATCTTAAAGGTTCAAAGATTGGTCTTTTTGGTGGGGCTGGGGTTGGTAAAACTATTTTAGTTATGGAATTGATACGCAATATTGCGAAAGAGCATGGTGGCGTGTCAATTTTTAGTGGTATTGGCGAGCGAACTCGCGAGGGTAACGAACTCTGGCTTGAAATGAAAGAGTCTGGCGTTATTGATAAAACAGCTCTTGTTTTCGGACAAATGGGCGAAATGCCCGGGGCTCGTTTGCGTGTTGGTCTTACCGGACTGACAATGGCAGAATATTTTCGCGATAAACAGAAAAAAGACGTACTCTTTTTTGTTGATAATATTTTTCGTTTGGTCCAGGCCGGTTCAGAAGTTTCAGCATTACTTGAGCGTATGCCGTCAGCGGTTGGTTATCAGCCAACATTAGCGTCGGAGATGGCAGCTTTTCAAGAGCGAATTACGAATACCACTGATGGTGCAATAACGTCAGTTCAGGCCGTGTACGTTCCTGCTGATGATATAACTGATCCAGCACCGTCAACAACTTTCATGCATTTAGATGCAAGTACAGTATTATCTAGAAAATTAGTTGAGCTTGGTATTTTTCCTGCGATTGATGCGTTGCAATCTAATTCTAAGGGTTTGGATCCATTTATTGTTGGTGATCGCCACTATCAGGTTGCACGTAAGGTTGAAATGATTTTGCAGCGTTATAAAGAGTTGCAAGATATAATTGCAATTTTGGGTATAGATGAACTTTCCGATGAAGATAAAAAAGTTGTACACCATGCGAAGCGAATTCAAAAATTCTTAACACAGCCTTTATTTACGGCAGAACAGTTTAGTGGTATTCCGGGTGTGTATGTACCGCGTGAAAAGACGGTTGAAGACTTTGCACAGTTAGTTAATGGTGAATGTGACGATTTGCCAGAACCAGCATTTTATATGGTTGGAACACTAGAAGAAGCGCGGGAAAAAGCAAAAACCTTAAATAAGAAGTGATTTATGCGTTTGAACATATCTGGTCCTTTTGAAAAAAAAGATGTAATGGTCGCATGGGTTGAAATAAATACATCTGTAGGGAATTTTGTTATTCAACCAGAGCATGCGCCGATGATTGTAACATTAACGCCTCAATCCAAGATTGCTTATCGTTTACAAAGTGGCAAAGAAGAGGTGCGCGAGGTTATTAATGGTGTTGCGCATGTTTCGCGGAAAGATGTGACTATCTTGTTAACGCGGTAAATTATGAAACAGGTGCTAGGCACAGTTGTTGAAGGTTCATTATCTGAAGGTTTTTCTATTCGTATTCATCATGATGTTTCACTTGAAGATGTGAAGACTGGCAAGTTTATTACGATTGTTGGTGCGCATCATCGTTTTTTTTCATTAATTACCGATCTTAAATTAGAAACAACTAATCCGGATATTCTTTTGTTTCCGCCACGTGAAGATGAAACATTATTAATGAAGTCATTAAAAAGAAAACATGTGTATGCGGTTGCACATGTTAAGCCCATGTTAATGTTGAATCAGTTTAATCATATTGTGCCAGTCAAAACTATTCCGGCACATTTTTCTTCTGCATTTGATGCGACAAATACTGATGTTGAATTAATTTTTGGTGCTGAAGAAGAACGTGAAAGTCGTTTTTTTTCCATTGGTTGCCCTCTTGATATGAATACGCCGGTATGCATTGACCTTGAACGATTAACCGAGCGCAGCAATGGAATTTTTGGTAAAACTGGAACGGGCAAAACATTTTTAACGCGATTAATTTTAGCTGGACTAATTAAGCATAAGAAAGCTGTGAATGTTATTTTTGACATGCATAGTGAATATGGATTGCAGGCGCGCCAAGAAGGAAAAAATAAAAATTTTGTTAAAGGCTTGAAAACACTTTTTCCAAGTGAGGTGGCGATTTTCTCGCTAGATCCTGAGTCTACGCGTCGTCGAGGAGGATCTCCTGATGTGTTAGTTACCATTTCTTATCAAGATATTCGTGTTGAAGATATTATGTCATTGCAAAGTGAATTGAATTTGCATTTAACAGCCCTGGAGGCTGCGTACTTAATTGTTGCTAAATATAAACATGATTGGCTGAATGTTTTATTGTCGCATGGTGAAAATCTTAAGGATTTTGCTGAAACAGTTGGTGCACACCCAGAATCTATTGCTGCACTGTACCGTAAATTAAAACGCATTGAACGATTGCCGTTTTTTACCCCGAAACCGCAGCAGCATTCAGTTATCGATCAGATGATGGAATATATCGATAAGGGTCTTAATATTGTTATTGAGTTTGGTAATCATACTTCGAGTTTTTGTTATTTATTGATTGCAAACATTATCACGCGTCGTATTCACAAAATTTATGTAGCAAAAACGGAGAAATTCCTTGGTTCACAACGCTTAGAGGATGAACCGAAAAAATTGATGATTACCATTGAAGAGGCACATAAATTTTTAAATACTCAGGCAGCGCAACAAACAATTTTTGGTGTTATTGCGCGTGAGATGCGTAAATATTATGTTTCACTTTTAGTTGTTGATCAACGACCCTCTGGTATTGATGCTGAAATTTTATCGCAAATTGGAACGAAAATTATAGCGCAATTAAGTGATGAAAGGGATATAGCCGCGGTACTTACTGGTGTTAATAATGCTTCGCATCTTCGCGGTATTTTAGCGTCATTGGATTCAAAAAAACAGGCACTTTTTTTGGGGCATGCAATGGCGATGCCTGTTGTTGTGCAAACACGTGAATATAACGAGGAATTTTATAGTGCAATGATGATGTTTTCTCATAAAAAAATGGCAGATGCAATCGAAGATATTTTCTGATACACTACAAGCAGTTTTTAACTTACATTTGATGGAGTTTCTCGTGAAGAAGGTTTTCAGATTTAGGACTATCCTGTTTTTATGTTTTTTTTCATCATCGAGTGGTATGGGTATGTTTGTGACAAGACGTAAAAGCTCTCTTGATTTGAGAAGAACTGACAGTTTTGAAGAGGTTTCAAAACTATATATTTTTGATGCAAGCCTTTCTCGGGGTGTTCCGTGTTTTGTATCTGATGTTTTGGATACAGAAAAAGGAGCACAAGTGGCTTGGCATAGGCTTGCATGGGATTACAAGACTGCATACTTTTCTCCTATATGTTCTAGTGATAAAACATTTCTGTTGCGGGCGTCTTATTTTTGTTATTTGGTTGGGTTATCAAAGCAGGGAGCTCATGGCAAGGATTTAAAGGGTGGGCTTAATGATTTAGCTGCTCATACACCGGTTCCTGATGATTTTAAAGAGGCGGTAGAACATTTTGGTGTTAATTCAGAAAAATTGGGTGGTGCTTATTGTTCTGTTATGTGAGAAGATAGGAACATATTTTTGCGTTATATTTTTTTATTCTCATTTATATATCCTTCGACTCCCGCTCAGGATGATTGGACCTGGTCAGGATGATTGGACCTGATGATGCATGATTTTTTCCATTTTTTTGCCCGGTTTTTTCTTTACTCATCCAGAGCTCTTTTTTTTGCTTATAGCAATCTTCGCTAAGCCCCACACATTTTCTCCAATGTTTGAACGGCAGCTACATAAAAATCTTTAACTTTCTCAGCAGCTTTTCGAATTGCACTTTTTACAGCAGCCCAGTGATGCTCTATTGGATTAAAGTCAGGA
>Ga0208902_1001707_pt1 | contig 10379 bp, 8 predicted proteins | sample AntAceMetag02UKH_FD_184767 | JGI IMG/M metagenome (GOLD analysis project Ga0208902, IMG submission 184767) | Saline lake microbial communities from Ace Lake, Antarctica - Antarctic Ace Lake Metagenome 02UKH (SPAdes) (version 2) | ecosystem: Environmental > Aquatic > Non-marine Saline and Alkaline...
TTCCGCTACGCTTCACTCCACAAAGAGAGATTTAAAAACAGTAAACCGTGTTTAGGATTAAAAATAAAGTGTAAATTTGAAACAGGATTAAGAACTAAAAAGTGTAAACTAAATTCAGGACGAGTCAAATCGAGCCACCCCAATTTGTAAGCACATTTGCAATTCGCACGAGCCATCGCTCGTCCAAAAATTGCAAAAGAGCTTCCAAATGCCAACGCTTTTTTGCCGACCCTAAAAACTAATTTTTTCGGAAACGGTAGTGCTTCGACTGAACTGAATAAAGATTGTAATGAATTGATTAAGAACTGATAATGAATAAAGCCCAGCATACAACACGCAATATAAAAAATTGGGCAGAAAGTGGTAAATATGAACGAATTAGCAATAAATAAAAGGTGTAATAAATTGAAAGTTTGGTGTTTTAAATGCCCAACATTTTCATATTGCCACCGTTATCGCCAATGCAGTAATAAAAATTTTGCAATAAAGTCATTGAATGAACCAAAATAAATTGTACTTTCGCAAAATCAATTTGTCACGAAATAAGTATTATATTGTGACAAAAACATAACAGAATTGATAGCAATGAGGTCAATCCAAGATACAATAATACAAAGTATTAGAGCAAGAAAAAGAGGTGCAGTATTATTCATAGATGCTTTTGAAAAATTTGGAAGCAGTGAGGCGGTACGTCAAGCCTTTTCAAGATTGCAGAAATCGGGATTTATCATACGTTTGGCAAAAGGAATCTATTTATATCCTTTTGATAAAGAAAATTTGAGAGTTTCAATGGAACAAATTGCCAAGGAAGTAGCAGCACGAGACAAGGCTCATATTTTACCCACAGTAATTTATGCGCAACATCGCTTGGGGCTTTCCACACAAGTACAAACTAATTGGGTATATATTACAGACGGCACACCTCGTACACTTAATATAGGTGGAAATACCATTAAATTCAAAAAAGGAGTTGCTAAAAATTTTGCCTATAAAAGCGAAATGATTTATTTGTTAGTAGCGGCACTTCGGGATATGTATGATTTACCTAATGAACAGATGAACAGAAAGTTGAAAGAGTTGCTGAAAGCCGAACATCCGAAATTAATAAAACATGATTTGGCTTTGGCTCCGAATCGTATTCGTATTTATCTGCAAAACTTACTAAACGATGAAAACTAATTGGCTCTCACTGTCGCAAATCGAACAAATCCGCCTGCTCAACAATTGCGAACAACAAACTAAATTGAGTGCGTACTCTATTGAAAAAGATTGGTGGGTTTCGCAAGTACTCAAAGCATTGTGCATTTCGATTTATGCCAATCACATTGCATTCAAAGGTGGAACATCGTTAAGCAAAGGATGGGGGCTGATACAACGCTTTTCGGAAGATGTTGATATTTCAATAAATAGAGAGTTTTTGGGATTTGGTGGCGAATTATCGAAAAATCAAATTAGCGACCGGTTACGTCGTGCTTCGTGTACGTTTGTTCGAGGTAATTTACGAAATGAAATTGAAAAGCAACTATTGCAATTAGGGATTTCTGCCGATTATTTTAATGTTTCTGTTAATGAAACCGACATTAGTACTACCGATCCCGAAACTATTGAAGTCGCTTATTTATCCGTATTGTCTCAACCGAACTACTTACGTGATAAAGTGTTGATTGAAGTGGGAGCACGTTCTTTGATGGAACCTGCTGAACCTATAAAATTCAACTCAATCTTAGCGGAAACGTTTCCCCAATCCTTTCCATTAGAATCCGATTTTGCAAAAAATGCACTATCCAATGAATTACTCTATAAAGAGGTTGTGAAACATCGTCAAAAATTTATCGGTTTAAAAGGGTTTGATTATAACACACTATTACCTCAAAGAATAAATCTTATACCCCCTGATGTCGTAAAAAACAAATATGGAATAGATTACAGACGAATGCAAGGTAGCATGATTTATGGGAATTCGTTATCATTCAATCAATTATTAAAACGAGTAGAAGAATTGAATAAGCGAGTAAACGAAATACAGTTTAATCAATGATTAGAGATATACTTAAAATTTTATAGAATGAAAGATGCACAGGCGATAATCGAGTAGGCTGCCCCACCAGTAAAAACCGGTAGGGAGAACCTCTCACACCACTTAGTCCCGAAAACTTTCGGGAGGTCTCGTACTTGGCGGTTCGCCAAACAGTACAGAAGCTCTTTTCACCAACTGTACCTTACCCTTTCTCACAAAACCGTTGGCTTATCTTGGGAATCGGTCACCCATGATAGATAATGCCATGAATATTGCAATTATCAGGCTGTTTAACGTTCCGTCCTTCGTTACTCTGTGAGACCATCCACAATATCTATTTGTGGCTCGTTTACTGTAACTACTATGACTTCTGCTGACTTCTTGGCTTTTAGGAATCCGAACCTAATCCAAGACCTCCCCAGAGCCTGTCCCGTTTCAAACGGGATAAGAGCATTTTCCTTCGGTCAATCGCTGCTGAATCTACATAACAAATGCTCCACTTCTTGTGTTTGGACGTTGCAATGATGTGCTTGCTTATCCGATTTGTTATGCCTCATATCCAGTTTCTGTACGCTTGCCCCGTAACGAAGTATATCGGGGTCAGTACCAACTTTTGTAGTCTCGCTTCCTTCAGTGCATACCTCACGGTAAACCACCTTGCGACTTACTAACAGTTCGGGACGTTACTCCCGCCTGTAAGGGACTTGCACCCTCTGGAAAAATTAATAGTTACCCACTCTTTAAGTTTCTGAATAAATATTTGTATTTTTGAATTTTATTCTGATACTTGCGAATGGGTGTGCAATTGCTCATGCTGGGCACACACACGTGGTATATTTAATTGCCGAGACAGTAGTAAATTCAAAGGGTATAGCTCTCATCAATTTCATCGTTATTTGACAAAGAAGAACTTTGAAATCGGCAACTAAACATACCACCATCCGTTGTGCCTCATTCCCCACATCAGAGAAACCGATTAATTTCTCAAGCAAACGTCAAAAAGTGTGGAGAAAATTAAGTGAAAATTGATAAATTTGAAAAAATTATAAAGTATTGAATATCAACAATAAAATTTGACGTTAGTCTCAATTTAAGAGAAAGATAGATAGTGAATTAGTAGATAAGATTTGAAATCATGAAAAAGAAAGTGCATATAAAATATTGGAAAGAATTATCTGGGAAATATGATATAACTATCTATAAGAATAAAATAATAAAGTATGATGGATTTCATCCAATTGATGATGCTAACAGGTTTAGGGAAAATAGCGTAGTTGAACTGAATAACAAATTTGAAATTAATAAAATCGACAAAATTGATAGAAATGAGTTTAAGTTAAATGCATCGCATGAAATACATTGCGAAAGACTTCGCGAAATACTTCAAAGAGAATGTTATGTTCAGTTAAATATGTTTCAGTCAATTTATATTAGTTGGTGTCAAAAGAAATTTTTAATCCAGTCACTTGACGTTAAGAAATCTCTCTTGACAGGTTTTATTGGATTAATACTGGGAGCTTGTTTAACATATGCAATTCAATGCAATGGAGAAATTGATATTGATGACAAAAATGAATCAACAGCCACACCTGTACAAAACATCAAGAAACATGAAAATTCTAATGAGTCGAATAGCGATAAAACCCATTTAATCAAAGACACTGTCTGTAATGAAATTGATTCTTTAAAAATGAAGAAAACAAATTGAAATAAAAAAAATGTACTGTAACAAAGTGCATTGTTGAAATTATATCAAATAACTTGATTAATTTTGCATCATGGAAAATAAATTAAGATTTACAAATACGCTTACACGCAAAAAGGAATTGTTTGAACCCTTAAATCCTCCTTTTGTAGGTATGTATGTTTGTGGTCCTACCGTTTACGGCGATGCTCATTTGGGTCATGCACGTCCCGCCATTACTTTTGATTTGATATTCCGGTACCTTTTACATCTTGGATACAAAGTAAGATATGTAAGAAACATTACCGATGTTGGACATTTGGAAAATGACGCTGACGAAGGAGAAGACAAAATTGCAAAAAAAGCCCGCTTAGAAAAACTTGAACCCATGGAAGTTGTTCAGTATTTTACTGATCGCTATCACGAAAATATGAAACAACTTAATGTTAAAAGTCCAAGTATAGAACCAAGAGCATCCGGTCATATTATCGAGCAAATCGAAATGGTGAAAAAAATTATTGATTCCGGTTTTGCTTATGAAATAAACGGTTCGTTATATTTTGATGTTAAAAAATATAACGAAAATCATAATTATGGAAAACTTTCAGGCAGAAAAATTGAGGATCTTATCTCAAACACTCGTACTCTACAAGGTCAGGATGAAAAGAAAAATCCTTATGATTTTGCTTTATGGAAAAAAGCACAACCCGAACATATTATGAGATGGCCCTCACCATGGAGTGATGGTTTCCCGGGGTGGCACATGGAATGTTCTACAATGGGAGCTAAATATCTTGGTAATTATTTTGATATTCACGGTGGTGGAATGGATTTGCTTTTTCCTCATCACGAATCGGAAATTGCACAATCACAAGCTGCAAATGGAAAGGATCCCGTAAAATATTGGATACACAATAATATGATAACTATTGACGGTCAAAAAATGGGTAAATCGCTTAATAATTTTATTACCCTCGATCAGTTTTTTGCCGGTAATCATGAAACTTTGGATAAAGCTTACAGCCCGATGACAATCAGATTTTTTATCCTTCAGGCTCATTATGGATCAACATTAAATTTTTCGAAAAGTGCTTTGCTGGCTGCCGAAAAAGGAATGAAAAAATTAATGACTGCGATTAGTACCCTTGACAAACTCAAATCATCTGATAAATCATCTGTTGATGTAAAAAGCTTACAGGAAAAATGTTACGCTGCACTAAATGATGATTTTAACAGCCCGATTGTTATCTCACATCTTTTTGATGGTGTTAAAATGATAAACTCAATTAAAGACGGAAAAAATACAATCTCAGAAGAAGACCTTATTCTTTTGAAAAAAATATTTAATGATTTTGCTTTTGAGATTCTCGGATTACAAGAAGAAGAATCTGCCGGAAATAGTGATTTGGTTGACAAATTGATGGAATCAATTCTCTCTATTCGTAAAAACGCAAAGGAGCAAAAAGATTACGCTACGGCCGACAAAATCCGTGACGAATTAAACAAACTTAATATTCAAATTAAAGATACTAAAGACGGAGCGAGTTGGGAGATTACTGAGTAAACTTTTTTTCTTATAAAAAAGATTAGAGGATCAGACAATGATTTAAAATTGAAAAGTTTGTATATTCGCTTCCCCTCCTAATTTTAGGAGGAGCTGGGGGAGGTAAAAAAATCATCAATCGATATTCAGTGTTCGGAGTTCGACATTCCAAAAGAGATCAGAATAACGAATATCGAATAATGAATAATGAAGGAAAAAACTGCAAAATCAAATATACAAAATTCTTAAATTCCATCAATATAATTGACTTTCTGGACAAGCACTAAACAGCTTTCACCAAATAATAATTCTTCTTACCCTTCTGGACAAGAATATATTTGTTGTTTAACAAATCGTTTTCTGTAATTGTGTATTCTTGATTTACTTTTTGTTTGTTGATGGAAACACCATTATCTTTTAACATCCTACGTGCTTCGCCATTCGATTTAAAGATATTGGTTTTCCCGACAAGAAAATCAACAATTTCAATAGCATTTTTAACATCATATAATTTTATTTCGCTTTGTGGAACACCCTCAAAAACCGCAAGAAGCATATCTTCGGAGAGGTTTTTCAATGATTCGGTAGTTCCTTTTCCAAACAAAATCTGGGAAGCTTCAACAGCTGCATTATAATCGTTTTCTGAGTGAACCCTAATAGTGATGTCTTTTGCCAGAGCTTTTTGTAAAACCCGCAAATGAGGAGCTTCGGCATGTTGGATTATCATTTCATCAATTTCCTTTTTCGAAAACAAAGTAAATATTTTGATGTATTTAGCAGCGTCTTTATCAGAAACATTTAGCCAAAACTGGTAAAATTTATAAGGTGAAGTTTTCTTGGAATCAAGCCATACATTTCCCGATTCTGTTTTCCCGAATTTCCCGCCATCAGCTTTTGTAATTAAAGGGCAGGTAAGAGCAAAAGCTTCGCCTTTTTCTTTTCTTCTGATTAATTCGGTGCCGGTAACAATGTTTCCCCATTGATCGGAACCACCCATTTGTAGTTTGCAATTTTTATTATTATAAAGGAAAAGAAAATCATATCCTTGCACAAGCTGGTATGTAAATTCCGTAAATGACATTCCAACAGCACCCTCACCACTAATGCGTTTTTTTACAGAATCTTTTGCCATCATATAATTAACGGTTAAATGTTTTCCAACATCCCTGATAAATTCAAGAAAACCGAATTCTTTCATCCAGTCGTAATTATTAACTAATTCAGCTTTATTTGGAGCATCAGTTTTAAAATCCAAAAATTTAGAAAGCTGGGCTTTTAAACATTCTTCGTTGTGTCGTAAAAATTTCTCATCCAGTAAATTTCTCTCTTCCGATTTCCCGGAAGGGTCGCCAATCATACCTGTTGCACCGCCAATCAAAGCAATTGGTTTATGTCCTGCAAGTTGAAAGTGTTTTAACATCATTACAGAAACTAAATGCCCAATATGTAAAGAGTCCGCTGTAGGATCAATTCCAACATAAGCCGAAGTCATTTCTTTTTCAATTTGCTTGTCGGTTCCGGGCATCATATCATGAATCATCCCCCGCCATTTCAACTCATCAATAAAACTCATATTCAATATTTTTATACAAAGATAGGTTTATTGAATAAAAATGTGATTGTTAAATTTGTAAGAATTAAATAATTTTGTCATTCAGTAGTAATTCAATACAATTAATTTTTTTGAATATCGAATAACGAATACTGATTAACGATTTTTGATTTATATTTTTTATAAATTTGCATTATGATTTTAGTAACAGGAGGAACAGGGCTGGTTGGATCACATTTGCTTTTCGATCTTGTAAGTTCGGGAAAAAAAGTGCGAGCACTAAAGCGAAAAAGTAGCAATTTCGATAATATCAATAAAGTATTTGGGTATTATTCTGATGATGTTGAAAAGCTTTTTGAAAAAATCGAATGGGTTGATGGAGATGTTCTTGATATTTTTTCACTTGAAGATGCAATGAAGGATGTTTCTGAAATTTATCATTGTGCTGCTATAGTTTCGTTTGATCCCGGAGATGAAGATTTCCTGATGAAAGTTAATGTAGAAGGTTGTGCAAACATTGTAAATATAGCTCTTGAAAAAAAGATAAAAAAACTATGTTATGTTAGCTCAATAGCTGCATTAGGGAGAGCTGAAAGTAATGGCTTTGTTGATGAAAAAACACATTGGATGTCGTCAAATAAAAAATCTCATTATTCTATCAGTAAGTATGGAGGAGAAAGAGAAATTTGGCGAGGAATTGAAGAAGGACTTGATGCCGTGATAGTTAATCCTTCAATAATTTTAGGCCCAGGAAATTGGAATTCCGGAAGTTCACGCTTTTTTACGACGATATGGAAAGGATTAAAGTTTTATACAAAAGGTGTTAATGGTTTTGTTGATGTGAGAGACGTTGTAAAAGCAATGGTACAATTAATGGAAAGCAAAATCAAAAACGAACGATTTATACTGAACTCCGAAAATATTTCTTATCAAAAACTTCTTAATTTAATATCAAAATATTTAAATAAAAAGTCTCCGCGAATACATGCAGGAAAATTTTTAAGTGCAATTACATGGAGAGAAGAAAAAATCAGAAGTTTTTTTACAGGATCAAAACCTTTTATAACAAAAGAAACAGCACATACAGCAAATTGCAATTATTATTATTCAACAAAAAAAATAGAAAAAATGTTGAATTTTAAATTCACCCCGATAGAAAAAACTATTAAGGATAATGCAGCTTTGTTTTTGAAGGATATTTTAAAAGAGAAACCTATCAAATAAATAAGTATTATTTTTAGTTACTCATTTTTTTAATTTTCAATTACATTTTTATAATGCTCAAAACGTTCCAGTATTTCGTTCACAAAGTTATATGGTTCTTCTCCACGGCAATATCCATATTTAACAACAGCATCGCGATAAAATTTTGGTTTCGATTTGTTTAATAAATAATAATCAACATTATCAGTCCAGATATATGGATTTTTATTATTTTTTTCTGCCAGTCTTTGTGCATCAAAAACATGGGCGATTCCAACATTATAAGAAGCCAAAATAAATTTTATTCTTTCTTCTTTTTCAATTTCTTCAGGCAATTGAGTGTCGAGCCATTTAATAAATCTTACTCCTGCCCTTACCTGATCTTTTAATGATGAAGCGCTATCAACACCATACATTTGCGCAGTATTTGGCATTAATTGCATTAAGCCGAAAGCACCAACCCATGAGCGAGCCTTTTCTTGAAAACCGGATTCCTGATATATCAATGATGCAATTAATCTCCAATCCAGATTATATTCTTGGCTTACTTCTTTTATTAAATCATCGAAACGCGAAATTTTTCCTCCAGAAATAGAATGATATTGACTATTTGTAATTCTTACCAAACGAGGGTTTTTAAAATATTTGTTATAAACAAATCTTGAATCTATGGAGTTTTTGTATTCAACAAGCCATTTGTTAACTGCTACTCTGAGACTATCAGCTCCATTTTTTACAGCCCAAGCTACATTTTGTGGAAAACTTATAGAAGTATTAATATCAATATTTGAATAGTATTTTTCATTAACAAGCGCAATATGTTCATCAGCAATAGTAAATTCAATTTTGCCTTCAGCTACATCTTTAATTAATTGTTCTACTTCCTTTTCGGGATCTTCAATAACAATTATAGAATCTCCAATCTCTTCTGATAAACTTCTTAATCTTGGAAGAAAAGAAGTGTTTTTTTGAATATGAATTGTTTTGCCACCAAGTTCTATAGGATTTCTAATAAGCTTTTCTTCTACTTCATCCCATGTTTTCATTTTTCTCCAGTTTTCCGGTTTTCTTTGTATCAACATTTGGCGTGTTTGAGTATGTGGTGATGTAAAATCAACATATTTCATTCTTTCATTTGTAACAGTTAATCCAAGAGCTATTAAATCACATTTTTCCCGATCAAGGCATTTGAAGCTACTGTCAATATCACTATTTACCATTAGTTCAAGCTTTACTCCAAGATGCTTAGCAAAATGTTTCAGCATTTCGTATTGATAGCCCATGGGTGTTCCGCGATAAACAAAATAATTAATTGAGTTATAATCAGTAGTCGCAATTAATTTGCCTCTTTCCTTTATTCTTTTTAAAATTTCCGGTTTTTTGATTTTTTCTTTTACAGTCTTATTTTTTACAACTGCTTCTTTTGATTGTTCATTTACACAAGAACCAAAGCAAAATACAAGTGCCAGAACAACAAACAAATAAAGTGTTCTTGTTAATAAATTCTTCATTGTTTATGGATTTATCAGATGTCTAATTTACTAAATTATTAACAACTTGGGTATTTTATAATGAAAAAATGGATTAATAATCAGAATCTAATCCCAAAAACTTTCGTGAGGAATATTAAAAAACCTTTTATTCAGGGATTGATTTATTCAATTCAATTATAATTTGACTATTGACTTCTGTGTAATAATTTGTTACTTTTGTTAGTAAAAGCCGGAAAAATGAAAAATCTAAAAACTATTATTTCTTTTCTTTTAATAGTTCTTCTTTCTATTCCTGGAATTATATATTCTCAGAATTATGAACAGACATCAGAAAATACTAAAATCCGTAGTGAATTTAAACCAGGCTGGGCTATCTCAACTAAAGTTACCACTTTAGGTCCCGGTCTTGAAATTGTAAAATCTTTTAGCCGCACTTTTAATGTCCGGGTTGGAGGAACATATTTAGACTTCTCTGTCTCAAAAGAATTTGAAAACATAAAAGTAGAAGGTACTGCTGATTTCGATTTACAAAGCTATTCGCTTTTGGGAGATGTCTTTATAACAAAGAATCTACATTTTACCGGAGGATTAATTTATAATCTATCGGAAGAATACATTTCTGCAAGGCCAATTAATTCATTTAATATTGGCCATATTACTGTTGGCCCTGAAGAATTAGGTAGTTTGTCAATAAAAGTAACTCCCGAAAAATATTGCCCTTACTTCGGAATTGGTATTGGAAATCCAATTTCATATAGTAAGGTTTTCTCAATAAATATGGAAATTGGAGCCCTATATCACGGTTATCCGAAAATTGATATGGAAGCAACAGGGATGATTACTCCAACAGCCTCTGTTATTCAGGAAGAAATTATTGAAAATAATTT
>Ga0208902_1001708_pt1 | contig 10365 bp, 8 predicted proteins | sample AntAceMetag02UKH_FD_184767 | JGI IMG/M metagenome (GOLD analysis project Ga0208902, IMG submission 184767) | Saline lake microbial communities from Ace Lake, Antarctica - Antarctic Ace Lake Metagenome 02UKH (SPAdes) (version 2) | ecosystem: Environmental > Aquatic > Non-marine Saline and Alkaline...
GAGGAAACTCCCGATAGATAGAGTGTTGCTGAAAGGAGGTAGTGATGGCAAAGAAAGACAGGAATGAGCAGAAGATCCTTGATGTAGATGCTAGTATGCAAGGGACACTTGCTTTTAAAGACCCGGTGAATCTAAGGATAAACGGGAACTTTGAGGGGAAGCTCGACACAAAAGGCACGCTTACTGTGAGTGAAAACGCATCAGTGCACGCAGACATAAATGGTGAAGAGATAATAGTAGGCGGCAAGATCACAGGGAATATTGCCGCGCAGAAAAGCCTGCAATTGCTTTCGACAGCTCATATTGTAGGCAATGTGACTACTCCAGACATGAGCATGGAGTCAGGTGCTGTATTGCAGGGCAAGTGTCAGATGCTGGGCCAGGTCGGTTCCAGGGCCAAAGGGTTTAGCGCGCAGGAATTGGCAAAGTATTTAGAGGTCGAGTTGTCTAATATTCTGGACTGGGCAAAGTCTGGAAGGATCCCGGCGTATAAAGAAGGTTCTGAGTGGAGATTTGACAGGTCCGTTGTCGATGAGTGGATCGCTAAGGAGAAATCGAGATAACTTTACACCCGCCTTAGGCGGGAGTGTAAAGTTACGGGTGATATGAAGAAGTTTCTGACTGTTAAAGAAGCTGCGGATTATTTAGGCATTGAAGAGATCGAATTGCAAGAAAGGGCAGATAACGGCAAGGTCCCGTCTTACATGATAGGAGGGGTCTATACCCGGTTCAGGGTGGACGACCTGGACTTGTTCCGGCGCAAGATCCCGAGAAGGCTTGTAAAAAAAGGGACATCCGGCGCGCTTGATAACATAAAAGACTTTTTTTATTTTAATGATTTTTATCTTTTTTCATTTGTTGCGATCCTGGTAATTCTTTATTTTATCTTTAGGTAGAGCCTGCATGACTTCTAAAAAATCTCTAAAGAGACTACTCAAGGACCTTTCCTGTAAAAAGATCACTCCGCAACAGGCATATGAGCTGCTCAAAACACTCCCGTATGAGAATCTTAAATTTGCCAGGGTAGATCATCACAGATTGCTTCGCAAAGGGTTTGCCGAAGTGGTTTTCTGCCAGGGCAAAAGCCAGCAGCAGGTAAAAAAGATACTCGATAACATCCTTAAGAAGAACGACAGTGCCTTCCTGACCCGAGCTGATAAGCCTCTGTATCAGTATCTTAAAAAATATTATCAACAGCTGAAATATGACGACCTCGCCAGGATCATATATACAAAGAAAGCAGCGCCGAAAAATAAAAAAACAGTCTTGATACTTACAGCAGGGACCGCAGATATACCTGTTGCTGAAGAGGCGAGGTTGACGCTCGAGGTCATGGGAAACAGGGTAAAGGCGATTTATGACGTGGGCGTGGCAGGCATACACAGATTATTTGACAATCTTACCAATATCTCCGCTGCAAATGTAATCATAGTGGTGGCAGGCATGGAGGGCGCCCTTGCGAGCGTAGTAGCTGGATTGACAGATAAACCAGTCATAGCAGTGCCTACAAGCGTGGGTTACGGCTCCAGTTTTAAAGGCATTGCGCCGCTTTTGACGATGATGAACTGCTGCTCGCCAGGCGTAAGCGTGGTGAACATAGACAATGGGTTTGGAGCAGGCTATTTCGCGAGTCTGGTAAATAAGTGACCTGGGTAGCTGCGTAGGCTGCCCAGGTCTGCCGGGATGTAATATTATGATGCGTAAACAAGACATAGTAAAAGAGCTGGTCAAGGGCATAGGGCTTTTGGATGATAAGAAGATAGCTCACGCGTTTGATAAGCAAATCGAGACAAAAGAGTATTTCGCCGGCCTTCTTGTGAAATTAGGGTATGTCTCGAACCAGAATGTCGGCAAGACGTTTACTTCGCAGCTGGGATTTCTCCCGCTCTCAGTAAAGATAGAGACGCTTGAAAAGAAATTGATCAGCTACTTACCGGCGAACATCGCATTGACACACAGAATAATCCCATTGAAACAGGATTCAGGAAAGCTCACTCTCGGGACGGATGACCCTTTAAATTTTCTTGCGCAAAAAAATCTTGAGGCGATCATTGGCTCGGACATAGAGCTGGAACTCTTGCGGTCGCTGGATATGGATAAGGCATTGGATAGTTTGTACGCCTCGAAAAAGGTAAAGGGCCTTGACCTGGGCAAGGCATCAGAGGATATAAATGTGACAAAAGGCGCCGAAGACGCGCCTATAATAAAATTAGTCAATCTTATAATCAACGAGGCAGTAAAAGAGAGGGCCAGCGATATACATGTGGAGCCCCTGGAGAAAAAGTTTCGCGTGAGGTACAGGATAGACGGAGTGCTGCACGAGGTGCCGGGTCCGCCAAAGAGGCTCGAGGGGTCAGTCATAAGCAGGATCAAGATCATGGCAGGCATGGACATTGCAGAAAAAAGGCTCCCGCAGGATGGAAGGATCAAGATGGTCTCTGATAAAAAGGAGCTGGACCTGAGGGTGTCCAGCTTGCCGAGCATACATGGCGAGAGCATAGTGATGAGGATACTGGATAAGACGAGTTTTTTTGTAGGGCTTGAAGATGTGGGGTTTTTGCCAAAAGAGAAAAAGGATTTCGAGAAGCTGATCAACCTGCCGAATGGCATGATATTGGTGACAGGGCCGACTGGCAGCGGAAAGACCACGACGCTGTATGCAACGCTCAGTCATATAAATCAAAAAGACCGCAAGGTCATAATGATAGAAGATCCGGTTGAATATCAATTGGACGGCGTAAATCAGGTGCAGGTAAAACCGCAGATAGGCCTTACATTTGCCAGCGGCCTGAGGTCTATGCTGAGGCAGGCGCCTGATATTATAATGGTGGGCGAGATACGGGATCTAGAGACCGCGCAGATAGCAGTGCAGTCTGCTTTGACAGGCCATTTGATATTCTCGACGCTGCATACAAATGACGCATGCGGCGCTATCACGAGATTGATCGACATGGGCGTTAAGCCGTATCTTGCTTCCTCGACAGTGCAGGGCGTCCTGGCGCAGAGGCTTGTCAGGACGATTTGTCCGTCCTGCAGGGAGGCGTATAAGCCGTCCGAGGAAGAGGCAAAGATACTTTCTTTAAGTCCTGAAGAGGTGAATAGCCTCAAGCTTTACAGGGGCAAGGGCTGCCCTACGTGCGCATACACAGGATATAAAGGAAGGATGGGCATATTTGAACTTTTTATTATGACAGATGAAGCCAGGGAGCTGGTTTTAAATAATTCCTCAAGCACTGAATTGAATAAAAAGGCAAAAGAGTCTGGTATGAAAGGCCTGAAAGAAGACGGACTTAATAAGGTAAAGAGGGGTTATACCACAGTAGAGGAAGTAATGAGGGTGACGCAGGATGTCTAAAGAACCAGAACACAACCTGGCTAATATTGAAAGAAGCGCTATCAATAGGATATCAGCGTCGACAGCAAAATTCTACAATGTCATCCCGGTAAAGATCGAGAGGGATATGGTAGTGATAGCTGCTTCTGATAGCAATAATATGAGGGTCAATGACGAGCTGCGTTTTGTGACAGGGCTTAACATAAAGATAGTCACGGCCAAAGAAGAGGATATAAAAAAGGCGATCGAGCGCTATTATGGCGATAAAGAGGAATCTCTGGGAGATGTTATAAATGAGGCGGAAAAGACATCGAAAAAATCTGCCGTCCTTGAAAAGGGGGATGTTGACAAGCTTAAGGAGATCGCGTCGCAGGCGCCGGTGGTGAAGTTATTAAATATGGTGCTTCTCCGCGCGATACGAGAGAAGGCCTCGGATATACATTTTGAGCCGTTTGAAGGCGAGTATAAGATACGTTACAGGATAGACGGTGTTTGTTACGATGCCGCGCGTCCGCCAAAGGATTTGAGCCTGGCAATAAGTTCCAGGATAAAAGTCATGGCAAGCCTGGATGTCGCGGAAAACAGGCTTCCTCAGGATGGAAGGATAATGATGGACGTAGAAGGCCGCGGCGTGGACCTTCGTGTATCGACGCTTCCTACGCTTTATGGCGAGAGCATCGTCATGAGGGTGCTGGACAAGAGCGTGGTGAGTCTATCTCTGGACCAGCTGGGCATGCACGATAATATCAAGGCCAGCATTAAAAGACTTATTCAAAGGCCGAATGGTATTTTATTGACGACAGGGCCGACTGGCAGCGGAAAGACCACGACGCTGTATTCGTGTATTAGCGAGATAAATAAGGTTGAATACAAGATCATCACAGCAGAAGACCCTGTTGAGTATGATATTGAAGGCATTATACAGGCGGCGATAAATCCAAAGATCAACCTTACCTTTGCAAAGACATTGCGCCATGTGCTGAGGCAGGACCCGGATGTGATCATGGTCGGCGAGATCCGGGATTCCGAGACAGCAGAGATCGCGATCCAGTCTGCGCTAACAGGGCACCTGGTGTTTAGCACGCTGCATACAAATGATGCGCCCAGCGCTGTCACGAGGCTGATGGATATGGGCGTGGAGCCGTTTTTGATAACCTCTACTGTGAGGGCGGTCATTGCGCAGAGGCTCGTGAGGAGGATCTGCGAGAAATGCAAGGAGCCTTGCCAGCCCGGGAAGGCAGAGCTTGAGGACTTAGGCCTTTCTGATGACATGGCAAAGGGCATGAAATTTTATAAAGGCAAAGGATGTTCCGAGTGCAATAATTCAGGGTATCGGGGTAGGACAGGCCTGTATGAGCTGTTTATTTTGGACGACAATATAAAGGAGCTCGTGGTGAAGAGGACAAGCTCTTCAGTTGTGAGGGATGCGGCGCGTAAGGCAGGCATGAAGACCCTGCGCGAGTATGGCCTGGGCAAGGTTTTGGAGGGCGCGACTACGGTCGAAGAGGTGCTGAGGGAGACGAAGGAGTATGCGTGAATCGCGGAACCAATGCGAAGCTAACCACCTTTGCAACCCCGGAGGTTCCCTATGAAGCATAGGGTTACAAGACGGCAAAAGGATATATCACGGCTCTTGCGCGAGAAGAAAAAATCTCACAGAGACAGGCTAAAGACCAAACATGGTCAGCGTAGTAATCCCTACCTATAACAGAATCAAGTTCCTGAAACATGCCACAGATTCAGTCCTGGCGCAGACATATAAAGACTTTGAGCTCATCATTGTAGACAACGGCTCTACGGATAATACATATGAGCTTATCTCTCAATATCATGACAGCCGGATCAGATATATTAAACAGGAAAACAAAGGACCTGGCACAGCTCGTAATCGAGGCATAAAGGAATCCAGGCATAACATTGTTGCATTTTTAGATGATGATGATTGCTGGGACAGGGAAAAGCTTCATATCCAGCTCAATGAAATGCAGCAGGATCCACCCTGTCTTATTTCACACACACAAGAGCTCTGGTATAGAGACGACAAACTCCTGAACCAAAAGAAAAAGCACAAAAAGCAACACGGCTATATATTTGATAAATGCCTGTCTACATGTATTGTAAGTATGTCGACTGCAATGGTCAGAAAAGAGCTTTTTGCCAAAATCGGCCTGCTTGACGAAACCTTACCATGCTGCGAAGACTATGACTTCTGGCTCCGCGCAAGCGTAAACCACAAATTCCTCTTAATAGACAAGCCCCTGACCCAAAAAGACGGCGGCAGACCAGACCAGCTATCGTTCATACATGCCACAGGCATAGACAAGTTCAGGATAGAATCTATTGTAAAATTATTAAAATCAGATAAACTTGATAATGAACAGCACGATCTTGCTCTTGACGAACTTCGTAAGAAATGCAAGATATACGGCAAAGGTTGTCTTAAACATGGCCGGCCAGAAGAAGCCAGTCATTACCTTGAATTTTTTCAGGAGGACCTAAAATGAATTTTTCCTGGCGCTATACAGTAACTTTTTTGTCAATCTCATTCGCAATCCTTACTCAGAAGCGACAAATTACTCATCCTATAATTTGCCCATGGCTATACCCCAGAACAAGCAGATAAACTCCTCAAATCAGGTCTTAAGCAGAGAAGAAAGGGTGTGTAGGCCAGATTGGATTTAGCCCAACCTGCCTCTCAGTCATAATTTTGTGACTCGTTTGTTCTTGATAGCGTAGTTGCTGCAAGAGTATACTGAACCTACCTGTGCTAACCAATCAATTAGATTTAAACCAATCTGAAAAAAAATTTTCTATAGGATGCGATAAAATGGCACTTTCATGTGTCTATATAGTAGAGGATGAGATTGCTTCGCCCCGCTGTAGGTCAGGTTTAAACCTGACCTACAGCGGGGCGAAGCAATGACAAAAAGGGGGTAGGGTATGAGGAAATGTATTTTCGTTGTGCTTTGCTGGGGTTTTGCGCTATGTCTTAGCGCGCCTGCCATTGCTGTCGAGGCCTGGACTCGTGTGGACGGGATAAAGGAAAGCGATATCAAGGAGGTCGCGGTTGATAGGGATGATGATGAGGTTGTTTACGCTTCATCTGAAAAAAAATTGTACAGGACTGAAGACCGGGGCAAGACATGGAGGTCTGTATTTTCTGCAAGGGGAGATGGAAATGTTATTAATTTTGTAGATGTCTATAAAGGTGAGGGTTTTGTTTGTACAGACAGAGGCGTTTACAAGAGCGCCAGTGGTGCTTCAGGGTGGAACAGGGTTTTTAAGGGCGTTGGCGTAGGAGAGAATAGCGTCAGGCACATAGGATTTTCACAAGATAAGATCTACGTGGGGACAAAAGCAGGATTGTTTACAGGGGGTGATGATACTGGATACGTGAAAAGTAAGGAAGATGCAGGGAATGTAAGCGTAAGATGGATCGCTTTTTTGGATGAAGATGTTTTTCTTGCAGCAGAAACAGGCGTATATAGAGGAAGGGAAGGGGACTGGAAAAGGGTGTTTGTGAGTGCAACAGAGGAATCAGAATATGATACTAGCGAGACAGATGACGCGAGTTCTGCGATAAGGCCGGTTAACAGCATATTTATCAGACAGGACTCCGTATACCTTGCGACTGATAAAGGAATATTTACGAGCGAAGATAAAGGAGAGACCTGGAAAGAGTTTACCTCAAGCGGACTCTTATCGAAAAAAGTAAAAAGGCTGTTAGTCCTCGACTCTCCGCCTCAGGCGGATCGCTCGAACGATATTTTATATGCAGCGACGGATAATGGGGTGTTTGTGTTTGATAGCGAGGCAAGGACATGGAAGGCCATATATAAAGGCATGTCAGCAGATAGGACAAGCGGGATGATAAAGGATAGTAAGGGAAGAATATGGGTCGCTGCTAATAAGGGGTTGTATAAAGAGATTGCTTTGTCCCGAAACTTCGTGACTCCTAATGATGTCACTGAGTTTTTTAACCATGAGCCTACGATTAGAGAGATGCAGGAGGCCGCTATAAAATATGCGGAAGTGCATCCTGAAAAAATAGAGAAGTGGCGCAGCGCTGCCAAGCAAAAGGCCTTGCTTCCGGATGTATCTGTTGGCATAGATAGATACGTCACTGATTATTACCACTGGGATGCTGGACAAAATCCAGATGTCCTGCAGAAAGGTAATGACGTTGTATCGTGGGATGTTACCATGTCGTGGGACTTGGGTGACTTGATCTGGACCTCTGACCAGACTAGCATAGATACACGTTCTCGTCTCATGGTGCAGCTGCGTGACGATATACTCGACGAGATCACGAGGACATATTTTGAGCGTCGCAGGCTACAGATAGAGGCTCAGCTTTCACCGTCTCATGAATTAATGGAGGGTCTGGAGCAGGAGTTAAGGATACAGGAGCTCACAGCAGACCTTGACGCTCTTACAGGCGGGTACTTTTCTTTGCAGCTGGCGCAAAACGAATAACAGTATCTCGTAAAAAGAGATGCTTCGTCCGCCTGCGGCGGACTCAGGATAAAATTTAGCCGTAGGCTGAATTTTTCCTTGACGCAACAAGCTTAATATGATACACTTGTGCAAAATGGAGATAGGAATGCTTAAGCATTTTTCTAGGTGCACAATAATAGCAATATTTATATTTCTAGCTAATGTCTTTTTTATTAATATCCCTGATACATCAGCCGTGATCACATTGAGAGATGAAGCAGCTTCATACCGTGAAAATGGGTATGAAGTCCAAAAGACAGGCGATATAGATACTGCTATTGTCTGGTATCAAAAGGCAGCTCTGCTGGATACAGAATACGCTGCCCCGCACAATGACCTTGGGATATTATTTGAGACCAAGGGCTGGCTTGACAAGGCAGAGACAGAATACCTTAAATCAATTATATTAGATCCCAGCTATGAAAAGGCCCATACTAATCTGGCACTGCTATATGAAAGAAAAGGCGAGCTGGAAAAGGCGGCGTTTCATTGGATGAGGAGATATAAATTAGGCGTCCCAGGCGATGCATGGACAAATGAGGCAAAGCAGAGGCTCGAGAAATTGGGATTGGTTGATAAAAGAGAGGATGAGCCAGGAAGAAAGACAGAGAAGAGAATAACAAAGAAAGAAGAATCGGCAGAAGAACAATTGAGAAAGCAGATGGAAAAAAAATGGTTAGGAGAAGAGAAATATAAAGAAAGAAAACTCAAGCAAGAGCAGCAAGAGAAGGAACGATTAGAGCAAAAGAAATCGAGAGAGGAAAAAGAAAAAAAGCAATTGGAGCAGAAGAGACTCAAAAAAGAGCAGCAAGAGAAGAAACCAGGGTTCTTTAAGAGGATATTCGGAAGAAAAGAGGTCAGAAAGCTAAAAAAGAAAGAAGTAGCAGGGGAACCCAAGCCAAAAGAGATAAAGGTCGAGAAACAAAAAGAGCCAGAGAAGCCCAAGAAAGACAAGTGGACCAGGTTAGGTAGTACAAAAGAGGAGATGGGCAAGAGTAAGATTGCAAATAAGACAAGGTCTTCTAATTTAGAAAAAGAACTTCAGGAATCACTTCGACTGGCCGAAGAAAGGCTCAAGAAGGAAAGACAATCCACGCGGAAATATACAAGAAACACGAGTGTAAAGAAAGTTGATGCCAGCCCTGGCGCAAGGCGTCTGCATGCCAAGGCTTTAGATTATTACAAGAAAGGCGAATATTCCAGGGCCCTTGATACAATAAGGACAGCCAAAAATGATTATCCGGATGACGAGGCATTGCTGGAATTGGAACTGACCATAAAGAACAAGATGAAGGAGGAGAGGATAGAAGACCACTATGATGAAGGCCTTATGCGCTACGATCAGGAAGATTATACAGGCGCAAGGAAAGAGTTCGAGGCGATACTGGACATTTTGCCTGAATGATTCTCTTAATTGCTTATAGCATGCATCCTTCCGTTTTTAAAGACAATCCCTTGTAAATAATAAAAATAAGGCATGAAAAAGAAGAAGCTTTTTTTGATAGATGGGAATTCCTATTGCTATAGGGCTTATTATGCAATAAAGGAGCTAAGGAATTCTAAGGGCCAGCCCACAAACGCAATATACGGCTTTGTCCTGATGCTGAAAAAATTAATGAGCTCACAGAGTCCTGACTACATGGCTGTTGCATTTGATCTAAAAGGCCCGACATTCAGGCATAAAAAATTCAAGGAATACAAGATAAAGAGAAAGCCGATGCCGGATGACCTGGTCTCGCAGATGCCTCTTATAAAGGATATGGTGCGTGCGTACAATATCCCGATTTTTGAAAAAGAGGGATTTGAGGCAGACGATGTCCTGGCGACCATTGCGAGAAAGGCAGCGAAAAAAGATATTGAGGTGTACATAGTTACCGGCGACAAAGATATTTTGCAGCTCATAGACGAAAACATAAAGGTATACAGCACTCATAAGGAGGGCCTTGTCTACGACAAAGAGAACGTGAAAGAGAGATTTTCCGGGTTAGGGCCTGAGAGCATAACTGACTTTATGGCGCTTGCAGGTGACCAGAGTGATAATATACCTGGAGTGCGAGGCATAGGCGAGAAGACAGCCATCGAGCTAATAAAAGAATTTCATGATATTGATAACCTGTATAAGAATTTGGACAGTGTAAAGAGTGACTCAAGGAAAAAGATCTTAGCAGATGGCGAAGAAAGTGCCCGCATGTCAAAGGAGCTCGCTATAATAGATGCGGATGTCCCGATAGAAGTAGATATCGAATCCATGCAGATGGAAGCGCCTGACTCAAAAAATCTATTAGGGCTTTTTAAGGCGTTTGAGTTCAGGACTCTTGCGAAAGAGATCGCCGGTAATGACTCTGGCATACGGCGCAAAGCCTCTTACGAAACCATAGTCAATAAAGAAGAGTTTGATAAATTCCTCAAAGAGCTGAAAAAACAAAAGGAATTTGTCCTGGATTTTGAGACGACATCTCCAAACCCGCTTGAGGCAGTGCCTATAGGTCTTTCTTTCTGTTGGAAGCCGGGAAGCGCGCATTATGTCGCACTCA
>Ga0208902_1001712_pt1 | contig 10362 bp, 6 predicted proteins | sample AntAceMetag02UKH_FD_184767 | JGI IMG/M metagenome (GOLD analysis project Ga0208902, IMG submission 184767) | Saline lake microbial communities from Ace Lake, Antarctica - Antarctic Ace Lake Metagenome 02UKH (SPAdes) (version 2) | ecosystem: Environmental > Aquatic > Non-marine Saline and Alkaline...
TTCGGGGCCCTTTCTTTTTGGTCAGTTGGTCGGCATAGAGACGCCGAGCGCCTTCAGGCCAGAGCGCAAGAGATCCGAATCAGGGATGCAGGCCCCGCGCTGCTCATGGGCAAAGTGCCAGGGGCAAATCCAAAGCCGGCGCCGACTCTCACGAAGGAAGAGATCGCTGGGATCAAAGAGAACAGCGATGCTGGCCCGCACATTCGATGCCAATGCCGAGGAGTATTGGGTGGTCTGGGATCGTTCTATTGTGGTTGCAGCCAGAGATCCCCAGCTCGACGCATGAACACCCGCCCCCCAGACGTAAGCCACACCCTCGCCGTGGTGGTTGGATACCTGCGCCGAGGCCCCACGACGCGGCGGCGCTTCCTTGCGCTGATCGAATCGGCGCCCAACTATCAGCAGCTGCACCTCCAGGCCCAGGGCGAGGGCCTTTACGCTTCCCCGGCCGCGGCTGAAGAAGCAGCAGCGGCGATGGGCCTGGCGATCGAAGCAACGGCCTGAGCCGCCGCATGTTTCACCGGTTGTTGGTTTCGCCAATGCAGAACGTGGTGGCGATCCACTGCAATTTCAACGAGGCTGGCGATCAACTGAAGGTGGGGATGCTGGTGGTTGAGGCCGGCACCATCTCTTCCGACGTGCTGGTGTCACCGCCGACCGGCGGCGCGGCCTTCTATCTGGCCTTGCCTGAGGATGTTCTCAATGCAGGGCAGCGCTACGTTGGGTGGCAGATCAGTTCCCCAATCAGGCCAGCCGCATGAGCGTCAGCAGCAGAATCCTGGCCACCTTCCGCACCGATTACAAGGTGCTGGGGCCGTTCCGGTTGGCTGTCTACGGCAAATTGCTCCAGGGTGAAGCGGAGCTGCTCGAGCAACAGCAGCGTGATCAGACCGTCACCTATGGCGCCTACATCCGCCTCACTCAATCCATTGCCAGGGAGACAGGTCTGCCGATTGAGGATGTTGACCAAATCATTGCTCAGTTCCAGACCAGCAGCGACATCAACGACACCCAGGCGATCAATGAGAAGCTCAAAGCGCTTGGAGCTCTGAGCAGCGATGCCCAGGAGTTCAGCGCTTTCCTGAACAGTCAGGCGCTGCTGAGTGATCACAAGCGAACGCTGGTGACAGCGCTGCTGCTTGGTCGCGCTGAATACATGGCCGCGGAAGATGAGTCTGAGGAATGGATTCATCTCAAGCGTGGCGAGTGGGACATGGAAGACACCCGGAAATTGCCGAAACCCATGGTGGATGAGCTCCATGACTTCCTGATGGGCGAGCGAGCTGCGCAGGTGGAAGCGGGAAAGCCGCCGGAGATGAAGGCCCAGAAGAGGCCCCGAACGACCAAACTCTCACCCGCGACGAACAGCTCGCCCGCATTGACGCCTTCCTGAGCACCCCTCCTACTGATTGGGATGAGATCCAGCTGGTGCTCACCAGCGGGCTCACCCATGATCCCCGCTGGCAGGCCGATCGATTCCACCTCCAACCGGTTGACGCCGTTCTGAAGGCCTACGGCTGGGCCCTGAAAGAGAAGGCGAAGCGCACCAATGAGCTGAGCACCACCACGGCCCGGCTGGCGGTGCTGGTGGAGATGGCCGGCTTCCCAGGGTTGGGCAGCAAAGGCCGCACAGAGGAACAGTTCCTGCCGTTTGACATCCGCGACGCCGACAGCCAGCGGGCCCAGCGGCTCACGCCAGAGGTGGCCGCCACAATCCGCTCCCTGCTTCGTGATGGCCAACTGCCGCTCCGGGTGCTGGTGCTGGCAGTGGAAGAGCTCGAGCGCTCCAAACTCTGACGCCGTTGCGGCCTCAGAATGGTTTCAAGACAAGGTGAACGTTTGACCAGCAGCGGCGGGGGCGGCGGCGAATACACCCTGGGTACAGCCACCCTGACCCTTAGGGGCGACCTGAAGCCGCTTGAGGCTGACCTGGCCAAGATGCGGCGGATGATCGCCGACATGGAGCGGCGGCAGACCAACATTCCGGCGCCCAAGATCCCGCCGCCTTCCGCTGAAACCCAGAGCGGGTTTGATCGGCTGCAGGGCACGTTGGAGCAGCTCCGCAAAGGGATCACTGGCGACAGCTCAGCCTGGGACGCAATGGCGGCTCGCCTGAAAGGCGCCGGCGCTGCTGGTGCCGGCGCGGCTGGTGGAATCGGCGGTGCTGGCGCCGCGCTCGGCAGCATGGTGGGCATGGCCGGGAAGGCGATCCCGATCCTCGGCCAGCTCGGCCTGGCGGCAGCGGGCGTCAAGGCGGTGTTTGGCGCGGTTTCGACAGCGATCGGCGCCGTGATCGGCCCGCTTCAGGCGCTGACCGCTGAGACGGCGCTGTTCAACCGGCAAATGAATGAAGCTGGGGCCGTGATGGCAAACCAGTTCGCTATTTTTGCTGATGGAAAGATCGTTGAAGGCACCGCCCGCCAGATGAGAATGGTCCGTGGCACTATTCTCGACGAATACAAATACATCCAGAAGGAAGTAGCTAATATCAGCGGCTCTACAGCAGCTCAGATATACGATAGCTTCAACATCATAATGACCCACAGCAACAGCTTGGGGGATAAAGGCACCCCGCAGAACGCTTCCAAGCTTGCTACCCGCATCGCGGCAGGTATGAACACGTTTGGGATCCCGCAAAACCAGATGATGCAGGAGACAAACGCTCTGATGATGGGCAACATCGATCCCAACGCGATGCTGGCCCAGAAGTTGGAGATCACATCTTCTGATGTAAAGGAACAGCAGAAGCAGGGCAAATATTACGACTTTTTGATGGGGAAGCTTGAAACCCTCTACGAGGGCCAGAAGGAGCTGGGGGTGAGCCTTCAGAACGTGATGAGCAATTTCGAGTCCGTCAGCCAGACGATCACGGCGAAATCAGGCGTTGCGCTGGAGGCTTCTTCCGCCGCCATGCTTCAAACCGTGTTGACCACGTTCCAGAACCTGCAGTCCAGCTTTGAAATGCTGCTGTCATCGCTTGCTGAGGCGGTGGCCCCCCTGCTGGAGCTCATGGGCCCGGTGCTCTCTGTGCTGACTTCGATCGGCAGTGTCCTGGCCTCTGTTGGCGGGATGGCGCTTGATGTGATCGGCGCGGTGTCCGCGGTCGTGAAGTCTTCTCTCTTGGCGCCATTGGTGGCTGTGGCTAGGAGCATTGAGCTGATCGCCAAAGGAGCGGAACTTGCCGCAAAAATATTGTCAGATGGCTTTGATTCAATAAAGGTCGCTCTTGGCTTCTTCCCCGACGAATCAGCTGATGGCGTCAACAAGTTCTTCGACAATCTGATCGGTGGCATTGAGCAGGCCGGCGAGTCCCTGGACCGCGCCCGCCTGGATCGCTTGCAGAATCAGCTCGGCAATGGGCTGGGCAGGATCCGAACACAAGGGGAGGCGGAGGGGCTCTCTGAGTTCGCCATCAAAGAGCGCCAGGACAAGTTCCGTGACGACTTCATTGAGCGGACCGGCCTCGTTACTGATGTTGAGCTCCGCAGCCTCAAGCTCTCAAAAGAGGCCCAGGCCGATCTGGACGCCTTCAACGCTGCGCTGGGCACCGGATCAACCCGTGCCCTGAACGTGTCCAAGCAATGGGCCGAGATCAAGACCAAGGGCTACCAGAACGAGATCAAGAGCTTGGAGCAGGGCCTTGGCCTGATGACCCGGCAGAAGGCCGTTGCGGAGGCCATGGCCGCCGTTGCCGATGCCCGCCGCGCTTTCACCGCCCACGGCTTCGAGCTTGGTGTCCAGGTGTCGGCATCACCAGAAGCCAAGGCCGCGGCAGTAGCCCGCCTGAACAATCTCAAGTTTGAGCAGGAGAAGGAAGCGATCCAGGAACGGAAGGGCCTGCTGCAATCCGAGCGGGAGATGCAGCAGCGGCAGATGGCGATCCAAGAGAAGCAGCTGCTGATCCAACAGGAGCAGCTCAAAATCGCGGTGGTTGAGGCAGAGAACAGTCGAAACAAAGGCAAGGAGACGACTCAGGAGCTGCTGCGCAAGCGCGGAAACACCCGCTTTGGCACCCCCGCCTATTTCGCCGTCACTGCAGAGCTGAACGCCCAGATGGCCCGCACCACCCGGGACAACGCCATCCTCAATCACGCCAAAGAGGCCCGCCGCCTGGGCTTTGAAGCGATCAGTCAACTGGGCACCATCAACAGCCTCGAGCAACAGCGCATGGACCTGCAGCTGGAGCAGCTTGGCCTTCAGGAGCAGGGCGCCCAGTACACCCTGGAGCAACAGCGCCTGATGGCCGAGATTGCCGCCGCTGGCCAGGACATCGCCAACACCATGGCCGCGGCGAACAATGAAGCCACCGCCCGCAACAACGAGCTCAACAACGAGAAAGCAACAATCCAGGATCAGTTGGCCCTTCAGGCTGAGCAGGTGAGGCTCGACAAGGCCCGCACTGACCTGGCCATCACCCGCGGCCGCGCTGCGGTTCAGGAAGCAGAGCGGCTGCAGTCAGTCCAGCAAGCGCAGGCCAGCGCCCGGAGCGGTGGCGGCGTGGTGGCCGTGGTCGAAGCACAGATTGCGGCGGCCGCGGCTGGTGTGACGGGAATGGAAACCGCCGCCGAGGCGCAGGAACGGCTCTATGCCGCGAAGGAAGCGCAGATGGAGCGCGAGCATCGGATGCAGCAAGAACAACTGCGCATCCAGCAGCTGCGCGAGCAATCTGAGCTGCGCATTCAGCAGCTCACACTTCAAAGCCAACAGGTGGAGATCACCTTGGCGCGGGCAAAGATGACCGCCACCCTGGCCACCATCGCGTTGGCCAGGCAACAGGACGCCCTCGGTGCGGCGATCCCTGGGCAGGGCTCAGTGCCAGGCCTGGGCAGCAGCGGCGGCGGCGCCGTCTTTGGAGCCACAGACGGCGGCACCGGCCGCGTCAGCAATGCCGAGGGCTACGTCCATGGTCACTTCCAGACATCTGGCACCCTCGCCGAGCTGCTGGAGGATGTCTTGCCTGTCGTCAACCAGCTGATCGAGCAAGGGGTAGACGTGACCCTGATGGACGGCACCCCGCTGAGCCGCGGAATGTCCGACCAACAGATCAAGGGCCTGCTGCGGAAAGGGGCCGGGCAGCACGGCCACAGCGGTGATGGTCGATCGCTGGATCTTTCGGTGCCGGTGGGAACCGCTGTGCCGGTGGGTCTGTCTGACGTGCGCACCGCCAACAACACCGCTGACGGGATCAACGGGCTGCTGCCAGGGAGCGGGAAGACGTGGCTCAGCCATCTGGCGCCGGGCTCAACGGGTGGAGCCGGCGCCAGCACCGCATCAGCGACCCCCGCAGCCTCGAACATCGATCCCAAAATCCTGGCGGCGGCCGCGGCGGCTTACAAGGCTGGCTTCAGGGGTGAGGCTCTGGCCGAAATCACGGCGGTGGCTTTTGCCGAGAGCAGCTACGACCCCACCGAAACCAACATGAAGGGCGGAGATCGCAGCTATGGGCTGTGGCAAATCAACATGAAGGACGGCACGGGGCCAGAGCGCCGGCAGCGGTTTGGCCTGGCCAGCAATGAAGACCTGTTTGATCCAGACGCCAATGCTCGCGCTGCTTTTGGCCTCTGGCAGGATCGAGGCTTCCAGCCCTGGCGAAACAGCCATGGCAATGCCAACTACATGGCGGCCCTGCCTGAGGCGCGGCAGGCGGCGGCCTGGGCGGAAGGTGGTGGCACGGTCGGCGCTGCTGGGGTGGGCCCAAGCCTCGATCAACAGCAAGCTGCAGCAGAAGAGCAGGGCCAGCAACTCGACACCGCCGAAGCCCGGCTGAACGAGTTGCTGGCGCAGATAACGACGTTCTTCGAGATGCTCAACAACCGCCAGAGCCTGGGGCAAGAAAACATGACGGAGGCGCAGCTGGCCGAACGCCAGCAGTTTGACTTTGAGCAGGAGACGGATCGACTCCGCGCCCTAACGCTGGAAACCCCCACCGGCCAGTTGGCGGCCAGCAGCACGCAGGCGATCACCGACAGCATTGCCGGATCCATCAAAGGCGGCCTTCAGGCCCTGATGAGTGGCGGCGACATCAAGCAGGCGCTGCTTGGTGTGCTCAGCCAGGCCGGCCAGACGCTGATGGAGGCCACCGTCGATTCCTTGCTCAACCCCATGCTGGCGCAGCTGCAGGGGCAACTGTTCAAGACGCTGAGCGGCGTGGACATAGAAGCAGTGGCACTGCAAAACGCTGCCGGTGCTCACGTAACCGCGGCTGGTGCATTGATGAATGCAGCGGCGGCCATCGGCGCCGCTGCGGCCGGCACGGGTGCCGCTGGTGGGGTGAGTGGCATCAGCCAGGCCTTCAGCACGGTCAGCAAGCTGGCATCGCTGGCCGGCGGCCTGGGTGGCGGCATCAGTGCCGGCATTCAGAGCGCTGGGGCGGCAGCTGGCGCAGCAGCGTTTAATTCCATCGTTCCGATTGGTGTTCAACCGTTCACCGCCGGCTTTGCCGGTGGCGGTGAGGCGCGCTACGGCCTTGACTACCTTGTAGGGGAAGGAGGCCCTGAAATCGTGCGCTTCAATCGCTCCGGCGGCAAGGTCACCAGCAACCGGCAATTGAGCCAGGCGCTTGGTGTTCCCTTTCAGCGCGCCCCGGGCGGCAAGGCAGAAGTGGCAGGCGAAACCCTGGGGATGGGCACCCCTGGCGTTCCGTTCGCTCGCACCGTCAGAAACTCCGCATCACCCGCAACCCCTGGCGTTCCGTTCATCAGGCCCAGCGGGGGAGAGCGCAGCGGCGTTCCGTTCATCAGGCCCGGCGGGGGAGAGCGCAGCGACGTGGCCAGCGCCCGCCGGCTGCAGATTGGCATTGAAACCCAGGTGATCAATGGCGTCGAGTACGCCACGGTGGAGCAGGTGCGGCAGGCGGCCAATGAATCCGCCGAGGCCGGCCGAGAGTCCGCCTACACCGGCATCCAGAACAACCCCAGCGTTCGGCGCGCCCTGGGGATGTAATGGCCGTTCAGCTCTGCGCCTACATCGTGTTCGTGGATGCAAGCGGCACCCCACAGGTGGGTTACGCCTGGCAGAACTTCTGGGCTGGTCAGCTGCGCAGCTACGACGGTCGGGATCACGTCTTCATGGGATTCCGCATCAGCGATTCGGCTGGCGCCCGCGGCGGTGATCGATCACAAGGCGAGCTCAGAGTCAACCGGAATCAGCTCGCGCTCAACGTGTTGGCAGAGGCCCGGGCCAATGCCTGGAAGATCCGCGCCGATATTGTGGTGGTCGATGTTGTCGCCGGCAGCGACGTGCGGCTCCTGTCCAGGCACAACTGGCGGCTGGGGCCGATCGAGCGGCAGGCCTCCATCCGGGTGCAGCTGACCAGCCCCTTGGACGCCGTGCGTGGCGACGCCCCCCGCCGCCGGCTCAGCACTGAACTGGTTGGCCAGGTGCCAGATACCGGCTCCCTGTTTATCGCATGACGATCACAGCGCCCTGGCTTCACTACCTTGGCCTCCCTTGGCAATGGAACGCCGACCCTGATCGAGATGGCGGCACAGACTGCTTCCGCCTGGTGCTCGCCGTCCTAGCCCTCCATGACGCCCCTCGACCTGAACGGATTCACCGGCAGTGGTACGTGGCCGCCGGCCGCGGCTATTGGGATGAAGTGCTCGATGAACTGGAGCTCGGCACCTATCGGGTGAAGGGTGGCTGCAACCTGGACATAGCGCAGCTGGACGGCGGCGCCCCGATCGCCCTGGGCATTTGCGTGGCCGGTGGTTTGCTCACTTGCTCCCGGGAAGAAGGGGTGCATTGGCGGCCCATTGATCCAGCGAACGTGCTCCGCTGGTGTCGCTTCTATCCAACGCCATCACTGCAGGGCCAGCCATGAAACATCCCCTCCCGCTCCCTGGTGACGAATACCTGGCCGAGCTGCTGGGATGGACGCCAGAGCAACTGCTGCAATACCAAACCGAACGCTGGCAGGCGGCGGCACAAGCTCCCGCGCCCCTGGTGGTCTGCGAGCCGATCTCAGGAACACTGGCGGTCATCTCGTTGGTGACCACAATTCTGTCGGTCGGCTACACCCTGCTCAGCCTGCTGCTGGCTCCAAAGCAGCGGCGGCCTGGAGAGATCAGGAGCACCCAGCGGCAGGGCGACACGATCAGCGACAGCGGCCGGTACTCTCCACGCCCTGGCTTTGATTCAACCCAGGAGGTCGCCAGGCTCGGCACTGTGATTCCCGTCACGTTCGCCCGCCGCGAGTTCCTTCCCGCGCTGAATGGACGCCCTGAAGGCTTCTACGGGGGCATTCGGATCAATGCGGGCCTGGTCTGGTCCCAGATGTTCAGCCTCGGCGGCTCTCAGTTGTTCCGTGGCGTCTACGTGCTGGGGGAGGCGCCGATCGCCAGCGTTGACCCGCAAGGATTTGCGCTCGGCAACAACCCGCTGCGCTCCTACGACCTGGGCACGGACGGGGCCAACGAGGCCGCGGCGCGCCTGACGATCTACAGCCGGCCGGGTGGAGGCCGCATCCTTGGCACCGATCGAGTGGCGGGCCGGCTGGCCTCTGCTGATCTAGGCAATGTAGAGAATGCCGGCGGTGCGGACGTGTTTCAGCTGGGCAGCCTCGGCAATGCCATATTGCCGGATGCCTGCGCAACAGGCCGGCCCAGCACGTCCACCTCCTTCGGCCTTTACGCCACCGTGGCCAACGGCCTTGGCTATCGGGTGAACCCCCAGCTCCGGCCCACGCGAGTGATGACGGCCAAGCCCTCTGGGAATGACGGAAATCAACGGCTTGATCCAACTGACGACGTGGTGGCCCTGGGCGCGCTCTGGAAAGCTCGGAGCATGTGGAGCGGCCGCAGCGGCATCGCCACCACCAGTAGAGGCTGGGTGAGCAATTCCGCCACCCTGGAGATCGGCGACAGCTTCCTTTATCTCCTGTCGAACACCACCGACGCAAAAACCCAGTTCCAATTCGACGGCTCCCAGACAGACAGCGACCAGAAGCATCGCGAGACATTTTCGGACGTGGCTGTGGCAATCAGCAGCCGCCAGCGTTCAGCAGATGACGCCCTGCTTATTGGCGACATCTACAAGGCCGGCAGCTGCCTGGCGGTGCTGGAAACTCGCACTCCTAGCGCCGATGTTTTTGTGAGCGACGCCGACAACGAGCCGGTAGGAGGTGGCCAGCAGATGGTTTGCCTGTTCCGGGTCATTCGCGGCGGAATCGTCAACGAGACAACGGACAACGAAATCAATCCATCAACCAGTGGAGGCAGAACAGAGCCGCGGGTGGCGGATGAAAGTGATAATTGGGATTGGGCCAGCATTGATCCAGGGCCCCGCTACCCGACCGGCACCAGCCGGGGCCATTTGCATCGCTGCGCCATAGCTGACTTCACCCTGGCTCGCCCTGCCCAGGTGATTGAGATTGGCTTCCGCAGCACCGTAGGGATTCGCGGCCAGGGCTTCGCCAACGTTCGCCAGATCCCCAGCCTGCGCGAGATCAACAAAAAGGCGGGCGGTGAGCGAGAGGGGGAAATCCTGGAATCAGGCGACAAGCTTGAAATCTCATCGTTCCAGACCGGCACCCGTTCGTTCAGTGAGGAACGATATTCGTTCTTTCGTGTTTCGTATCGGGCAGAGGCCGGGGCGACCTTCACTGAATTGCCCACGATCTACGGGGTGCGCGGCCTCACCCAGCAGCCTCAGTACAACTATATGCGGCTGCAGATGCCCAGCGCGGCCCGTTGGCAATACCGCATTGAACCGCTCAGTGGCTGGGAGATCCGATCAGGGGCACAGGCTGGGAGCATGGCGGTTCTGGACGCCCGGCGCAGCGTAATCGAATCTGTGCAGAGCTTTACTGATGGCGCGGTTGCTGTCACCTACACCGGGGAGGCACCGTTTACCCGTTCTGTCGAGCGCTTTTCCCTCGACTCCATTGAGCCCAACGAACGGAGCTCGCTGGTCGGCTTGGCAACGCAGACCAACAACGATCGCGGGAGGCCTGGGACATATACCAATGCCGTCATCCTGCAGGACGGGGAGGCAACCAACTCGCGAGCCACGGTGGTGGTGCCCACTGATGGCAACTTTGATGATTTGGCAATCACGATCACGGAGGCAGGCAACGACTACAACGGCGATGACGCCCTGACCTTGATCAACGGGGACAGCGGGAGCAGCCGTGTGCTCAGCACCCGCTCATTTCAGCTGGCGCCAACCAGCATCGCCTTCTTGGGTGAGCTGAGTGTCCCAGAAAACACGGTTGTACCGCGGAGAGGAAGCCGGGTCAGCTTTTCGGGCACTCTCCCCGCCGAGCTTGAAACGGGCCGCACCTACTGGGTGGCCGCGTTGGTGTCAGGGGAAGCCGGGTTGAACGGCTATCCATTCAGCGCAGCCGCGTTGGTGGCAGGGCTA
>Ga0208902_1001715_pt1 | contig 10360 bp, 3 predicted proteins | sample AntAceMetag02UKH_FD_184767 | JGI IMG/M metagenome (GOLD analysis project Ga0208902, IMG submission 184767) | Saline lake microbial communities from Ace Lake, Antarctica - Antarctic Ace Lake Metagenome 02UKH (SPAdes) (version 2) | ecosystem: Environmental > Aquatic > Non-marine Saline and Alkaline...
GTGGTGGTGTTGGTGTCGGTGTGACCGTATGTGGCGTTGGTGTGTTAGGCGGCGGTGTTGGTGTGTTAGATGGCGGTGTTGGTGTGTGCACAGGTGGAGCGGTTGGCTTCGCGGTGGGCGCTGGAGTCGGCGGAACTGTTGGAGCCGGAGTTGGCTGAGGAGTCGATGTTGGCAGCGGTGTCGGCGTGGCTGGGGGCGGAGGCGTCGCGGTTGGTGTTGGTGTAGTCAGGCACCCGACCAGCAGGTCGTCAAAGGCGGCCTCTCCCGTGATCCCGGTGAAACTGAAGCGGAGCTGGGAGGAGGTCTCCAGCAGTTCCAGTTCCCCGATTATGGTCCCGGTATCGGAAAGGCTGTAGAGATCGGTAATCTCGCTCCAGCCGCTGCCGTAGTACTCCTCAACCAACAGGTGGCTGGAGGCGTCGGTCCCCTGGCCCTTGAGCCAGAACTGGAGCCACTCACCCTGGCTGAAGGCGGCGGTCTCGATAATGTCACCGGTCGCGTCCAGCTTGATTGATGGTGACTGATGACCGAAATTCCCCGCCGTCGTAAAGGTATCGGTATTCTGATCGCAGTTGATGAAGGACCAGCCGGCGGGGCGGCTTCCGGTCTCAAATCCGTCGAATCCCTCGTCCAGTCGGGTGCAGATCTCCGGCGTTGGGGTGGGCGTGATTATCCTGGGCGTCGGGGTTTTCTCCGGGGTAGCCGAGGGCTCCGCGGTAGGCGCCGGAGTCGGCGTTACGGTGGGAGGCGGGGTAAGGGGAGGAGTAGATGTCGGCGCCGGCGGCGGCGTGGGTGTATCCGGTGGCGCGATGGTAGGTGTGGGCGTGATCAGGCACCCGACCAGCAGATCATCGAAGGCGGCCGCTCCCAGGACTCCGGTGTAGCTGAAGCGGAGTTGGGAGGAGGTCTCCAGCAGCTCCAGATCCCCGATCGTGGTCCCGGTAGCGGGGAGGCTATGGAGATCGGTGATCTCACTCCAGCCGCTACCGTAGTACTCTTCTACCAGGAGATGGCTGCTGGCGTCGGTCCCTTGTCCCTTGAGCCAGAACTGGAGCCAGGAGCCCTGGCTGAAGGAGGCGGTCTCGATCCGGTCACCGGTCGCGTCCAGCTTGATTGAGGGAGACTGATGACCGAAATCCCCCGCCGTCGTAAAGGTATCGGTATTCTGATCGCAGTTGAGGAAGGTCCAGCCGTCGGGGCGGCTTCCGGTCTCGAATCCGTTAAAGCCCTCGTCCAGCCGGGTGCAGATCTCCGGCGTCGGGGTCGAAGTGGGTGTTATTACCCGCGGGGTCGGCGAGGGTGTAATTGAAGGCGTGGGGGTAAGTGTCGGGGCAACGGTCGGCGTTGCCGTTGCCGTCGGCGAGGGTGTTGGTGTCGCCGTCGGGATCAGGGTTGGGGTGGGCACCGGGGTGCGTGTGACCGAGGGGGTCGGGGAAGGAGAGACTTTCGTCATGATCAGCTTGGTGACATAGGCGTCGTTATCGCCTCCGGAAATTGCCTGATAGGGGTTGCCGGTGGGGAAGTCAGCCGAGGCGGTGTATCCTGTTATATATGCCCGCTTGTCCGAATCGACTGTTACCGCGTGACCCTGATCGCTCCCACTTCCCCCCAGGTAGGAACAATAGGTCAGATCATCTCCGTCCGGGGAGACCCGGCCAATAAAAGCGTCGTAATCGCCGCCGCAGCTTGTCTGATACGCGTTCTTGGTGGGGAAGTCGGTTGACATCGTACTCCCCGTCACGTGGGCGATGCCGGCGGAATCCGCGTCCAGTCCGTGGCCGAAGTCCCATTCGCTCCCCCCCAGAAAGGATGAATAGACCAGGAGCGACCCTGAGGAAGAGAGCCGGGCGACAAAGGCGTCGGACCAGCCGCCGGACGAGGGCTGGAAGGCATTCTCGGTCGGGAAATCGACCGACTCGGTGCTCCCGGCGACATAGGCGTCGCCGCCGATCCCAACGTCACAGCCGCGGCCGTAATCGTTGCCGATCCCCCCGAGATAGGTTGAGAAGGAGAGACTCGAGCCTTCGGGGGAAAGCCTGGCTATGAAGGCGTCTTTCGTCCCCCCGCCGTGGGATGCCTGGAAGGCGTTCTCGGTCGGGAAATCGGCCGACCCGGTGTTGCCGGTGACGTAGGCGTCCCCTTCGGCATTGAGGGCGAGATCATCGATGGCATCGGAGCCGCTTCCGCCCAGGTAGGTGGAGAAGATGAGTGCGCTGCCGGACGTGGAGAGCCGGGCGACAAAGGCGTCATCGCTTCCGGCCGAACTCGCCTGGAGGGGATTCTCGGTGGGGAAGTCCGCCGAGAGCGTGTAGCCGGAGATATAGGCGCTGCCGGATGGGTCCACCTGGAGGCCGTAACAGCGGTCATACCCGCTTCCGCCGAGATAAGTCGAGAAGAGCAGCGCGCTACCTGAGGAAGAGAGCCGGGCGACGAACGGGTCATCGTTTCCTCCCAGAGTTCCCTGGTAGGGGTTCTCGGTCGGGAAATTGCCTGATGAGGTGTATCCCGCCAGGCAGACGCTCCCGGACAACTCCACCGCCAGCTTCTGGCCGTAGTCGAAACCGCCGCCGCCCAGGTAGGTGGAGTAAACCAGGATAGAGCCGGAGGAGGAGAGCCGGGTCAGGAACGCGTCAGTGTTCCCCCCGGAGGCGCCCCGGGCCGGGTTCGCGGTGGGGAAGTTGAAGGACCCGGTATAGCCGGTTACGTAGATGCCGTCGGCCGCGTTCGAAGCTATGGCGTAGCCGCGGTCGTCGCCGATCCCGCCCAGGTAAGTCGAGTATTCGATCCCGGCAAAGTAAGGTGTGGGGGAGGGCGATTGATATCCCGCAGGCGTGGGCGTGGACGAGGGCGGCGGGACGGTCGGGGTCGGGATGTAGGCCGTCGCCGTCGGCGTCACCAAAGGAGTGGGGGTCGCCGCCGGCGAGGGCGTGGGGGTGTGGTAGCCCTGCGGCGTGGCGGTGGCATCCGTGGTTACTAGCTTACTGACAAAGATATCGGCGTCCCCCACGGCGTCTGCCCGGTAGGGGTTGGCGGTGGGCAGGTCTTTGGAACGGGTGAAACCGGTGACACAGGCGTTGTCGCTACCGTTCACGTCGAGACCGAAGGCAAGATCGATCCCGCTCCCGCCCAGGTAGCTCGAGTATTCCAGGGCGCTCCCGGACGAGGAGAGCTTGCTGATGAAGGCGTCCACGTTGCCGCCGTACCCGGCCTGGAAGGGTTTCCGGACCGGGAAGTCTTCCGAGAGTGTGAAGCCGGCCAGGCAGACCCGTTCCTTGGAGTCGGCGTCCAGGCTCCGGCCGTAGTCGCCGTCGCTCCCACCCAGGTAAGTCGAGTAGACCAGGGAGGATCCGGTGGAGTCGAGCTTGCTCACGAAAGCGTCTCGGTCACCTCCGGCCAGGCTTGATTGGTACGCGTTCAGGACCGGGAAGTCAGACGAGCCGGTGTTGCCAGTGACGTAAGCTTGTGCGGCCGAGTTCAGGACCAGGCAGTCGCAGGAGTCGATCCCGCTCCCGCCCAGGTAGGTCGAGAACTCCAGGGTGCTTCCGGAGGAGGAGAGCCGGGCGATGAAGACGTCGTCGCTTCCCGCGATGGCGGCCTGGTAGGGGTTGAGGGTGGGGAAGTCATCCGAGGCGGTCCACCCGGCGATGCACAGGGCGCCGGTTGAGTTCAGCCCCAGTCCATAGCCCCGGTCATAGGTGTTCCCGCCGAAGTAGGTTGAGTAGAGCAGGGAGGTCCCGGTGGAGGAGAAGCCGGTGACGAAGACGTCGTCGCTTCCCGCGATACCGGCCTGGTAGGGGTTGAGGGTCGGAAAATCGTGGGAGGAAGTGTAGCCGGAGACGTGCACGGTGCCGGACGAACTTACCTCGATGCAGTGGCCGTAATCGAAGATGTTCCCGCCCAGGTATGTTGAGTATATGAGTTCAGACCCGGAGGAGGAGAGCTTAAAGACAAAGGCGTCGACGTTGCCATCGGCGAAGCTGGCCTGGTAAGCGTTGAGGGTGGGGAAGTTGTTGGACCCGGTATAGCCGGTCACATAGACGTTCTCCGCCGCGTCAGCGGCGATGTCATACCCCCGGTCGTAGTAATCCCCCCCCAGGAAGGTGGAGAAGAGCAGGGATGAGCCGTCGGAGGATAGTTTGAGGATGTAAACATCGTAATCCCCCGCCAGTTCCGATTGGTAGGGGTTCTCCAGTGGAAGGTCGTAGGAGGTGATGTCCCCGGTGACATAGATCTTTCCCCCGGAATCGACCGTGACGCTTCTCCCATACTCGTTCGTACTTCCCCCCAGGTAGGAAGAGAAATCGAGCGCCAGAAAAGGAACCGGGGAGGGAGTGGTTGGCGGAGTGAGAGTGGCCGTCGGCGCTTCGGTTGGTGTTGGAGTCGGCGTGGGAGTTTTGAACGCGTTGGGTGTGGGGGAAGGGGTGGCCGACGGTGACGGGGTGTGATACCCGAGCGGCGTGGGGGAGGGGGTAACGATGAGCCTTCCTCCCGAGACCTCGTTTGACCAGCGCCGCTCATAAGTGGCGTACCAGGTGTCGCCGCCGTCGTTCTGGTTGTACTCCTTTAAAGATGCCACACGATAATAATAAGTGACGCCGGCGTTGCCAGTGGTGTCAGTGTAACAATCGGCGGCGATCGGCGAGGAGGTGATTTTTTGGTAGATCCCGGTCGCTTCGCCTACCTCGGGGTTGGTTGCCCTTCCCGCCCCGTCATCGCCGTTATGCTGGTTGGAACGGTAAACATTATACTCATACCCGCTGCCCGCGGCGTCCCAACTGAGAATGACGTGAGCGGTAGCCTCCTCATCCACAGTTAGGCCAGTAACCAGGGCAGGAGGAGCGAAGTGAAGGTCCTCTCCGGAGGCGTACTCATTGGGGGCGGAAGGATTGTAATTTTTGTCGGTCTGCTCGCTCCAGGCCATCCATCGGGTAAACTCATAATTATCGTTGTTATCGCAGCGGACCTCGATGTGATGATCGAGGTCGGTCCGATACTGGATCGCTCCGGTGTTGTTGATCCGGAGCATCGCTTCTCCCCGGGGATGCCACTTCCACTCTCCGTGGGCGACAGTAGTGATTGCATACCGGGGATTCATCTGGTTCAGGAAATCAGCCCGGGAGGAGTGGGAACTGCCGTGATGATGGACCTTGTAGATATCGGTGTCGGCCAGATCAGCGCTCGCCCCCGTGTAGCTGTGGGTGGCATTGTTATCAATAATCCAGCGCTCCTGGTAGTAGCCTTCATACCCCATGGCATCCCCTCCCTGGATGAATACGCTGTTGCCGTTCCTAATCTGGATGACACCCGCCCATTTGTTATCATTATCGCCCGCACCGGGGGTGTTGGCATTGGTGGCTAAAACCCGGGCTTCGACATAGGGGTCCCAGCCCGGGCCTAAATCGTTATTAGGTCCGCTCAGGTAATCACCGGCAGAGTAATAATAGATATTACAACCCTCGGAGTTGATGTTACTGATGAAATCGTCATAGTTGGCTTTCTCCCCCGGCGGCCAGCGGACATTTTCGTAGTAGTTCAAAATGTTGTAACGGTCCACGACCATTCTCAGCCCGCCATAGTGGTCGCCCCCGGGAGAGCTTAAGACCATATAGTAAAGGGTCCCCCCGGCGCCGATCTTGCTGTCTAAGAATTGGCCGAGAGCTTCCGAGGCGGAGGGTTTACCGCCGGTGTGGGGCCCTCCTCCATCGAAGAGAAGATTTCTGTCGTCAGCCGTATCCAGGATACCGTCATTGCCCGGGAATTCATAATAGACGGCATCGCCGTAGTTACCGGTTGAACCGTAATCGGTCCAGCAGAGAAAATAGGCCCGCATATAGAGGCTGTTATTGATCCGGACATCATCAAAAGCCAGGTCGCCGGCGGACCGGGTATAAGTAAACCGGAGTTGGTTAGCCTGTAAGGAGAAAGGACCCTCGGTGGTACCGATGGTGGGGAGATTGTCTATATCCGTCAACGTGCTCCAGCCGGAACCCGTGTAATACTCCTCGATAAGGAAGGAACTGGTGGCATCAGTGGAGATCCCTTTAAGCCAGAAGGAGAGGGAATTGGTTGAGTCGTGGGTAAACGTCTCTGTTTCAATCTGATCGCTGGTGGCATCGAGTTTAAGGGAAGGTATGCTATCTCCGTAGTAGCCGGCAGCAGTATAAGTGTCCGAGTCGCTGTTGCAGTTGGTAAAGGTCCAGCCGGACGGACGGCTTCCGGTGTTGAAGCCATCGAATCCCTCATTAACAATCAGTTCGGCGTAAAGAAGATTTAAACCTCTGGAGAAGAGCATCAAGCACAATAAGAAAAGCGTGAATAAGCCCGCTATCCGTAATAATTTGTTCATTGTAATTCCATCCGGATCGATCTTACTCGAGAAGGTATTTTATGATTTTTGTTCAAAAAAACTATATATTTACCACGAAGTTCACGAAGAACACGAAGAAAAACCAGGAAAATTATGGAATTTTCCCAGATTTTTTTGAATTCATTAGTGGACTTCGTGTTCTTCGTGGTTAAATAGGCTTTTCGAGTAAGGTATAGCTAGCGAAAGTAATCAGTAACCAGATACACACTGCGCTCTTGTTGTGCGCTATGCCCTATGCTCTACCGCCCACTTCCTACTCCCCACTCCCTATCTCGTCACCGGTATATCGGAACTTCCCCCGAAATAAGCCCGGGTTACGCCCTGAATTGCCCAGAGACCTGAGGTGGATCGGAAGATTCCAATCTCATCGTAGCCCAGACCATCATAATCGGCCGGAACCGGTAGGTCGACGGAACCGCCGAAGTAGACTCGGGTTACTCCTCTTATCGCCCAGAGGCCGGAGGCAGGCCGAAATATTCCGATCTCCCATGAACCGTCGCCGTTGTAATCTCCAGGAACGGTATCATCTAAAGAACCTCCGAAATATACCCGGGACACACTTCTTATCGCCCAGAGGCCGGAAGTTGGTCGGAAGATCCCGATACCTTTAATTCCGTCCCCAGCGTAATAACCTGGCACCGGTTCATCCGCGGATCCGCCGAAATATGTGCGGGTCACGCCCCGGATCGCCCAGAGGCCGCTGGTATACCGGAAGATCCCAACATCGGCTGTCCCGTCACCATCGTAATCGCCTGGCTGAGGAAAGTCGGCCGCACCGCCGAAGTAGACCCGAGAGACTCCCCGCAAGGCCCAGAGGCCGGAATCCGGCCGGAAGATACCGATATCGGTGGTCCGGTCTCCGTCATAATCGCCGGGGACGGTCTCATCATCCTCACCGCCGAAGTAAACCCTGGTCACGCCCCGGATCGCCCAGAGACCGGAACCAGGCCTATATATTCCAATATCAGAGGTCCCATCCCCGTCATAGTCGTAGATCCAGGGCGGGGCGGCTGATGGCGAGACTATAGGCTGAGCAGTAGGCTGAGCAGTAGGCTGGGCAGTAGGCTGGGCAGTAGGCTGAGCAGTAGGCTGGGCAGTAGGCTGGGCAGTAGGCTGTGCGGTAGGCTGCGCAGTTGGTTGAGCTGTGGGTTGTACCGTCGGCTGGGCGGTAGGCGACGAAGTCGGTGATGGTGTTACGGATGGTGTGGGACTTGGTGTAGGGGTCGGGGGAGGGGTAGGCGTAATTACCTCAATTATTCCGTTAACGAAATTTACTTCCGAATCCCAGCTCACATCCTCTCCGAACTGGCGACTCAGCTTCTTTGCGGCCAGATTCAATAGACTCCATTCTCCGGACCCGGCACCGGCATCGATCTGGAATTCAACATTCACCAGATCAGCCGGACCATCGGCACTCAGATTGTCCGTGTCCGCCAGAGAAATGTCTATCCAGCTTGCCCCTATATTGTAGTCTAAGTTGAATCCGGCGGTGAGTGTGGTCTTCTCCGCACCGGTCGCCGTGATCACCGAAGGATCGTAGTTCAGTCTCAGGTCTACCCCAGCGAAGTCCGAGGCATTGTCGATCCGGACGGGGATCAGGACCGATTCTCCCGGAGAACCGGTTCCGTCTTCCACAGTAACAGTGTAAGACTCAGCCAGCGTCTTCAAACTTGCCGATCTCTCCTCCGGATTAACCGGCAAGCCTACAATCAGCCTCATAATAAGGATCACATCGGCCGAGTCGATTATGCCATCGCCGTTGATGTCCCCGGCCATCATCTGTTCCGGTTCGGGAATAATCTCCCCGGTAGCGATCTGGGAGGCTTTAATGGCGTCAGCGGAGTCAAGCTCACCGTCCCCGTTCACATCGCCGCGCATGTAGTTAGGAGCCACGGTGAAATAAGCCGTGTCGGTGTAATCCACCGGAAGGTCCTCGGCATCGGAGTTCTTGAATTTGACAATCGTGAAGATATGAGAGCCAATATCGCTAAGTTCCACGAACTCCGAGACATGAAACTTAATATCAAACAAGTGGCCTTCACCCACGATAGTAATCCCGGTCTCAGCATTAAAACCGGTAATCTTGAGCTGACCGGTTGACTCCGGTCCATTGTCAGAAATAATAAATGCTTCGGCCAATGCCGTCTTCTCCACCGTCTCCGAACCGGAACACCACTGGGCCAGAGGCAAAAGAATATCCGTATCGTAAGTAAACTGCACATCCAGACCATATGCGTCTATCCCGGTGGCATTGTTCGCGTTGACTAATAATGTCACAATGCTGTCGGGAAGGCCCCGGTAATCCGGCATCCAGGCTACAATCATCCCGGCTGTGGCATAAACATAATTGCTCAACCCACTCTCCAAAAAGTCGGTATTAAGGGCGGATATCTTATAGTAGTATGTCTGGTCGAGAATAACGTCGGTATCGAGATACCAGGTATTTTGAATGCCCCCGGCGTTTTGCAGTAAATAAGTACCTTCGGCAAAACTGGAACGGTAAGCATTATAGCCGTAGATATAGGACTCAGGGTTGGGGTTCCATTTTAATCTGATGTTGTTCGCTCCGGCAATCGCTTCCAGCCCGGTGGGGATATCAGGTGGTGGTATAGTCGGTGTGACTGTCGGCGTAATTGATGGTGTAGGAGTCATCGTTGGTGTGGAGGTTGGAGTTGCCGATAATATTGGAGTCGGGGTCGCTGAAGTCGGCGGCGGGACTGAAGGAGTAGGTGTGATTAACCTCGGCGTCACACTGGGTGTCGGGGTGGGCGTGACAGATGGTGTCGGTGTAACCGAGGGCATGGGCGTGATTGATGGTGTCGGTGTGTTAGACGGCGGAGTTGGTGTAGTTGCCGGAGGCGTTGGCGTAGTCGATGGTGGTGTTGGTGTGATCGCGGGCGGTGTTGGTGTGATCGTCGGCGGAGTTGGTGTGATCGTCGGCGGAGTTGGCGTGGTTGCCGGAGGTGTAGGTGTCGCCGTTGCGGTCGGCGTTGCGGATGCGGTGGTCGTTGGTGTCGGTGTAATGGTCGGAGTCGTGGTCATTGTTGGTGTTGCCATCGGTGTTAGCGTTGGGGTCACTGTTGGCGTCGGCGTCATGGTCGGAGTCGTGGTCACTCTTGGTGTTGCCGTCGGTGTTAGCGTTGGCGTTGGCGTTAGTGTCGGTGTTACGGCCGGAGTCATTGTCGGCGTCGGGGTCCGGGTTGGGGGCGGTGTCGGCGGTGGTGTTTGGGCAAATGGAGTGGGCGGCGGCGTATGCGTCGGCGAAGGGGAGGGGGTTTTGTATCCCACCGGTGTCGGTGTGGTTGATGGCGTTGTTGGTGTGGCCTGTGGTGGTGTTGGTGTGTTCATAGGTGGAGCGGTTGGCTCCGCGGTGGGCGCAGGAGTTGGCGGCATCGTGGGAGTCGGAGTTGGTGATGGAGTCGATGTCCATACCGGTGTCGGCGTAGCCGGCGGCGGGGGAGCCGCGGTTGGTGTTGGTGTGACGGTTGCCGCCGGTGTGGACGTGGACAGCGGTGTGGCCGCCGGCGGTGTTGGAGTGATTGACGGCGGTGTTGGAGTGATTGATGGTGGTGTTGGAGTGATTGGCGGTGGTGTCGGTGTGGTCGATGTCGTTGTTGGTGTGGCCTGTGGTGGTGTTGGTGTCGGTGTGACCGTATGTGGTGTTGGAGTGATTGGCGGTGGTGTCGGTGTGGTCGATGGCGTTGTTGGTGTGGCCTGTGGTGGTGTTGGTGTCGGTGTGACCGTATGTGGCGTTGGTGTGTTAGGCGGCGGTGTCGGTGTGTCAGGCGGCGGCGTTGGTGTATTAGGCGGCGGTGTCGGTGTGTCAGGCGGCGGTGTTGGTGTGTTAGATGGCGGTGTCGGTGTGTTCACAGGTGGAGCGGTTGGCTTCGCGGTGGGCGCTGGAGTCGGCGGAACTGTTGGAGCCGGAGTTGGCTGAGGAGTCGATGTTGGCAGCGGTGTCGGCGTGGCTGGGGGCGGAGGCGTCGCGGTTGG
>Ga0208902_1001717_pt1 | contig 10358 bp, 10 predicted proteins | sample AntAceMetag02UKH_FD_184767 | JGI IMG/M metagenome (GOLD analysis project Ga0208902, IMG submission 184767) | Saline lake microbial communities from Ace Lake, Antarctica - Antarctic Ace Lake Metagenome 02UKH (SPAdes) (version 2) | ecosystem: Environmental > Aquatic > Non-marine Saline and...
TTAACACCGTCCCCTATTTTTAAGAACGGATTAGATGAGGGAATACTGTTATGGGGGGGTGCAGGATTGGGAACAGCCGGGATGAAATAACGTTGAGATGAATGGCGGGGCTATTTTCTCCGACATATATGAGAGGATATTTCCGGGAATGATATCGTCTGCCGAATGGCAGGAAGTGAGGTCGTGGTTCTATATGTAAACTAATTTTCCTGCCGCAGGAAAATTAGTTTACATATAGAATCCTCACGCCGGGGAAGTTACTTTACATTCAGAAATTTTGAGCGATACGCACTGATCAATCAGATCAGCGGTGAAGAACTGATTAAAGCCTGAAGCGAGGAGGGAAGGGCAATCCAGCCGGTTACTTGATAAATTTGCTCCGTCCCTTACTTTTTTGATCTCAATCGTCCGGGAATTCCAGACGGCTGGCTTTGAATTTGTTTAGCCCAAAGCTGCGCGCTGCCCCCGATTCATTCAATTCTCAGTGGTCTAGACATGGCAAACAAGTGCCAAATTCGTGCTCAACTGTCAAGAATCGAGGTTTGCCCCTATTTTTTCAGCGCCGAACAACAGGCTCCCACTGCATGTCACCATCCGGCCAGAGAATGCAGGACGGTGGGACCTGGACATCGGAATAATGAATAGCGGCCCCCCGAATGGCTTTGATGAGATGATCTTTAATCAATGACATAAATCCTCCGTATATCCTCCAGCACAGAGTCAAGATCCATTGAGCCCAATCCTAAAGACTTGAAATCAATTCTTTCCGTTTTCATGAGAGAAAGAAACTCTCGCAAATCGTTTTTGATCTTATCGGGTATTTCGCCATCAAAGTCCGGGTTCAAAATCTGATATAATCTAAAAACATCGTTCTTGTGCTTCTTAATGGCCTTGCTGTCAATAGCTTCTCCTTGCTTCTTACGCCTGGTCAAGTCAAGCCAAGCCAGCGCTTTGAGAGGGATCAAATGCTCGGGGCCGACAAAGGAAAGACCATCCAAATCCTTTTTTCCGCCATGAAGGAAGTAGTAATAGTCATCATCCAGGAGAATGGCAGATAGGCTCGCGATTTCCTCATCAGACGGGATGGGTGTCAAGTGGCTGTCATCGGTCAATCGGAGCATATCGGGTGCCCGGGAAAACAACTCTAGCATAAACGGATAGCCTTTAGTCACAGGCTCTTTGAAACGGTAAAACTGCCTACTGCCGGTCGCTTTTTGCTGGACTTTATATTTCCCTGCCCGGACGAATCCCCAAAAGGCTTCTACGAACGTTTTATCCAATGCTTCGATGCATAAGACTATGTCCAGGTCTTTGGTAGCACGGAAAGGAAGGCCGGCTTCCCCCAATGCCAGCTCACACGCGGTTCCCCCGATAAGCACATAACGATCCGCGTATGAACGGAAGTGCTCTTTAAAAAGGTCCAGCCCTATTACCATAATTGTCCCTTCATCATCTCTTCAAGCGCGGCTTCAATACGCTCGTCTTTACTTTCCTTGAGCGAAAGATACAGTGACAGACGATCCACCAACTTGTTCTCAGCAAACAGGGCCGGGGCATAGCTCCAGACCTCGATCTCAAGTGCCCCCGGCTCCTTGATGGGGAGTTTGTCGACTTGCCGGCGTTGCTTCAGCGACTTCCAATCTTCTCGGCTCAAGGCAAACACGGGATTGGCCGGTTCGACCAACATCGAGTAGTAGGCCAGCGCCGCCAGACCTGCGCGGAGTCCTGGTAGTTCCAAGTTCGGCTGACTGATAAAAAGTCGCTTCTTCACCGGGCTGCGCAAGAAAGGCTGTGCCTTTATCCATATATCTTTTGCGGATTCGATAAATCTAAGACACCGCTCTCGGCCTTTGGATATTGTCTCTCCTAAGCCAGCGGACTCCAGTTCATCAAAGGCACGAGTCATCGTCATAGCGGAATAGCCAAGGTATTGTGCCATCTCGGCCGGCGTTACTATCTTCTCCGTGTTTCCACGAAGTAAGACATATATGACCAGCGCCTGGGTGGAGGGACTAAATATTATGGTTTCAGCGCGAAGCTTTTTAAAATGCTCGCGCAGATCAATGCCTAGCAAGGGCAAATACATCTGGTTGCCAGGAACCACAAAGGGTAATTTGTGTTCGATCAGCCGTTTCCGGTTGTAGGCGGTTACCCTCTCTTTCACATACACTATCTCTCCATCCCATTTGGCCTTCACCTGGTCCATGTGTTTGCGGATGGTTGCCGGAGACTGCTCCTGTTCGCCACGGTCCAGCATCAAAATGCAGGGCACATCAAGCAGTTGTGCTTCGAAGAAGGTGTAGTGGTCCCGGAGGAAAAACGGCAGACTTATGCTTCCAGCCCATTGATTTGGGCTGATGACAACGCCTAATGCTTCATGCATATACCGTTTAAGATGAGTGACTTCTGTTTTCATACCGCCTCCATATCACTGATTTTGCACGATAACATTAGCATAGTTACTGTGCAAATCAAGCGTTATTATTTTCACGGGCAGCCTTCTTCTCGGCAATGCTCAGGTGATGATCGTTGATCCGGTCGCCTTCCTTGCCGCCGTATTCGGGGCCGAGGTGGTACCAGGGAACAGACGAAACATCTTTTCCCCGGTCCTTCTTCCAATGGATGTTCGGCTTATCGCGTAAAATACCGGCTCCTTTCTTTTTTATGTCAGCAACCGACATAAAGGGTCTGATGTTTAGGCGAACTCCATCGTTGAGGTCAGAATCCCAGCCGATAGGCTGTTTCTCAAGAGGTTTCCAGCGGACGAAGATGTCATACGTCTCCTCGCCTTCCAAGATCAGTCCAAGCTGCTTCTTGAGGTTCTCCGCAGCGGCCAATCGTTCCTGGGCCCCATCCACGCCGGATGAGATGTCATCCTTCTGCCTCCTTCTTCCAATCTCCGAGGTAGATATAGATCAGCGTCTCCAGGGTAGGGAAGTGTAGTTGTCGCTGGCCATTAGCAGTCCACATTGCTCTGGAATTCGGTCCGATTCGGACTGTTTTCGTGCTTATCTGTCAATATTCGAGGATTGACCCTGCGTCCTTCTTTCCTTGTAATGCCAATCTCATCTGCCATCTGCTTCATTGTGATTGTCGAATTTTCCCGGATTAAATCCAGGATTTTCTCCCTAGTTACCTCCCTAGTTTTCACCGAACTTTTCTCCGCCACCAGATTCTCAAACTACCTCAATAACCCGATTTATTCACCAGCGCGGTATTCTAAATTTTACACTGATTATGTGGGATAGAAGGCCTTAGAAGCGTTTTTTTGGGTCAAAAAACGCTCCTAAGACCGATATTGAGGCCAATATTTCAGCTAACCAATTGATATTCCACAACTTAGTGTGGTCCGACCCCCTTTTACATGTTAGGCATTTTTTTGATCTTGATTCATGGCAAGATTAAATCAAATCTCTGAAGATCTATTGTTGCCACCAATGACATTCGTTGGATAAATAACATCGAGAACAAACAGGATTATTCGGGAAGCAGACTTGTTTCCCCAGCAGATATAATTGTTGATCAAGCAGCCATGGTTCTTCTGGATGCATTTCCCTGGTAAGTTCAACCAATTGTGGAATCTCGGAAAGTTCAAACTCCCGACCCCTTGTAACCCTTCCCAACACCCTGCGAACATGTATGTCTGCCTTAACATCGCCGCCGCATCGGAGAATCCCCACATCAAATAGTGCACCGAGGATCATTTGTGAAATTTGTTTACCAACCCGCATATTATTTAAGCGTTTAAGTACCACTTCCGCGGATTGATTATTCCAGATATTTCGGACATCTCCCTGGTAATCCCGCACAATATCGTTCCCGATTCGCCAAACCCGTTCATGTGCGATCGGGAAACGGTGCAGTCGATACTTTGTCCGGCGGCCCATCCACTCATTCTTAGAACAACTTGTTATCCTGGCCCAGATATCATCCGGATTGTGAAAGATATCTTCCGTCAACCTCCGGGAATTTCCCCAGGCAGTCGCCGCCGGAATCTGATAATCCAGGATGGCGCCAAGAAAAAATTTGTTTGCATCTTTTTTCGACACCGCCGCGCCCGCCCCCAACCAATGCCAATCGTCAGGCTTATGATGTTTTATTAATTTATTCGCGACCTCTTTTAAAATTAGCCTAGAATTCCTTCTTTCCGGCGTTTCTTTCTTCTGGCTATTGCTAGGGCTATATGCGGTTTCCCGGCTTTTCTGATTATTCTTCCGTTTTTCAATTCTAAGGGGAGGTTTTTCCCGGCTCAAGTTAGTTGAATTCACTTTTTGGAGTTTCCCAAATTGTTTCTCTTTCCCCTGTATTTGAGTCGAACGTCCTTGATTTATTTTATGGACCGGCCTATTAGCTTTCTTTGTAGATTTTATCTCTAATGGAAGGGGCCAATTCTGCCGGATGTATTCTCGATAATCCGATAATATTTTCAGCTTTTGTCGAATTTCCGATTTTCCGGGTTTTGTTCTGCCTTGATTCCAACACTCGGCCAAAAACTTATCGAAAATACCCCTTTCTTTAAAAAGCTCGATCAATTGCCCTCTTCTCACTGAAGAAGTATAATTCTTTTCCTTCGGCCAATGAATTTCCGTTCGGCGAATTATCTCAGCTTCACGCCCGCATCCATTCTTCTCGGCAAAAGGATATGCCAACTTCAAAGGAAAAGTTTTTGTCTCGGCCATTGTATCTCCTATTCCGGGATCACCGGTTATTCACCGCCATAGAACTACCTGTCATCCCAATTCCTTTCCGGTTCATCAACCCGACGATCCCAGGAAGTATCACTAAGATTATTTCGTCCCTTTGATGAACTGGATCCGGCGGCCAGCCCGGACCAGGCACGAACCGCCTTTTTCAAAGAACTACGTGCGGTCGGAATTTTAAACACTCTTGTTCTGCAAATAAATCTCATTACCTAACCTTTGAAAACCGCGTTATCATGGAAGAAAACCATCGCGGAGTACATGTCCATTCTGGGATTATGTCTTATAAGACATAGTGCTACATAATCAAATTTATAAAATTTGGTAAAAGCTTGGATCCAGCTATTTCGAGGAACATAGGACATATGCCGGCCTGTCCCCCATTTAAATATAGGCTGACCGGCACGATGGGAATATGAACATTTTATCGGATAATCACTACTGACCATTTTTTCATCGATATGCCTAATAATTTTTTCCGCTTGCAAGGCTGCTTCTGAATATGCGATCGGTCTTTTGTTGTAGACTGAGTCATTATTATCTCGCTTTTTCGACCAGGTAGCGGGGACATATATTTCATCACTTCCACTGATTTTATACTGTGAGATAAATTTATCCGTCAAATAATCTGCTAATTTTCCAACGCTGATTTCCACCAGTCCGACACCTTTCATAACAGGTTTTAAATTAGATATGCTCATATTATATTTTCTTCCATGATTTAAGAATTAATTAAGGTATTGTAAAATGATACTGTAGTTTATGGCGATTGCATGCCGGATCATGTTCGCGCATTACATCATCTCTATCATCGCTATCTAATCTACCCCAAGTATCATAAGCATTTGGATCTGTATCCGTATCGAATCCATTAGTCAATTGGATACCTATAATATCTGTAATCAAATAACGGTTGTGAAATTTGTCCCAAATAAATATATCCACACTAAGCCCCAGCTTTATAAGCAATTCTGAATAAGCATTCTTAAATATATCTGCCCATTGGCTCATAGTCATTTTTGATTGTTTGGGATATGTTCGATGTAATTGAATTATGGGTGGACATTCCTTTCGGTTCGCAGCTTTGAGGAGTTCAGAAAAATCCCCATATTGATTTTTGCGGGGATCGAGATGAGGATCAATAAACATAATAAAATTAGCATGGGACAGCAACCGACTTAGTTGTTTGAGGTATTCATCAATATTCCTGTGTAATCTTTGCGATTGCTTATCCATCCACCATGGAACATTGTGGAGGTTCTCTATAGAACTTACTACAGACTTTTGCTTTTTGAACTTTTGAAATAATGAATCTGAGGTAACTATTCCTGTTAATGGATCCATGGAATGAGATGAGATTGCTTCACGGCACCAGGCTATATCATCAGAAGGAATGGAAGGGAGGGCAGCTTCCGTAATGCGAAAACGGTTATTTTTTGAAAGGTTTTCGATGAGGTATCTTAATCGAGGTTTAAATCGTTCCATATGGGCCAGAACATATTTTTTCCACTCTCCTCGGTGAAGGTCTCTTACCAAAGCATCGTTAATTAGTCGGTGTTGCAGATGCGTAAAATTGACATCTCGACTATCTAATGAGTTGCAATACTCATCATCAAAGACATCTGGAGTTATGGCGAATTCATTCAGCAACATCGGGGAAAACCTCCTTCAGACCTTCCTCAAAAAATCCACCAGGCCATGGTTTTACCAATTCTCCACGAGCGTTAAGAGGCATTTCGCGGACAACACTACGCCCGCCATCAGGCTCAACGAAAAGAACAGATACATCATCCGGTGTTATCGGGGGAATACCATCGGGGAGTTTCCCCTCAAATGTCTCTCTCATTCTTCTCATAATTCGGAGCAATAAATGCTCGCTATGACTTTCCAGAAGAAATGTATTTTTTCTTTCCCCAAGAGCAGATTCGATAAATACATCCGCCAACTCGGCCTGCAAAGCTGGATGCAAGTGAATTTCCGGCTGCTCAATTGCAATAATCTTTCCTTGCGCTCCATAGGATAACCCAAGAACCGGGATTACCTGGCTGATTCCAAGTCCAACATCTCTGTGACTCACTCTGGTTTTTGATCTAATATCAATCAATGCAAGATCAGATTTTTTATCGTCTTTAATCATATATCGAAGAGCTGACTTTGCTAATAAACCAATATCAAATATTGTGTTCAGGTAGTTCCACACTTTTTCTTCGGCTTCATCATAATATTTCGACTCATCGCTATTAAAAACTGGGAGAGCTTTTCCTTTGATTACAATTTTAATATCCTTTTTTAATTTATCTAAAATTGAAAATCCTTTCTCTCCCGACTTTACGAAATATTCTATGATTTGCTCGTTCAATACCTCATTAATGCGTTGCGCGCATTGAAAAATATTGGATTCATCGAATGGAATATAATCTGTTCGTATGAGCCTATATGGAGATTGCATTTCACTGCTTCCCAGCCATTTATTAACAGCAGTTCTGACTTTGTTGTCATTTTTAATCAGATCCCAAGTATGTATGCCTTGTGAATGCCAATTAATGTCAAGATGCTTTTGTTGGTCATACTGTATTTCACGGGGAGAATACGAACGAAGGGGACCTAAATATGAAAGGGCCCCCATTCTTTCAGTAATAATGAGTGAAATAGAATTTAATAATCTATTTAATACATATATAATTCTTTCTCGTATTTCTGGCTCTTTACTCCATTTATCTAAACTCTTATTCTCTTGGGAATTATTTTCTGCAAATACCCCATCATCTTTTGTTTTCAATGTTGCGCCATTTGGGATAAATTTGCAGGTTTTGATTTCCACTTCCTTAATAACTTCATCAAGGATGGAATTGGGCTCAATCTTAGAAATTGGATCTATATCATGGCAGATAGAAGATATATTATTGATAAGATGGGTATATAATTCAGAATGAGGATTAAAATTTTTGATATGAAGAAGTTCGCCACTAAATGGTAAAATCATTGAGAGGAATAACTCTTCATCTAAGAAAATATCACATTTACATACCCTTGGTTTTTCAAGATCGTCAAGAATGCATAAACAATCAGGATAATCCTGGTCGAAATAGCGTTTTTCAAAGACATATCTATTAATATAGATAATTACCTTCAATACAGCCTCTCTACTAAATATATCCCTGATATTATTCGGCAGTCTGTATATAGGAATATCAAATCCAAGAATTACACCCTTTTTAAATGGTTCATACGTTCCGCCATACCGATTAATCTGATGGAGCGCATCTATGGAACCGAGTCCATCACCACCCCCATCTCTTGGTAGTAACAACTCATCTTGTGGTTCATATTTCCTGTATTGTTTTAACTCATCATATTCCTTATCCTTATCTGACAAGTCTGTTGCTGTTTCATTTGAGAGATGAACATAGTTATTAAACCCCCCGAGATCAACTGATTCACCCGATAAGACAGGGTAATGCACATCAAAATTCCCGGTGTTTATCACATGATTAGCAAGTAGTAAACTGTGGATAATACTGGATTTTCCTGAACTATTTCCGCCATATATCAGGTTTATTTTCTTTAGAGGTATTTTCTGAATTTCGGCGAATGCTTTAAAACCACCAACATAAATGTCTTTCAATGCCCCCTGTGGCTGAAAGCTATAATCACTATCAAAGTAACTTTTTATAACCGACAGTAAGTGCGAAGAATTATTTGTGTCTATGTCTCTATAGTTGGCAACTTTAAAAGAGTTGTTTTCCTGGTAACGTCTAACAATCCGTTTGATTATTTTTTCGGTTTGATTTCTGGATTCCTTTCTATGATCGAGGGTCCCATTCCTCATCAAATCTAAGTCACTCGAGTTAGGCAATTCATTGTTTCTGGTAGAATCGAGTATGTATTTAAACCCGGAGTCAATCAGCAAAACGTAGAATATTTTACCTCTTGATAGAGTTTTGAATGCCTTTCCCTCCCGGCTTTTGACGAATAGTCTGAGGTTTTCGTAGCTGAGTGGTATCATATTGATTTACTCCTGATTCTATATATCGGAATTTACTGTTTTGTTATTTTGGTTTACGGGATGTTTAAAAGCAAACAGCGTGCCATCATCTGCCAATACCATATTTCTTCATCCAATTGCTGAAGGTCTGGTAGTTTGGTAAGCCCACTAATTTCGCGGCCAGGGTCTTGTTTCCTTGGGCTTCTATGAGAGATCTTTGGAGATAATGTTGGACCACTTCGGCTATAATATCCGGGAGACTTAAGTCTTTGCCCAGTAACCGGTTGAGGATTTGGTCTGGCTCAATTTGTTGACGCGTAATTGGGAGGAGGGCTTGTCTGATATCTTCTTCCTGGATAGTCTCTCCCGTGGTCCAGATTATGGCTCTCGAAAGAGTATTAAATAATTCTCGAACATTCCCGGGCCACGGGTGCTGTGCCATAAGATTTCTTGCGCTAACAGAAATATTCTTATGTTTCCAGCCGGTTATTTTCTCCGATTCCTTATTTACCTGGTCGAGAATATGATCAATCAGGATATTGAGATCACCTTTTCTTTCCCTTAATGGCGGAAGACGAAGCACTCCAACCGCCAGACGATGGAAGAGGTCATCCCGAAATCTGTCTTCTTCGACTTCCTGTAAGAGATTTTTATTGGTTGCGGCAATAATCCGTAGATCGACTTTGCGTGATTCAGAAGAACCAATCTTTTGAACTATCCCTTCCTGAAGAACGCGGAGGAGCTTAACCTGTGCCGGGAGCGGCAATTCTCCGATTTCATCTAAAAATAATGTGCCGCCGTCGGCGGCATCCAGATAACCATCATGGGTTCGGGTTGCGCCGGTGAAGGCGCCTTTAACGTGCCCGAAGAATTCCGACTCAACCAACTGGTCGGGAATAGCTCCGCAATTTACCGCTACAAAAGGCCCGGCACTCCTGGAACTGCTCGCGTGAATAGCCCGGGCGAAGAGTTCCTTGCCCGTCCCGGACTCTCCCTGGATTAGGACCGGGACATCATGGATTGCCAGACGCCGGGCCATTCCAACTGTTCGCTTTATCTCACGGGAACGGTGGATGATAGCACTGAACTCAGGAGCTTCGGGCGGAATGCCAAGAGTCAACCGGCTGATCTCATCATCGACCCGGCCTCGGAGAGATGGAAGATAATCCGCTGATATATCAAAAGGGAATGAAACCGTCTTAACCCCAGCTTGAGGGGAAGATTCAATCAGCGCGGCAGGATGGGATGTTTTTGCAAGGATAATCCAGACTGACGCCATCGCCGGCGTTCCGGGACTCAAGTGGTAAGTAAATGAAATCTCAGGCTCATCAGGTTTTTTCTTTACGGTTTCGATTGCGGAGACCGCTGCTTCATATATTTCTTCAAAACAGGTGGGGCTGGAAAGGCGGCAATGAAAAATTATTACGGGGATATCTTTAATAGTCTTGAGCCACTGGCAATATCTTTTCTCCAGCGCTGGGTCATGATCGGAGAGAAGAACAATCGAAGAGAAAGCCCGACTTTGAACAGCTTGCCCAATCGGCCCCAGACCGGCTAATTTCTCCTCACGAGAAGCTCGAAGATCAGCCATCCCAATCCAGGCAAAAAGAGCATTTTTATTCATGCACCTATTATCATAAATTATTATGTATATTGCAAATTATTTTATTGTT
>Ga0208902_1001721_pt1 | contig 10345 bp, 6 predicted proteins | sample AntAceMetag02UKH_FD_184767 | JGI IMG/M metagenome (GOLD analysis project Ga0208902, IMG submission 184767) | Saline lake microbial communities from Ace Lake, Antarctica - Antarctic Ace Lake Metagenome 02UKH (SPAdes) (version 2) | ecosystem: Environmental > Aquatic > Non-marine Saline and Alkaline...
TAATATCGTTACCACCAGCATATACAGTAGGATTGCCCTCAATTGTTAGGCTCATATCATCAGTTATGGAGCCACTGCAAGGTGACTGAAAATTTGCTTGCAGAGTAAGAGTTATTGGACTATTTAGCACATCTGCTGCGCTTGGAGTATATGTGGGATTAAGGGAGTTTATATTTGAAAAAGTACCAGAGCCTGTTGATGTTGTCCAAACTACAAATGAATAATCTGTTGCATTGGCATCACTTAGTGAATATGAAGCATCTTCGCATACTGTTCCATCTATGCCTGCATTAGCAGTAGCTTCTGGATTAATTGTTAACACTAAATAATCAGAAGTATTTGAGCATGGTGAATTAGCACTTACGTTGAGTGTAAGATTCACAATACCAGCAGAGATATCAGTAACTCCCGGGTAATAAATCGGAGCAACGGATGCACCATCAGAAAAAATACCGTCACCAGAGGTGCTCCATAAAATTGATGAATAATTAGTTGCAGTTGCAGAGAGAGTAACATTGTCAGTTTCACATATGGTTTGATCGGAGCCAGCATTTACCGTGGGTTCCAGTTCAATTGTTAATCTCATTGAACTACTTGCAGTGGGACAACCAATTACAGATGTATATGCATATAATACAATTCTTACAGAACCTGAAGCTATATCTGCAGCACTTGGAGTATAAATTGGGGTTAATATTTCATTATCATTAAATGATCCTGTTCCGAAGGTCGTCCACTCAACTGAAGTATAGTTGGTTGCACTACCTGATAATAAAATTGATCGATCACTAACACACATCTCCTGATCACCACCGGCATCAGCAGTTGGACATGATTGTGAATATCCTTGCAGAACACCAAAAAATAAAATAATTGCTAATAGAACAAATCTTAATTTATTATTGACAATAGTATATTTTCTTACCATAATTTATCCAGGTTACAAAAAAATTTAAACCAAACTTAAAGTATCTCCTAACTCTCAAATATTTGCTATATCTTTCAAGCAGAACAAACTTTTCCTTTCTTATAAGTACCAATAAAGATATGTTTTTATATCACTTTTTAGAGGTCAGTAGCTACGTACATATCAATTTAGTTTGATAAATCTTACCGGCAACTACCATTCTCTGGATTAAATTGTTAAATATATTCTCTTTCATTAATGAACGGTTAATTCGATAGCAAAACTCATCAAGGTAACGATTGATATTGAATTCACTAACAGAAGAATAGGTTGTTCTAATCCACGATTTTACTTGATGTATCATGGTATGCAATGCTTTGAAATTCAAACCATTATTGCTCTCAATTTGAGTGATATTATAGTGTTTCATTAAAGGTCTATATCCTTTCCATTTGTCAGTGGTAACCTCAGCGTCTTTTGAGATATGCTTGTCAAATATTTTTTTCAATTCTTTAGCTGAGTAATTATCTATCTTCATGGAGTACATACGTTTAACTTTGCCATCATCAGTTAATTCCACAGCACAAACAATTTTCTTTTTCTTGCTGTGATATCTTCTACCAACCTTCCCCTCTTCTTTACCTCCAATTACAAATTCATCAATATGCACATTGCCATCAATTGGGTGGTTTTCGCTTGATTTCATTGCTTCTCGAACCTTGTGCATAAATAACCTTGACGTTTTTTCTGTTACGCCAAAACGATCAGACGCATAGCTCGCAGAAAGACTTTTGGTAGTTGTTGCCATTTCAAAGCAAACAAAAAATGCTTTTCGTATCCCAAACTTTACTTTATGAAACAATGTGTTTGCCATAGCAGATTCTGTATGACTACATTTATTGCAAGTTCTTGAGTGATTGCTCCTAATTTGACATCCAAAATGACCGCATTTAACATATATAAAACCTTCTGACCATTTTAAATAAGCTAAATATTCTATACAATCAGTATCCGTTTTGAAGCGTTCAGTAAACTCTATAAGGTTTTGTCCTTTAAATAAATTTATGAATCTATTGTTTTTATTGAATTCAAAGATACTAAAATATATGTATTTAACTACTGACCTCTATCATTTTTTTTACAAACCTTTCAATTAAAAAAATTGATATTAAAAATATTAAAACATCACATAATGATGAAATATTCATTTTTCAAATAAAAACTATCCTTCATATTGACAACTTTTTACGTTTCAAACAAAAGAAAGTTACCATAAATAGTCATTATTCTTGCTATTGTTCAACAATCAAAACTATCGTGAAACCAACAATTAATCAGGAACTGGTTTGAGATTCCTTCAATCATACTCAAGATATTTATTATGGACAAGATTAGTGCATCAATTCGTTGCATCCAAATTTAATGATCAATATTTTTAATAAACAGAATAATGAGGTACAAAGAATTAAATATGTATTATGTTTGTTAGTAAGGATTGACTAACAAAATCAACTAAAATAATACAAACGCCTATCGAAATGATAGATAATTCAATTTATTCTTCTGCATTGGTTTAAATAGAAAACTTCGGCTTATTTTGTGATAATTTTAACCCAAGTCGCTTCCTATACCAATTAAATTTCTAAATTGCTGATACTGGTACAATGTATGAAAGACTATCATCCTCATCCATTTCATTTCAAAAATCCCATCCTCTACAATTGACTCCAATCACTTTCCCGTTATGGAATACTGGTCCTCCACTTGCACCACTCTTTATTTTTATTGTTGTTTCGTAGTGCGGAAACTTGATTGAAGGAATTTCATAATTAACAACAGAAAAACAAAAATCTTGAATACAAACCATCAATAACTGATTTATATTTTGAAAATTTGGTGACTGGTGAAGAGTGACCGGTGACAGTAAAACAATTTTGAATTTTGAGTCTAAAATCTCAAAAAACAAAAAATCAAATCACAATAGAATTATTTAAAATCTCAAAAAACAAAAAGTCAAATCACAAATAATACTCAATAAACAAAATGCAATATCCAAAATCTCAATAATACATTTGTATTTTGAAAATTGAAATTTGGAGTTTATTTGGAATTTGAAAAAAGAAATTGGATATCAAAAAACGAACTTGTTGAAATTGAGAACAAGGCAATTGAAATAGCTTCAATGATCAAAGGTCTAATTAATGCAGTATACAAAAGCATTTAAGTTTCACCTTTGAGCCTTCAGCTTTGAGCTTTAACCTCAGTAACTCCAATACAAGACCGGATCAACACTGGACCAACGCTGGATCAAGTCTGGATGAATCCAGCTTTGATCCATTGTTAATCCAGCTTTAATACTGCTTTACTATGGCACGAATACGAAATGATAAATTAAGTGGAATACTGGCCAATGCGATTTTCTCCAATCGTTTTGGAAATCCTTATATTAAGAGCCGCCCATTAAAAGTAAAAAACCCAAAAACGCCGGCACAGCAGAAGCAGCGTTCCAAGTTTCGCGCTGCGAATGCATTTTTGTGAAATTTGAAAATACAGTCGGCCAAATTGATAAATCCCGATTTGAATGGAAACAGATTAAAACAGTTCATAAACAAACAAAGCCATATATTCCAATATCATCATCATATAAATTAGAATTAAAAGATGGCACAACGCTTACTGGGATATTACTAGAAGAAACAGACTCAGAGATTAAAATTCAATTGGAAGGTCTTGGCATACTGACAATCGACAGATCTAAAATCCAAAAGTTAATACCTCTGGAAGCTTCTAATAAAGTTAATAAATCATACTGGTTTAAAAATCCTCATGCAACAAGGCTCTTGTTTGCACCAACAGCTATCCCCCTTAATAAAGGAGAAGGTTATTATCAGAATATTTACATAGTTGCAAACATGTTTAACTATGGCTTAGCAAACAATTTTTCAATCGGTGGAGGATTTGATTTTATAACCATGTTTGCTACCATGGGTGATGGGTGGAGTCCCATACTTAATTTTAATGTTAAATCAGGATTTCAGATAAGTGAAAATTTTCATGCAGGTGTAGGTGGAATCTTTATTACTATGCCAGGTGAATTTTCAGCCGGAATAGCTTACGGGCTTGGCACAATAGGATCTTACAACAGTAATTTAACCCTTGGGCTTGGATGGGGTTTTGTGGATGGTACTTTTGAAGCAAAACCATTTATCATGATTGGAGGAATGATACGTATGTCGGAAAAACTGTGGTTTGTTTCTGGAAATTGGATTGCACCTGTTGACGGACATAATTACTATACAGTTGTTTCATATGGAATAAGGTTTGCTGCCAAAAGAATTGCCGTAGACCTTGCATTTATTAATAGCAAAGATATTATTGAAAACATCTTTATCGGAATTCCTTTTGTTGATTTTGTAATCAAATTAGGCAAATAATGCTTGTCAAAAATCACTAATTTGATACTAAGACTAATAGTTAAATAAGATAATTACAACCCATGAATGAGGAAAAACAAAAAATCATCACGCATGTAGGCATGTGGCTGGCGGCAATTGCAGGAAGTATATCTGGTTTGGGTTACGCAATTGGAGGGTACTTATTGGATTGGGGACCCGGTGGCAGCATGGAAGGGCCCTTGTGGAGAGTTTTATTAGTTGGTATTCCTTCGGCATTAGCAGGAGCATATATTGGTGAACTTATTGTGCGTAAGCTTGCAAAAACAATGTTTGCAATACAGTGGACAAACACAAAAAATACCATTAAAGCATTTGTAGTTGTATTTCTTGGGTGTATTGTTGCATTTATTGTTGGATTAGAAGTAGGATTTATTTTGGGAAAGATAACAGGAGCCATTGAAGGTTTAGAGTGGCTTACAATACTACTTTATGCGCCAATAATGGCAACTTTATATGGCTTACTACCAAGTCTGGGTTTAGGAGTTTTGTATGGTGGATTCGTGTTTATTTATTTGCTTACAACTTCACTTGCACCAAATCGATAACAGATGAAAGGTCCCTATGAGACCCCTATGAGATACACCTAAAATCATGGCAAAAAAATGTGACACAAATATTTCAATTTATTTATCAGTAATATGGAATCATAGTATAAGTGGTCAACGTATTTCAGGCATTGACAAGTTTGGCAAGAGGTTTAGCTTGATGTGAGAATGAGATATTGGTTCAATTTATTCTTCTGTATTAGCTTATTTTGTGATAGTTTTAAACCAAGTCGCTTCTCACTTGTTTGGTTTCACAGTCGAGCCAGAGGGTGTTTAAATTAATGCAAATACATTTCAATCAATAACATCTGCTTCCACTTTCTTCATATCTCTTTTGTGGGCAAATACTAGGTTTATCCCAAATCTGAAGTTAAAATATTTTTGTCCACTCCAATAAAAACCGGATAGTATATTATCTGTAATCAAATAAATTTGAATCGGTTTAAGATTTAATACTAGCCCAGCACCAATATTAAGGGGGGCATATTTCAAATAAGTATAGTTTACCTTAAATGTAAACCTTTCTGAAATAGTTCTGTCGTATCCTAAAGAAAAAGCAGAAGAGAAACTCTCCTTCAAGAAAATACCAGAAAAAAGAAAGCTATATCTATTTTTCTTATTTAAACTATAATACTCAATTCCAAAATATATCCTTGTTGGTAGGATTGTTTTAAATTTCTGATCAAATTCTTTAATTTCAAATAGCTCATTCAGCGAATCTGCAAAAGCTTGAAAAACGTCCTCGTTAATGTTAATATCGTTATAGATACCTGAAAATTGCACACTGTCGTTAGTGTTTTCATACGACCGAAGATTGGATTTCCAGCTAATAAATCCTAAATCAACTACACTTACGTTAAGTTTTATTCTTTCTGAGACTTTAAAATCACCTCCAAAATCTATTGAGAAACCAATATTGTTAAAGTTGAAAACGTATTCTGATATAGATTGGTTTCCATCAACTGAGTCACCAACTATTCCCGATGTGTTGACTAAGAAGCCTGTATTTGCATCAATGTTATAAATATAATCACTATGAGCAGAAGTTCTCATAGTCAGCTCATTTTTCACTGTTTGTATTGATGACAGGCCCTGATTAAGATTTGCTCGTAAGCCGAGGCTTACATTTTTGTTAATAACTAAACTATATCCAACATAATAAGAAAGAAAATGATCATGGTTAATGAAAGTATTAGTAAGATCAAGTTTTTCTCCTATGTAGTTTCCATTACCATTCCATAGGAGTTTTATCATATCTGTGGAATACATAACCCTTGAATATACTCGATTTCTGATTCCTGAACTCAAGTAACCATTTTTTTTGATTTTAAGGCCAAAATAGATTATGTCGTTTTCCACATACCCCGTAATAAAATTCTTAGTATAATTTTTAGATGCGATGCTGCTCAGATTAAGATAAAGAGAATCACTACCTGCCTTTTTTATAAAAATGTCGTTGAAGGAAAAGCTACTACTGTAAGTTGAATGTGAGATTGAGGACAAAAATGGTATACCTATAATCAGCTCTCCTTCGGGGATAAATGCCGGGTTAATTAAATTGCTTTGTGGTATCTCCCGTAAACCATATAATCCCATTTCGAATTGTGCATTAACCTCTGTTACAAAGATAAAAATTGTACAGACAGTAACGAACAAGTATGATTTAAATTGCAAATTCATACTATAGGTTTATTTTTGAGATAACACCAATGGCAATTTCTGTTTTATAATCAGAATAAAGTTTTATAGGGCTGCTTCCGAGAGAGTTGGTTTCGATACCTAATATTGCCTGATTAGAGATTCTAAGATTCTCCAAAAATTCTTGACCAATCTCAATAGAAATCTCACTTCTGATTCTTTCTATTACCATGCCATTTTCATCTACAAGACCAGGAGCAATATTGCCCAGGTATAGTGTGTCAAATATCTGCCCTGATATTGAATCGGTGATTGCCAAATTCAATATCATTTCAAATGGGAAACCATTAAGTATATTTATTTTTATAAACCCTTTTTCAACTGGTAAGTTTTCAGATGACGTTGTTACTCCAAGAGTATCAGTAAAATTTAAGTGGTCAACAGTAAGAATAAGTGGGACCATTAACTCTGCACTGCCAATTAATCTTGAGTAATCATACAAATAATTAATGTTATTTCCTTCTGGGTTACTCTTACCGCCTCCGTAGTAAATAATTTTTTCAGGTCGAATCGCAAGAAAATCTACAATTGAAGAGTTTGTTTTATCAATAGTTATTTCACCACTAATTTCAGTTCCAGGTGTAGAAGGAATATCAATATCAACTGAGTCGTATTCCAAGTAATGTGTTTGACCAGTTTTATAGTTTATACCAAAAAACTCTGTTGCAATACGAATGGGAACAACTATGCTATTTAAGTAATTCAAAGTAATAGTGGGCTCTTCTAAAATGAGTTCTCCTTGTAATCGATCTAAGAAATCAAAGTCAACATCAAGCGTGTCTTGTGAAATATTGATTATTTGTTGCCCCATGTACCCATCAGCATACGATAAATGCATTTCTTCCAAATGCATGTTACTGACAACCTTATCAGAAGAATCAAATTCTACAATAAAATCAGTTGGTTCAATAATAATTTCATAACTAATTGGTAATCTATTATAAGGCTGTGAAGCATCTGTGCTTAGATCAGCATACATGTTACTTATATCTAACTCATCCGAAACATAAGCTCCAGCCAAAAGGGCGAAATCCATGTATGGAACATAATTGTCAATTAACGCGGTAAGCATTTGTAAGCGAAAACCAACATCTACTTTTAACTCAGAATAAAGTGTATACAGAAAATTACCTTTTGAGAAAATAATATGGTATAATTCTTCCTTTTCCAAATCAAAAAAAGCATTTTTTATACCAGAATACATAATTTGCTCTGGAATTTTGGCCTGACCATTTATTACACGAATCTGACTAGTATGTAAATCAAATGTAATGCCCTGTTCCAGATTAATTAAAACATTGTCTGGAAAACTTCCAGGGCTACTTAACTGATTGATAATGAATGAAAATTCATTTCCCAATGTTAATCCACTAATAATTACCGAATCAACCATTTGCTGGCCTGGCAAAATTTCGGAAATATTAATTTGCTTAATTATTCTGTCAAACTTTTTATCATAAATATCACAGCTCAACCCCAATAAACTAATGGGAAGAGAGTTATAGATATCTATATACAATATACCGTAAGAAAAAGTTAATTGAATAAAATCCTCGATTAAACCAGCCTCAATTGTTAGGGGTGCAGTTAATTGAAATGAAGGAAACAAATGTTCCTCACCATCATATTGTAAAAGTGTATCACGTGTGTCTTGATCAAGATATGGTAGCATATCATTCATAGAGCCCGTTGCTTGAGAACTAATTTGTGACATTGAAAGTTCACCAATGGAAAAAACTTCCTCCTGAATAATATCCTCTTTAAATTCAAAAATTGTGTCTGCTGACAAACTGAAAACAGAATCCCGAAAATAGAAATATGCCAGCAAACTATCATTCATTGTTACTAGGTTACTATCATCAAAAAATAAATTATTAATTGAAATTGAGGTATGAATAAAGGGCATTGCGATTTCAGGTTTCCATTCTGATGTAGAAACTTTACTAAAATCTTTTTGACATGATATTATTCCTAAAGTAATTAGTAATATAAAACTATATGTTAATATTTTTTTCATAAGAACTTTAAAAAATGCATACTATTCGCATAGTCGCAATAATTGACTTGATTAAAATTTCTATCTGTACAATTGTAACGTACTCTTTCTGTAGTTTTTTACATACTAACTTTTTCATTAATGAAAGTAATAAGATTCTTCCAAAGAATCTTGTGTAAATGTAGTATTTTTTTTTGACAATAAAAATTATTTTCAAGTTTAGCACTTTATATTCAATCTAATTTAACCCGTTGTCCAAGGACAAGTTTAGTTTAAGATTATTAGTAGGACTATCAAAAACAAATCTATTTAGGTATTGAATCATTGTAAGAGTAAAATTTTAGACAAGATTCTTGTTCTAAACACTTCAAAAGATTTTGCATAATTTCTGTAAATCATAAACTGATCACATAGTTGTAAAAACAAAGTTTCAATGCGTTTTCTCGATTTTCTAAATATATATGGTTGCTTTTTATAATCTTTTTGATTCTTTCGTTGAGGAGTTTGTAAATGGATATTAGCAGAATGAAATGTTAATAACTTTTGTTTATTTTACTTTGTTTTATCATAGAATACAAGCGGACGGGGTATCTATATGTAATACCAACTGAACATCCAAATTACCGATATATTTCGTTTCTTTTTTCCTTTCTCTGCGTTATACTAACCCATCATAGAATCTTGCAATATTATATGCATCTTTTGCACCTACTATTCTTCATAATTTAGTTCCATAGATACAGCTATGTAAAGAAATTATTCATCTATTAGGCACAAAATATGCTATCTACTAAATACAAAATTCTATCACGGGTTAGTTTAAATATTATTTAGTTCGTGACTTAATATTATTTATAGGAACTCATGATTGCTTCGCAATTCCGTCCGTACGGATGCAAAGAATATTTGCCTTGACAAAGAAAAAAATATTTCAAAATATTTATCAGCAATTTAGAAATTCAATTGATATAAATATATCATTCAGCAAAATTTCTAATTTTTCATTATTATAAATTAAAGGGAAAGAAAAGAAATAAAATTTGTGTGATTATAAGTTTAAAATATTGAATGTAAAATGCAGAAAATTTTCTCTCAATTTCTTCCACGAAAATTAGTATTTAGCTTTGTTATTTGCGCTCCAAATTTTTTAAGTTTCATTTGAGCAACAATAATTCCAAAAAGCATTAGAATACAGCCTCCAACTTCACGCAAAGTGAAAATTTCATTTAAAATTAACCAACCTCCAACGGCAGCAAACAAAGCTTCGAAACTAAGAATTATTGCTGCATGTGATGGTTTGGCTTTTTGTTGTGCAAAAACTTGTAGAGTATATGCAACGCCAACCGCCATTATCCCGCCATATAAAATTGGAATTGCTGCTAACTTAATATTCTCCCAAATTATTTCTTCGCTTACAAAAGCAATAATCAAACTCAAAACAGAAGTGATTGAAAACTGTATTATTGAGATTAATATGACATTAAATTTCGGCGAAAGCCATGAAATAAGTAAAACATGTGCAGCAAAAAATATTGAGCTGAGAAAAACCAGTATATCACCAGAGGAGACAGTAAAATTACCGGAAACACTTAAAAAATAAAGTCCAACTGCTGCAAGGATTACTCCTGCCCATACTTGCTTGCCTGGTTTTTGCTTGAAAAATAATCCAATTAATGGAGTAAAAACAACATACAAACTTGTAATAAAACCAGCATTTCCAGCAGTTGTATTAATAATGCCTATT
>Ga0208902_1001724_pt1 | contig 10340 bp, 9 predicted proteins | sample AntAceMetag02UKH_FD_184767 | JGI IMG/M metagenome (GOLD analysis project Ga0208902, IMG submission 184767) | Saline lake microbial communities from Ace Lake, Antarctica - Antarctic Ace Lake Metagenome 02UKH (SPAdes) (version 2) | ecosystem: Environmental > Aquatic > Non-marine Saline and Alkaline...
GGTCTTCTCCTCAACGGCCATTTTGGTGGCACCCTTTGAACCGATAATAACCGCAAGGCGGTCACGATTTACTTTTATTTCCTGTAGTGTCATGGTTTAACTCCGTATTTGTATAGATTTTTTCAAGCTTTTGTATATTCTGTGCCAATGTTTTCAGGGCACCAGGCGCTTTTCACCGACGATCCGTCGAAAGAGTGCAACCTCGTCCTCAACCTTGGTATATTTTCCGAAATATCGGTTGATATTTTTGATGTCACGCATTAAGAAAGCACCTGCACGTGGATGATCCGGGGTCACGGACTGGCCCATATCAATAACCACAGGATGCTCACCATCCCAGAGTATATTATATTCCGAAAGATCGCCATGCACGAGCGATGCCTCGTTAAACAGGCGATCAATGAAGGTCAGTATCTCTTGGTAGGTATTTTCCGGTTCTTCAAGCCCAACGAGCCGAATCTGGGGATACGCTCGTTCGCCCTCTCCGGCAAAATCCATTATCAGTATGTTACGATCAAAGTGGAGTGCCTCGGGAACCGGAAGTCCTGCCTCATATGCCCGTTTGAGATTTGCGTACTCCTTTCTGGTCCATGCAAAAATGATCTCTTTTCGGCTTCCGCGTACCGAAGAAAACCGGGGGTCACCTGCCAGATATTGGTTCATAGTATTGAAGTTGGCCGACTGAATGCGGTAAATCTTGAGCGCGACGGGACGGTTTTCATCCATCGCGTAGAAAACATTCGCTTCCTTGCCGGTCGAGATTGACCCGCCAATCTCAGAGAGTTTTTTCTTATGAACAAGTTTGTAGAGCGCAAGAAGGGTTACTTCATCAAAGACATTGTCCAGCACCTTCAGCTGATCAGCGTCTTTGATTCTGATACCTGATTTTTCTATCTCCCTGTCAAATTTGTCAAGGAGTTGATCCCTATTCATGGTGCATCTCCCTCCCGGACATTTCTTTTATACTGACCCTTCACAATTTCGTCCTTATGCACTCTGCATGTATTCTCTGGCGTCTGCAAGAACCTCAATGAGTCCGTCTGCTGTGGCACCCTTCAGGTCTGCTGCGTGAACCTTCCCATCGGTATAAGCTGCTACGATCTCATCATAGGAGGAAAATTCTGCATTGCCACCGAATTTATCGGGACGTTTCATGATGAGCGTTTCAGTCCGGGGGAAGACATGATATTTCAGGATATCAAGCACCGGGTTGCCGTCAATTTCCGGTGGGCAGAATGCTTTTTTCATCTTCGTTTTAATGACCTCTTCAGAATCGGCGACAGATATATAATTGCCTTCTGACGATGACATCTTCTTGCCGTTGAGTCCGTTGAGGATAGGGGTGTGGATGCAGACCGGAGCTTTCACACCGATAGATGGCAGATGTTCGCGGGCCAGCATGTGAATTTTGCGCTGATCGATACCACCAACTGCGGCATCTACGCCAAGCTGAGCGATATCGACCATCTGCATGATTGGGTAGACCATCTGTGAGACGGTGGGGGCGTCCATATTTCTGCCGACTTCATTCATACTTCTTGTTGCCCGGTTGAGTGTTATCTTCTGTGAGAGTTCAAGCACATGTAGTTCATATTCCGGATTGAGCTGGACTTCTGAACCAAGAACAAATTCAGCACCTTCTAATCCGACTGCTTCGAAGCAGCGCCGGTTGTAGTCTGCGAGCTCTGCAATCTCTTCCATGGTGCCCTTACGGTTGAGATAGGCATGCAGATCTGCAAGGAGCACGACGACCTCAAAGCCGGCCTGTTGCAGGTCCATGAGTTTATTGATGGTGACAAGGTGGCCCAGATGGATCTCACCTGAAGGTTCATATCCTGCATATACACGTTTTTTGGGCTCTTCTATGAGTAATTTGAGTTCTTCTTCAGTGACAACTTCTACTGTATTCCGGGTTGCCAGTGAGTATGGATCCATTATAAAAAGTTGGGCAGAATGAGGGATTAAGGTATGGTGTCAGGCATTTTTCGACACCGGTGAGGTATGGTCCTTATAGTAACGAAATCGTTTCCTGAGAGTGTCAGCCAGAACCAGCAACATGTAATGAAGAGAAGATTTTGGTACGATTTAGAATTTTTTTGCGGGTATCAGCCGCGAACCGGTAAAAAAAGAAAGAAATTAGATAGGCTCGAAACCGAGGGCTTCGTTTGTGATCTGAACAGAGTCTTCTCCGTTTCGGACTGTTCCCATCATGGCGCGGATGGCGTCAACGTTCTCTACAACCACATCAGCCTCCTGATGGATGGCCTGGAAGAGGAAGAGTTCTCTGTTGTTTAACACAGATACTGAGCCCTCATACACACAGGATTCCCACAGATCACAGCGGGGGCGGCCCATATCTGATGCAAGTTCTTTAAGCTCAGCCGTACTGGTGATCCCCGTTGCCTTCTTTACAAGGCCAATTCTGGAATGCTTTTTGATCATATCTAGGATTTCTTCACGTGTTGCATCGCTTTTCAGTTCCATCTGAAGCACGTGCATGTGCATAAAAGTCGTTGGCACGATCATTGCCATGGTGACAATATCCAGGCCGGGAAGAACTGTGTTGACATCCGGCCCGTGGTGGCTTGGAATGGTCACCGGGTTTAATACCACGGCGTCGATTGGACCGTTCTTAATGCCACCCGGGTCAGATCCCCGCCGCACCATCGTGGCACGGACTTTCTCTACACCAAATACTTTGTCAACGGCGTGAATAATCCGGCAGAGTCCGGTTGTGTTGCAGGAGACGACCCTGACAAAGTCCCTGCCGATGGCATCTTCATAGTTGCATGATGAATTGAAGCTAAATCCTGCAACGTCATGACCTTCGCCACCCTGCCAGATGGCTTTGACCTTATAGAGTTCATACAGAGCCCTGTTCTCCGCACCAATCCCACCAGGTGTCGCGTCAACAACGATGTCACAGAGCTGAAGCATCTGGGGAATGTCTCCGGCGACCTCAATGCCGGCTGCATCAAAAGCCTGTTTTTTGTCAATGTCAGCAATAAAAAGAGGATATTTACGCTGATTTGCGATAAAAGCCTCTCCACTGGGGCGTGTCTTTGAAACACCCACAATTTCCATATCGGGTTGAGCTGCAACCGCATCAGCTACACGCTTGCCTATCGTTCCAAACCCGTTGATTGCTACCCGTATCATATATGCAATATACTTCTTTTCAGGGAAATAAATCTGATGTAAATATTACATAAGAATGAAAACAAAAATATCTTACTTTCCATTGCCATCTGGATCATGTTAATGATATAGTATCTGGATCAACATGTACCATAATAAAAGAACAACGGATCTCTCTGATGAACGACCTGTCAAACCTTATCAAACCAAAATCTCTTCGTCAGCATCTCTATTTCCTGGGACCTGGTCTTTTACTTGCCGTCGCTGCGGCGGGTGAAAGCGGGATTACTGAAGCCATCGGAGTAGGTGCACACTTTGGCTTTTCGCTCATCTGGGTTGTTCTGATTACAATTCTCTATAAATTTGCCTTTGCCAATGGAATTGCGAGGTATACTCTCGTAACCGGTGAGACAATATTCTATGGGTTGCGTCACATTCCCGGTCCGAAAAACTGGGAAGTCATCTTTGTGATGCTGATTTACTTCCTTGAGATGATTGCCTTTGGTGGCATGTTGCTGTTGGGTGGCATATTTCTCTCCTATTTGCTTCCGGGTATCATTGATCCGGTTTTCATTGCTATTGCAAGTCTTGGGGTCATCCTTCTTTTTCTCTGGGCCGAGTCGTATGAGTTTATCGAACGCTTTGTCGTTTGTATCGTGCTGGTGCTTTTTCTTGGTATCCTCTACAGTATCTCTGGATTTTATTTTTCGGTCCCGGGATTTCTCGCTGGCATGATTCCCTCTGTCTCAAAGGAGTCCTATCTTCCAATCATGGCAATGATGGGGGCAGTTGGATCCGGCCTGAATCTCCTGTTGTATTCGGTCTGGCTTCAGGAGAAAACCGAAGGAAAACACGGTGTTGACTATTACAAGGAAAAAATATCCAGTGTTAATATTGATCTGGTGATTGCCTTTGTTCTGGTTGGGGTTGTTACCGTTGCATTTATTGTTCTTGGTATGACGGGGTATGCAGTCTCATATCTTGAACATGGTGATGTGCTCTCACTTGATGCTCTTATTGGGCAAATCCTCTACGTTTTGGGTTCGATACCCTATGGCATTGAGGTTTTTCTGATCATTGGGTATCTCATAATGTTTGGTGCAACCCTTACTGGCATGGATGGTCGTGCCCGGGCAATCTCAATTATTGTCAGGAAAAATCTTGGCCTTAAAGTACAGCGGCATTACATCTATCACGTCATTCTTTTGCTTTTTGTAGGCATTCTCTTTCTTGCATTTTACATAAACGATCCACTCTTTCTCATCCATCATGTAACCGCACTTGCTTCAATCGTGTTCGCTCTCATGGGGTTCATGCTCGTCTACCTTGATCTGAAACATCCGGAAGGAGCCAGAGGATCACGCCTCTGGGTTGCGGTGATGGGTATCGGAAGTTTTGTTTTTCTTTTCGTCGCCCTGATGATGGAGGAGGCAGTTATTGAGTTTGGCCTCCCGCTCATCGAACGTCTTGCTCTTGTCTCAATTATTCTGTACGCCTTTTCCCGAACCGAACTTTTTGGTAAGATCCTGAAAGGGACGGCAGGTTTTGCCGACAAGGCCTGGGTTGTGATTATCTTTGGGGTTCTCTCAATATACGGGACCATGCGGGGGATTGAGTTTATGGGAGTCATTGTCAATTTCAGAGATCTTGCACCGATTATTGCCGGACTTATGGGCGGACCGTTGATGGGTGCGGCCGTGGGTCTGATCGGCGGTGGGTACCGGTTCTCTCTTGGTGGCGTAACCGGTCTTTCCTGTGCAGTGGCAACGATTGTGGCGGGCATTGTTGCCGGACTCTTTGTGAAAATGTATCGGGGCAATATCACCTATTTTATGGGTATTATTCTGGTATTTCTGGTTGAGACACTGCACATCTTTGTTGTCATGCCGCTTTTAACTGACATGCCCTCTGTTGCCTGGTTTACCGATGTGATCCGGGTGATCTATCTGCCGATGGTTTGTGCCAATGCTTTTGGGCTGCTGGTTTTTCTCTATATCGTAAAAGACACCTGGAGGCGGTTTATCCTTGAAAAAGCCTCCTCTGCCTGGTTTTCCGATGGAGAACGTAAAGAACGCGGAAAACTCATGGACTATCTCAATTCTGTGATAAAAAAACGCAAAAAAGAGGGGGAAAATCCATGAATCTGCCGGGACGGGTACCTCTGATAATTCTCCTTATTCTTGGAGCAGGGATTTTTTTTAGCGGATGGAGTACTTTTTCACCTGCTTTTATTGAGAATGAGACAGTAACCCTCGGACTCATTGCCCCGATCTCCGGTCCCCTCGCCTATTCTGGCTGGGACATGCGGGAAGGTGTTAAGATGGCCGTTGATGACATTAATGCAGCAGGCGGGATAAATGGCCGTCCGGTAAAGCTCCTCATCAAAAACAGTTATGGAACGGAGGAAGGAGCCCTTGCTGCCTATGAGGAGCTGAAGACTCAGACGCCTCTGATTCTTGGACCGGTTATCACCAGTGAAGTCCTCGTTCTTGCTCCTCTTACCGAAGAGGACAATGTCATCCTTCTTTCACCAACTGCTACTGGCGCAGCAATCTCGAATAGTTCATATAATGTCTTTCGGACCGCGCCCTCTGACCTCTATCAGGGTCGTGGCATTGCCCGTCTGATTGCAACGACAAACCCGGAAGCAGAGCAGATTGTTGTGGTATATGAAACCAATAATGTCTATGCTGAAGGGTTGAAAGAGAGTTTTCTTGAGGCAGCAACCAACAACGGGCTTGAGGTGGTTGACATAATTCCGGTTGACCCTGATGTGCGAAATTATGAGGAGATAGCCCGTGAACTCCAACAATGCGGAGGAGAGAATGTTGGAGCTGATGCGGTTGTTCTTCTCTCGTATCTGAATGCAGGTGTTGGCGTCCTGCAGGCGGCAAAAGCAGTGGGCTTCGAAACTGACTGGTATGGGCCTGATGCCCTGGTCGATGAGCAGGTGCTCATTGTTGGTGGGGACTCCATTGAAGGAATGCAGGCAACGGTACAGGGAAGTAGAAATCGTTTTGAGGAGTTTGCAGTGCGGTACAAAGAACGCACGCGCAGAGAACCAGCCTGGATTGCTCCCTCCAGCTATGATGCCACAATGATCGCTGCTGAGGTGATCCGCGCCGGGGGATACGATGCAGACGGCATAAGAAACGCGCTGAACCGCATTCGGTACATCGGTATTACGGGCCCCAAATTTTTCGATGATAACGGAGATGTCTCACCATCGTTTGATGTCATGGAGATACAAAACGGCTCGTGGGAACGTCTTGAATGGTCAGATCTCCTCGCTATGGTTGACAGAAACAGTAAGGAAGATGCCCGAAATCAAGAATGATCTCATTGAATAATACTTTTTTGGCAAGAATGACAAATCATGATAATTAAAGGTAGATTTCTGATTTCGCACCCTTGCCAAGAAAAGCAGTTTGAATTATCTATTCTTTTCAAAAAAGCTTCAAAAAGAACAACTGGAATCCAGGGCCAGAAAAGTTGTGAGGCAGATAAAAGAAGCCACGGATATCCAGGAAAGTATCAATAAGAATAAAACCCTCCCAAAACGCTTCCAAATAAACAATCTGCTCGTAGATGTGGATTATTCTATCCAGACCAAACTTGTTGAACTTACGGAAGATGATGCGGTAAAACTCCTTGAAGAGAAGATTATCACCGGAAGAGAGGGATTTTTCTGCCTGAAATCAAGCAAGAATTTGACGCTTACAGAGGCACTTTTGACATACCGAAAAAAGGATTCGATTGAAAAGATTTTCCACTCTCTGAAGAATGAGATCGAGATAAAACCACTGAGAGTCTGGATGGATAACAGCATTTACGGAGCATTGATCATTGGATTTATTGCGCAATTATTCATCTCACTGATTCGATTTGAAATTCCTGAACTAAAGCATACGTCAACAAAATTCATCAAAAAATCATTATCGAATTTGACAGTAACTGTTGATTTGTGGATGCGGAAGACAAAAAAGTACATCCACTCCAATTTTGATCCCATTAATACGATGATTTTGAGGTATAATTGGGCGATTTCGTGATTTGGTACGGGTAAAATCCTGAACTGTCAAATAGATTATCCGGACTAAAAATTGGAATATTTTGATCGCTGTAATGCACAGTCTCTTGAGGTGATTGAACTCAAAGTGGCAAAGTTAGGAGGTAATGCATTTAATCTTTGTTTCTTTGGTTTTTTCTGATTTTCTTCCAGATATGAGTGTATTTTATTTGTTATCTCCTCATTGCATACAGATTTTGTTCGTGTTATATTTCGTTCGTACGGGAGAATTTCTTCGAGATTTCCGTGCTTACAGTCTTCTATCCGGTTTAGGTATTTTTCAACTGTATTTCGGGAAATGCCCATTATGATTGCCACTTTTCGACATGATCAAGTCTCTTGGTATAGCTGACGGATACGGTCAACATCTTCCATTTTTTCACCTCTTTGAGTATGTCATTTTAGACAGTTGCGTGTACTGTCAGTGTTATTGAGGGTCGAATAACAAGGCGGGATTGCTCCCGCCCCGTCTTCTCGGAACTGGACGTGAAACTTTCGCTTCATCCAGCTCGAGCCACTTCTACCCTTTCGGGTGTCAGCTTAAAACAGAGTTTGAATACGTGATCTTTTTCTTTCGGTAGTACTCACTGACTTTCCATTTCTCGAAGTACTCTTTGTCGATAAATGGGTTTTTATCTAATTTGGCCAGTCTGTTCCTGACAATTTTCACATCAGAAAATTTTTCCAGTGTTTGATTCTCCGTGGAAAACACATATTTTCGGGTGCCTACTCTGTGCCAGTATCTTCCGATTGTCCACCATACACCTTTATTTGAGTGCCTTCTTTTGGCCCACGCTAAAAGCATATTAAAGACAATATGGTCTAAATTACTGAATATCTTAGATGATACAGCATGATTATGGTACTGAGCCCATCCTTTTATTATTGGATTGAGCCTCCTAATCAGCCGATCTTGATCCCATGCCTTTCCTCTTTGAATTACATCCCTGATTTTTGCAATGACACTCTTTTGAGATTCCTTTGATGGTTTGATCAGGAGTTTTCCTTTAAATTTTCGAAAGGTCCATCCTAAAAATGTAAAACCATCTGATATGTTGGTCACATATGTCTTCTCTGTGGATAGTTTCAGTCCGCGTGGTTCCAGAAATTCTTCGATAAGGTCGATAATTTCATGAGCAGTTTCTTCTGAATCTGCTGTCACAACGAAATCATCTGCAAAACGTACATAATTGACTTTGTGCCTGTTTCTATTAGGTTTATCAATATTACCGTTTTTCCATGAGTAGAATCTCTCACCAAGGACTTTTTCTATTCCGTTTAGAGTGATATTTGCAATTATGGGAGATAAGGGCCCTCCCTGAGGAGTACCTTTTTCGGTTGGAAATAATTCGAAATCTTCGATATATCCTGCCTTTAGGAATTCTTTGAGGACTTTCTTGTTCATAGGAATATTTTCCAGTATCCAGTCGTGTCCTATTTCATCAAAGCAGGATTTGATATCTCCTTCCAATATCCATTGCGGAGCAATCTTTTTGCTCAGACAGATAAACAGGTATGCATAAGCGTCCTTTGTTGAGCGATAGGGCTTGAACCCAAATGAGGTTCTGTCCCCGGTTGCTGCTTCTACCGGACTTAATGCGAGAGCATACAATGTCTGCATAGCTCTGTCATAAAGAGTTGGTATGTTTAAAGGGCGTACTTTCCCGTTTTTCTTTGGGATGTATTTCCTTTTGAGTGGTTTTGCACGGTATCCTTTCTTTGTAAGGCTAAGCACAGCTCGCATTTTGTCAGCCGGTAATGACCAGACGACTCCGTCAACTCCGGAAGTTTCACCTCCTTTGTTTCCGGTTACTTTGCGAACTGCCAGTAGTTTGGCATAATAGGAATTTGTCAGTAATCTTGAAAGTTTGTTTACACTTTTCCAGTCCTTGTTCTTGGCTGCACTTGCAATTCGAACCTGTAGGTTATTAACAATCGTCTCAACTTCTGTCCAGTTGGTTTCTTTCCACTTCTGGGCAAGTTCTTTGTCTGTAAGGTCCGTGACCGAAGTCATCTCTGGTTCTCTCACATTCATAATCAAACATCTTCTTTTGCTTCTGTGACCTATGGCAAGTCTGCATGCTTTCGCATCAAGGCATATTTGCCTTTATATTGCCCATTACAGGCAACCATTCGCTTTTTGCCATCTCCTCTGCCGTCTGTGCCTTTACTTGATCTCGCGATCTTGCTACCCTTAATCAGGGAGCACATACGGTTTACCGGGTTCCATATCTGGGATAATTTTAGGGCATTTAGGAGGCTTCTCTGGGCCGGAAACCCATGTGTCCATTCGTTGTGACATGATCCAGAAGTCACAACCAGGTTTCGTTGCCGTTTTGGCGCATGCGTAATCAACCCACTTTCGCATGTCAAAAATTACGACCCCTAGACGAAGCTTCACCTTTCGATTCCCCATGTGCCCTTTTCCCTGGCGAATTTGTATTGTCAGGTTCAGTACTACTTCGCTTTGTCCTCTGAGCTTCGCACAAATCCGTTACCAGATATGCACGTCAGAGTAGGGACGCTCTGAATGGAGAGAGTGGCGGATTTCAACCGCAATCCATTGATATAGCTTTTCCCGTCGCACTGGATCAATTCTTAATGACCGTTTACACAGGGAGGACGGAAACGTGAGTGAACCCAAAACACCAATATAATAAAACAACCTGGTCAAAATCCAGCCTGCGATGAGTAAAATAAGTCAGTTTGTTAACCAAAAAAAAGAGTGAAATATTACAGATTCAATCTCTTCGGGTCAAGAGATTGTCGTTCTCCCGGGACTGTTATTTCTGACCCGGTCCGTTGGGTGGATTTTGGTGTTTTGGTGTTTTGGGGTTAGTTTTTAGGGTTATTGTCTCAGCCTGATAGTATCAGAATTTGCAGCTATCAGCCTCTTTCTTAAACAGCCAGTTACTGAGCACAAGTGGAGTGGCAACTGTTGTCAAAAGACTCATAACGACGATTGAGGCATAGACATCCTGCCCGATTATTGAGAGGTTAAGCCCAAGTAATGCAACAATCATTGCCACCTCACCTCTTGGAGACATTCCGAAACCTATTGCAAGTGAATCCCTTTTCGAATACCCAAATAATTTTGCAGGGATACCGCACCCGACCACTTTAGTAATTATTG